>Ga0307511_10008205_pt1 | contig 10451 bp, 6 predicted proteins | sample 13_EM_MG_FD_200266 | JGI IMG/M metagenome (GOLD analysis project Ga0307511, IMG submission 200266) | Populus trichocarpa ectomycorrhiza microbial communities from riparian zone in the Pacific Northwest, United States - 13_EM | ecosystem: Host-associated > Plants > Roots > Unclassified | place... | reverse complement strand
GCGTAAAGTTTTGGAGAAAGAAATGGACGGGTTGTGTACGGTATACGATTAAAAATACATTTTAAAAAAATATTTATTTCAAAAGTATTGAATTAATATCTTTAAATGATTTTGATATATTTATATAAAAAAACATTAATTTAGTAATTAGTGCTTCTATGTCTTTTAGCAATTGGCCGCTGCTACAGGCATGAAAACACCACAGGGCCAGCGACCGATTGGTGGATTATGCCTCTACTAAAATGGGGGTGCGATGTGGATTTCAAGCCTGTATCTCGAATCGAAACGAGGATAAATCCCGAATCTTAAAAGTAGAGATTCACTTGTAAACCAGAGCTGAATTCAATCAAAGAACCCTAAAAACTAAACATTTGTCAAACCTGATTGAATCCTCAAGAACAGCAGTGCCTGGCAAAGAGACAGTACAGTGAATGGCTGCCATGTCGTAGCAACTTTTGTACTGGAGTCAAGGATCTCACTAATAATCTCAAATTACCAATAAAATCAATATTTAAGGCTCACTATAAGTATAATTGTACATAAGGTATGGCGAATCATGGTAAGTTACAAATGCTTTGAGCTCGTATTCCCATCTCCTTATCCGGGAACATGGAGACAAGGTAAAACAAATATAGGATCACTCTTTGTTTTTCTTCTTATATTTCTATCCCGAGCCAGAAACCCGCTTTATCAACAATTGCCGAATTGCCCAAAACAGTCATCAGAAAACATTGGTAGTCTGGAGCCAAAAATATCAATTAGTTCAGGGTTTGCACAGGGCCAAAGTCAGGTGCCATGTCAAAAATTTCTTCCATTTCTCTATAATAATTCCTGATCTTTTCCCCGGTGAAGCTAGCAGGATGAGAGCAGCTGATGCCTTGTGAATCTTTGGTTGCCCAAACAGTACTTTGCATCAAGCAGATATTCCTATTATTCACTTGATTCCTGTACATTCCTGTCATGATCAATGTTCTTGTTTTTCGTTCTTGTTTTTCGACAGAGAATTATCAGCACTTTGTTGGGAAACAACCAGCAGAGAATGGCTATCAGCCACATTCTCTCTTTGGTGCGTGGAGTGATCCTCCTGAGCTGTACGCGTTGCATCTAGGTATGATATTCCATATTTTTGTCCATGAGTTAATCCGGGGCAAAGTCCCTGCAAAGAAAAACCATCAACATTCCATGTCAAGATTATTAAGGCTGTTGCAAACAGCAGATAACATGAAGGTTGACACTCCTTGTTTTTATTCATTTATTCCATAACTTCGCAGTTGGATATTCACTGAAATTCAAAATGACACGTCAGGGGATAACAACACTCAATTTGCATCAAATTTATTAACAGCATTCTTCCTCTTCTCAAGAAAACGTAAAATCAATTAATACATCTTTAACAAGGTATCATATAGGATTTAGTGCTTAATAGTAATAAAATGAGGATGCAGGCGGGGGATTTGGAAAAAACAAAAGGTAAACTAACCTTCATCAACCCTGATGTAGAAGTAGACTCAAGAAAAGAGGAATCTGATGGATAGCTGGAATGAACCCAGCTCCCAGAAAGCACACTGGCATTATTTTCTTGGGGATGGATTGAGATGTCTGATTTACGAGATTCCTGTTCAATGCCACCACCTTTACAGTATGCACCTAAATATGAACAATGTTCATGTATGAGAGATATTTGTGGGGTTGCAGGCAATAAGTGGCCCTCTGTGCTGAAGATGTACCTGTAAATGAATAAATATTTCCAACAAATGAGTGAAAATAAGAGATAGTAGAGAATTAACCTTGCAAGCACAATTAAAAGCACAAAGCCTTACTTGTATGGCCCATTTTCTACAAGGTTATCTGGACCCGAAGCCAAATCAAAAAGAAGCCATAGATACTTGACCTAACAACAGTTTTAGCAAGCAATTAATCAAATGCAATGGCATAATCAAGGCATAGATGGATTAAAACTCATGAAGCACAGCAAATGGAAAGGCAAAGTCACTAATATAACCTTCTGCATGGCAGGACACACTCATTTATTGCCATAGAATATGAGCATCAATCCCTCTTATATCAAATATTAAAAAAAAAAACAAATAAACCTTCTGCCTTATTTCCATGAAGACACCTTATCCTCCTTGTTGTATAGCAGTTTTTATCTCTTCTAATAAATCTATTCTTCTTTTTCCAGAAAAAGGGAAGCAAAGAAGATTGTGCCTAATTTATCCCAGAGGAAACAAGCTATCATCAAAATATAAATCTCATATAAAGCAAACAGTCAAACCCAAGGTTCGCACACCTTGGCCAGAATAGGAGTGGTTCAGTTTGGCCAAGGCAAAAAAGTTTAGATGCTGGGTTTGAATAGAACATAACCCATTTAACCAGTCTGCACACCAACCCTAATCCTAGTATCTAATTGAAATTCTTTAGCATGTACTTAACACGTAATGGCACACTTTTCTCAAGCAAAAGGAAAAAACACATAATATGGAAACCAAACAACATATTAAAAGAATTTTATAAACATCTTCATGCTATTTTTTTCATTGCAAACATTTGAAAAGGTAAAATTTCCCTCTCATCATAAACAATCTTTACATTCTCAAGCATTTTCACAACCTTCCATTATTGGATGACAAGACCATCTATCAGGGCAATAATATTAGAAATAACTCCTAAACATGATAAACAGACAGTCTTGATATTAACCAAATCCACAAAGATGAAAATATTCCATCCCATTTGATGGTATGGTTCCTCTATAATACCAAGCAAAAAGGAAAATAAAATATCTGACTGGAGTTACCCAAAAGTAATACTAACAGTTTCGGCCAGGAAAAAGCTCTCCATGTGGTCCTCTTTCTTGTGAAATTCTACATCTACTATATGGCAATAACCACAGGGGCATCGAGCCCCATATTGCAAGCTCACAACCATATCCCTTCCAACGTCAAGATATCTGCAGAGGATAATTAGAGACATGGCTTCAATTGCAATTTCGTGACAGTAGAAGCCACATTAGGTGGAGCATGGGAATTGAAACAAATAAGTTAGGAGGCTATGCAATCTGGCAAACAGACCAGAATCTGTTTTATAGCAGCTTACATTCCAGAATATTTCTCGAATTTCTTTCCAGGTAATATTTTGCATCCAGGAAATTCCAGTCTACCCAAAGTTATCTGTTTGTAATTAAATCTGGTTAACCTTTTATTATTTTTTTATGCTAAATGTGAAGGTTAAGTAGAAGGAGCTAACAGCTAGTAAATCAGCAATGCATATGAATGTATTATTCTCCAATTTTCTAACTGGGATCTACTGCCTATGATAAACATATATAGAAATTTCATGGTACTGGCACGTCAGTATGTGATCCTTTCCAGATCCACTGGTTTCTTCTTGGTAGACATAAAGAAGCAATGATATTTGTCAGTATATAAAATTTAGAAATCCTCAATACTGGAAAAACAAAAATACATTATGCAAGTATGAAGTTGTCACAGATTTTATCTGACCTCGGATCTCGGGTAGCTTTGTAAAGCCAATATGTGCTCTCTATCAACTCTGGGCGCAGTGGATAACTCTTCTGCCCATGCTATAAAACAAATGTATGGGAAAATACAAATATATGAGATAATATATAACACACAAGATGTCTATTAGCATGCAAAGTAAATTACATAAAGAAAAGTGCACGGTGGAGGGAAAAGGCAAGAGTTATGGTGATGTCAGGTCAACAGAACAGACATTTCCTGCACAGCTATTTGTAAACCCATAGAATGGGCCTAACATCTGGAACACTTATGAATAATAACTTTCTTGGGCTTCCAATAAAAATGATTTGGATACCTGAACAGTCAGAGTAGCAAGATTAAAGCCTTCTGGAGTAAAACCATATCTTTTCCAGACACTGAAGAATGCAGCATGAGTTCGAATTGCAGGATCAATATCTCCTGCTAAAACCTTTACTCATATCCAATCAACCAAATATAGATTCAAAAAAAGGCAGTCATAAAATCTATAGTCCAAAATCTAGAATAAAGAAAAAGAAAATACCTGTAGGCCTGGCCAGAAGGCCTGCAAACTGTTAAACAATGGCCAGACAATAGCAGCAGAATCCATGTTTACCTCAACATACCTATAAAGACATCTAAAATTAAGATCCAATGGGTGAATTATTGCCCCATAAAAGAGGAATAACAAAAGAAACCAAATATAAAAGATATATTTATATTGAAGCACAAAATAGCCACGAGATTTTACCAAGGATCATTGTAAAGATAGTGCATAGCAGCTGCATAGGCTTCTTGGAAAATAAACAAATACTCCTCGTCACCAAATAACAAATAAGCCTGAAAAGATGAAGAAAATTTTCAGCCCAAAGATTCTTGTGAAATGAACAAATACTCTTTGTATAAAGAGAACCTGATTTATCTGCTATAGCAAAGAAATCTCTACCATTATCTGTGAACAGGAAATGATTAAAGCATTTCGATAGTGCTGGTTCTGCATAGACAATTATTTCTGAAGTGCTCTTTCTAAAAACCTTAAAAAATGGTGCCCACCAGTTTGGAATTAAGGCTTAGTTGAGTTGAGTATTTTTACCCCCCTCATTCATGATATATAGCACACAAGTCATAAGAAGTGGAAAAAAAATTTGGTGACTCTGATAATTAAATAATTTTTTGATGGAATCACTGTATGATCACATACCTTTAAGAGATATTCATAGAAAGAGTCAATACTTGTTCCTATTCCAGCATCCTGCAAAGCAGCAAAGGAACATGAGTATTGTCCCTTGGGAAAAAAAAAAATGAATTGAGTTGCCCAAACGTTGAGAAAACTCAACCATGAAGAAATATGTGACAAGAAGCTTGATTGAATTTTTCAAGTGAATGCCATCCCTAATTTTAAGGTCACAAAGAGTGCACGAGCAAAGAATACCACCTTCTCCGGAATTTAAAAAAAAATGCTCTCAACCATCATTTCTGAGCAAGTTAAGACAAAGTTGTCAAATATCATCAGACATGTACAATTTCAAGCCAAATATCAAGCAATGTGACTTCGATTAACCCAAATTCTTATTCTCAAACCAAATCATGTCATCATCTAAATACTGAGATTTCAACCAAGTTCCCATATTAGATATCGATATGCTGCATTTTTTTTGGGGGGGAGAGGAAGGATGTGGGTGGATGCAATAAATTAAATAAATACTGAAGCTGAGATAAAAACTGCTAATATGTGCCCTCCTCATACTTTTAAAACCTCCTCATACTTTTAAAACACACGATGACATCAATTGACAAGGTCGTTACAATGTGTTTCAAAAACTTCTGTTCTTTTTTTCACAACTTTCTTAAGGGATGATGGACTAGTCAGACAAACCATATAGCAATCTGTATTATTCAACTTAAAAGAAAATGTCTAGGAGATTGCCATGTTGCTGTCAAATACAGGTAATTTTAAAAACACGAGATCTTCTACACACTTTGAAATGCTTCAAAAAAAAAAAAATGTTACCTTTTGTGTCCATTCACCTGTAAATACATTGATGTGAGCACCAACCAAATTCAGCTTTGAACGGCGAGCCCATAATCCACGCACGGCATTCTTTGTTACTTGCTCAAAAACTGCATTTCCATGAAGATGAGATAAGAACAATAATCAATGTCAATAAGTGGATCACAATCAACCTTTGCAATTCCCCACAGAAACTGAGAAGGAAAACGATAATAAAAGAAACCAGTCAATATAAGAAAAGAAGCTACAAAGTGATATGGAGATACAAAAGGCAGTTTTAGGATAACGTTCTGATAAAGTCTGAATTGACATTAGAAGGTTAATCTTTTATCAAATAAAAGTCAGAATCCAGAAAGGCACTGTAAGGTCCACTTGATGGATGAACACACAATACCCATAGTTGCTAGATACAGTACCACCACATTATGGAACAATTTAGCAGAAGGTGAAGATTGCTTCTGTTTTTATTTCTGGAGTTGAGGTGGAAGGGGCTGTTACCCTATTATGTTTGAAGTACCAGTGAATTTATAGAAAGTTTATACAGTAACTATTAATTGAGGCAAAGCCCCTGGTCAATACACAGAAGTTGCTTGATAATTAACTAAATATAAAGTAACTGAACAAAGTTTCAAGTCAGGTTGAGATGCGTGCAACAGCTAGGGAGTCAATGGACTGCCTCTTCTGCTCAAGTCTCTTATGCAGCAATGCTCATTCCAATGCAAGTGAAAAATTTATTACCTTGGAGGAGGATTCATTTTTTTGTTTTTTCGATTTGAACCATCAGGAAAGAGCGAGAAATAGGTCACTCTTGTTTCGACTTTCTCAAATCACTATATCCTAGAATATTCATGTGCATAAACTAAACGTTCATATGCTGTTGTAGCTGTCTACAGTATGACTAGAGAAAGTCTTATTCATAATAATGTTACATAAATGCCTTAATATTTCCATAATATAGCCAAATTAAATTTCTTCAGCCATGCTGCCAAAAAGAGCAGACAAAGGTGCTGCCCGTGCCAATCCTCATGGAAAAATCCTATTCGGATCTTGAAAATCTCACCATTGACCATGGACAGCAACTGAAGAGATCACAAATCTGGCACCGCTGCTTTGCAAGGCTCAGGAGTTTCTATTCAATAAATGATATACAAACTATGGATTCCATCTAAGAAATGGCACATCTGACAAGCTAAGAAGTTTGAGATTTGCAAAATATGAAACCTGGCAGTAAGCCAAACACTACTGGGCCATGATATAATAATGCAAGCACAATCTAATTTGTGTGAAGATGCAATTTATAACATTTTTATACATAAATTCTGTATTAAAGGTTGAAAAACACAGAATTATCTCAACTTAATCGTGACATCTCATTTCTCTAGGAGAAAATCAGAAACCTCAGTTGCTAGATGGAAAACAACAATTCAATGGCTAGCCTGGAAAATGTATCATGCTATGAATACTTACTTGGATCATTGGTCAAGCGACTAAGCATCCCAAATTCCAAAGTCAAGGTTCCACCACCAGCAGTTGACGTTATCTAAATACACCAAAAATTGCATTTCACAAGCTACCCAGTCATTTTAGGATATTGAATTCATGGAGTCAATTCTACAATGAATAACATGTAGCAGCAAAAAACATTTATTATAACTGTTTGAAAAAGAGGGGTGCTATAAGGTGAGGGAAGCATTGGCAAGTATCTCAAGAAATTCACATAAAAGGAGAAAAAGAGGGTGGCTTTACCCTGCTTTCCTGTTCATCAACCCCATATAAAAGATTGACGGACCCAAATGGAATTCCTGCAGTACATCATAGCTTAAGATCAAATTAATATAATATTACAGCATTTATGAACTTGCAAGGCCAATATTCGAAACATGCAATTGCTTTCAGAAATTTTAAATTTAGAGAATGATGGTAAGACAGACTCTATCCAACAAAAATAAAGCTACAAAACACATCCCCTAAAGCTAAGCTTGAAGACAATAACTAAGAGATCCTATTAATAAAAAAAAATGTCAAAAATATGATAGGCTTAACACAAACCACAAATATAAATTCATTATGAATTGCCAGAAACATAAACTCATGAGTCATGACCACTCATAGAACTACAGATATAGTGCAAATTCTGTGTCCATGCCACAGATTTCACCCACCTCCCGAGGATGGAATGCCAAAAACCACAAGAAATACAGCAAATGTCAGTATCTAGTAGTCATACCTGTAGGAGTGTCAAATGCAGGTAGCATTCTCCGAGCCAGATCCTCAGCTAAGTCAAGCAATTGATTGTCATAGGATGGAATTCTCATACCCTGCAACCAAAAGATGGAAGTGGCATTCTCCCCGGATAGAATATCGAAAGGGTATCTAAGCATTTACTCATTATTGAGGAGCAATCAAGCACATCATGTTTCAAATATAAGATAAATTAGCACCCAAGAACATACTGTCTTTAAGCTATAACTTACGTACAGCATGCACACACTTGTGTGTCATGCGCATTGCTTTCTTAATGCTTTATTTTGATATTTATTCATAGTAAAAGGCGATAAAATTCATTACTAAATGTTTCCCATTTCTTCCTTATCCTTAACTAGAAAGATATTGCAAAGAAAAGATTTACAAAGGTGATCATTGTATTTACCGTAGCATAATCACTTGCAATAAGATGAGCAGAGAGTAAACCTCCAAGGACCCGGATGGTAGTCTCAAAGACAGATACTGTTTTATTCTGGAAACATGATAACAGAATCAAAAAAATAAAAAATAAAAATTAGATAAGATGTCTTCTGATAACTACAGACATAGGTTTTATAACTTCAGAAGGATAGTCATTTGATTGCTCGACCAAAATGATAGGAGGGGTAACATGGCTTGTAATTTCTATGATGTAAATTTCAATATAAAAATGCATTGATGCCTGTTAAAAGGTTATTCCTATCAAAAGTATCAAAACATGTGAGCTCAAATCATCATAGTAAATGCTTACTCACTATATCAAACCGAAGATTTTTACCAATCCAATCAACAGAGGAAGTGAACCGTTCTCGGTCACCAAGTAGAGCCAGCATATCCAAGGAGTCAATCTGCGACAGTATTAATATGTTCACCAAACTTTCATATAATAGCTTAAAGACAAAGAACCAGGAACAAGGATATCACCAACCAGAGTCAAAGCATAACCACCAAGGCTGTCTTCTCCTTCACATGATAGAGGCTTTAATTCATCAAGCGGAAAAGCATGCTCCATGTATCCATTAAAAGCATGATAGAACATTTCACGAACCTATATCATACCATCAACAAAAACACATCACGCACATGAAGAAAAATCAATTCTTTATTTCTTTTCTAAAAAGATTAATACTATTCCCAAAACAGAGATGGCGCAATTCACCAAAGATTCGTACGAGGAAAAAATACATAGAGGGATTTTTGTCAATTGAGCAATGCTTAAAGCTTCAATTAGTGTGATTGCAAATAAATTCATCAATGCAATTAAATAATAAATGGGCAGGATCAAATTTATAAAACTTGTAAAATTTACTTATAATCACCATAAATAAGAGCGATTCTCGAAGTCCAGTAATTACTGAAAAGAGAGAGAGAGAGGAAACAGCTAAAAAACTTGAAATTCGATGATAAAGCGAAGAGGTGAATGCTTGAGCAATGACAGATCCAATGTTAAAGAAGAAGAAGAAGAAGAAGAAGAGTTTTCTTTTTTTCTTTTTATGATATTTCAAGGTGAATTAAAAAGAAGAAGAGGCAAATTTAAAAAAGGAAGGAGGGAGGGAGTACCTCGTCTCGAAGAAGTGTGGCTTCCTCGGGAGTGACACCATCAGCCGCAGTCTGTCGAAGGAAGATAATGTTGTTGTGGTTGGTGTCGGCAGATAATATTGAGAGCAACAACAACAAGGGCAGGCATCGTTGTTTCCAGGTTTTTTCCATTCCTTGCTCTCTCTGATTCCAGTCTCTCTGTTGTTTTGGTAACAACAAAGATATATCGCAGTAAATAATAAATAAATAGATATAATGAATGAATGAATGAATGAATGCTCGTGTTTGAGTTGTGCCCTTACTGAGAATTGAGCTTCTCTTTGCTGTTCAGTTTTACTTTTACTACGAAACCATTTCCCTTCCGTCCCAACCGAGTTTGGTAAGTGTTACCTCCCAAGTCCCACCCCTCCTTTTTGGTAATAACAAGAAAGAGTTGACAGAAAAATCAAACTTACTTTGTGTTTTTGATTGTCGTGTATGGATTATTTTTAATTTTTTTTTTTTTAATATTAAAACATCAAAATTATAATAAAAAAAAATACTAAAAAAATAGCAATTTAACATTTTTTAAGCTGAAATCACTTTTCAAAAACACAAATATTATCAAACACATTTTTAACCACGCGTCATTTAGTTTAGACGTGTTTTTGCTATGTATTTAAATTTGTATTTGTGTTTAAAATAATTTGAAAAAATTAATAATAAGTTAACTTTTAAAAACTAAATTATTATCAAGTTCATTATAATTTTTAAGATTAATAAATCTATTTTTATAATTTGTATATGATATCAATATTACTCTTTATACTTTATATTTTTATCATTTTACATTTTTTTTTCTATTTATCAATATTTTTTTTATTTTTTTTTAGTTTTTTCTTTTTTTTTATTTACATTTTTTTGAAAAAAATATTATTCATATTTATCACTTAGCCTATTTATATTATAATCTCTGTTCTTATCGTCAATCCTTTTTTTTTTCTTTACATTTTTTTTAAAAAAATTATTATACAAAAACTAAAAAGATGGCGTTTCAATATAACAATTGCAATATCATCTCATTTTTTTACTACTTTAAAAATGAGTTTGAGATTTTACTTCTCTTTATCAACACATGTAATATTCACTATATTTTATCATATGTAAACATTAATTCA
>Ga0307511_10008204_pt1 | contig 10452 bp, 4 predicted proteins | sample 13_EM_MG_FD_200266 | JGI IMG/M metagenome (GOLD analysis project Ga0307511, IMG submission 200266) | Populus trichocarpa ectomycorrhiza microbial communities from riparian zone in the Pacific Northwest, United States - 13_EM | ecosystem: Host-associated > Plants > Roots > Unclassified | place... | reverse complement strand
TTTGTAGATAAAACATTACTAGCCAAACGCTTCCATGAACCAATATAAAATCTTAAAAGAAAAGGAACCAATTAATGCAAAAATCAAAAGTTAAGGGACCAAATACAATTTTTTAAAAACCTTTTGAACAATGTAAAAAAAATGGTTTCTTTATGTTAATTTTGGTCCTTGATTTTTCAATTCTTTTTAACAATAACCTAAAATTTTATTTTATAAAATCAATCTTTAATTTACCATCGATATATTTTATGACATATCGGATATATTAAAGCATGCAAATCAAAATACATCTTAACATATAAAACTATATTAACATAACTTAAAAGGATGAAAATGAAAGGAAATAAAGTCCAATGATTGATGTAAAAAAATATCAGGGACATAAAGAAAACAAAGCAACAATAAAATAGTGTTAAGAATAGTTACATGAACAAGTTATGAATGACAAAACATCAATATGTTTTAATTATATTATATAATTTAAATATTTTGTGTTTGAATTAAGTTTTTTAAAAAGAAAAAAGTAAGAAAGTAATAATCATCATTTATGCAAGAGTTAAGGAACATAGCTAGAGAAGTGCATGAAACAAGTCTATTAGTACCAAAATACATGTAGTTTTAGGCATTTCTTGGTTTATGTCGAGGACATAATGGACAAACACACTTGGTTTGATCTAAAATTTTATCTTTATAGTGATCCCTTCAACCAGAAATTACTAACAATGTTCTTCTTGATGGCCGGCTTTGAACCTTTTTTTATATATTTTGAGAATTTTCTAATGGTAGGGTTCTTATTTTTCTTCTAATGCTAGGATAATGTTAGTGGTTGGGCTGACCTGAGATCCTTTTTGACGATCCCCTTTAACCAGAATCAAAATCCTATGTGTGATTGGGCTAACCTGAGATCCTTTTTGGCGATCCCCTTTAACCAGAACCAATAGTAAAAGTATGGTTGGGCTAACCTGAGATCCCTTATGGTGATCTCCTTTACCAGAACCAATAGTAATGGTATGATTGGGTTAACCTAAGATCCCTTCTAGCGATCCTCTTTAACCATAACTAAAATCATGTGTGTGGTTGGGCTAACCTGAGATCCCTTATAGCAATCTCCTTTAACCAGAACCAAAATCTGTGTGTGGTTGGGCTAACTTGAGATCCCTTCTAGCGATCTCCTTTAACCATAACGAATATCCTCTTTGTGGTTGGGCTAACCTGAGATCCTATCTGGCGATCCCCTTTAACTAGAACCAAAGTTTGTGTGCGGTTGGGCTAACATGAGATCCCTTCTAGCGATCCCCTTTAACCAGAACCAATATCCTGCGTGTGGTTGGGCTAACCTGAGATCCCATCTAGCGATCCCCTTTAACTAGAACCAAAATCCTGCGTGTGGTTGGGCTAACCTGAGATCCCATCTGGCGATCCCCTTTAACCAAAACCAAAGTCTGTGTGTGGTTGGGCTAACCTGAGATCCCATCTAGCGATCTCTTTTAACCAGAACCAAAATCCTATGTGTAGTTGGGCTAACCTAAGATCCCTTCTGACGATCCCCTTTAACCAAAATAAAAATCCTTTGTGTGGTTAGGCTAACCTGAGATCCCATCTGGCGATCCCCTTTAACCAGAACCAAAATCCTATGTGTGGTTGGGCTAATATGAGATCTCTTCTAGTGATCTCCTTTAACCAGAAACAATGTCTGTGTGTTCTTCCTAATGGTAGGGTTTGAACTTTCTTCTTTTGTTTTGAGAATTTCTTAATGGTAGGGTTCTTCTCATTTTTTGTCTTGATGATAAGGATGATCAATTTTTTCACTTGATGATTTTTTTTTACTTTTGTGATTTTACAAGACTGACATCAGTTCTTTCTAATTGCAGAGTTGATTTATGTCCTTACTGATGACTAAATTTTCCTCGAAGACAAGGTTGAAGAACTTAGTGCTTCCTGATTGTAGGATTGACCTGATAATTCCCGATCGCAGGGTTTGAAAATTTGGTGCTTCCTGATCGCAGGGTTGACCAAAAGACTCTTCTTGATGACAAGGTTGATCTTTGAGATTTTTCTAATGGTAGGGTTTATCTCATCTTCTTCTCGTTTCATGGTCAAAACTGTGATTCTTTTCTATCATCAACTTAATGATTCTTTCTTTGTCCATAATCTTGCTGGATTTCATTGAGGATTTTTTTCTGTAACAAGTCAAAATATATGTGCAATGCTTTGTGGTTAGATGACATGCATGCATTCATACCTTGTTTTGAAATATAGGTCCCCCATCTTCGATGCTCCATCACCATAGGGTGCATTTGTTTGCATTCCAAAGCCTTCTCTGTCCTTCTGATTTGTTGGCTCATTTTTGTGGTAGCCTTTTACTCAGATGTAAGTGCAGTGCCTATCTTGAGCTGTCTGTGATGATTACTGCTTTCAATGTTTATCAAGCTTGACAATGCTCCCAAGTGTGGTGTTGCTTGATTCGTTAAGAAAAAGCTTAACAAGTCATTCATCTCCTGGATTCTCCTGGAATTGTTCTTTCATTGATTGTGTGCATCGTGCCAACACCCATCAAAAGGTTTTCTAATGTCGACCTCATCCTAGATTGCCAATCAGCCACAAACTTGCCTCCATTGAAATAATACTCTTCAAGTATATGTTATCATGAAACCGTCATGCGTCTCATATCTTACGGTAAAAGGCTCTTTATTGTATGCTCAGTGTTCTTCTAATGGATTCTTCCCAGTTTGTCAAATCAGATTATGAAAAGAAATGCATTGGCATCATCAATGATGTTCCTTTTATCACTCATATTCATACGGTGAAGTGCGCCTTTGAGCTTCAAAACAGATGGTCCAACAATCAGTCTTGGTGGTGTGCATCTTTTCGACATTCATTCAAAAGCACTCACGCGATAACATCTGTCAAGAGTCATAGCCATGTTTCAGAGGGTAACCCAAGATGAAGATATGAAGATGTCCTTTAAGTGCAGTATTGCTCTCAATTGTTTATGGAGTCTGCTAGATTATGGATTGTCTTTGAACAACATCGCCCTCAATTAATTTGAATGTGCTCATTCTTCTAATTATCTTTCTTTGAACAACATTGTCCTCAATTCAATGATTCATCATTTGATCATCTCTGCCCCCTTAGTTAATCTGAATATTGTTTGTTTTCCTTTTCAACGGTCCACGGTATTGCCCCTAGCTGGTCAACTTTTCAAGGATGATCAAGAGTAAATGTCATTTTTGTCTAGGAATTTGCAAACTTGGTTAATGTTCTTCTTGTTTGACAGTTTTTCTTATTCTAGAATCAAATCTCATATTTCAAAGATCATGTCATTCAAATCTAATTATTGAAATGAAATTAGAGAGATGTCAATTTTTGAAAGTATTTTTGAAAATCAAGCTTCTTTGGTCAAAGATCCAACACACGTCATTCAATGTAGTCCTTTGATTATCTGATATTTTAAAAATAGAAATTGACCCATTGTAAGATTAAAATAGCTTTTTCTATGGTTCTTTGTATCCATTTTAAAATTTGACTTTGGGTATGTCTTTTGATGGTCTGTGATGAGGTGACCTTTTTGTGAATTTCCAAAACAAGATGCTCAAGTCAAAACTCAGGCTTTATCAAGAAAGGTTGTTTCTTTTTTAGCACTTATTTTATCAGCATGCATAATAACCAATAACTTAATTCATGAAGCCATGACTCTTATGGAAAAGCTTTTCAAGTTTTGAGAGCATCATTTATCGGTTCAGATTGCTTACTTGATCAAAAAGGGCTTTTAAAAGCATGTAATGCAGGCTATGGTTTATGGCTATGAAAGAAGGGGAATTTTACAGGCTCAAAAGGTGTTTGAGGGTTTCAAATACCTCGAATCAACATCAACTATTCATCAACTCTCTTTCTCTTGTTGTCTGTGTAGAGGAAATGACATATAACCATGCTAACCTCAAATATCAGAATTTCTTAACATAGGCTATAATGTATATCTAACTTTCCTTGATGAATAACTAATCTCAATCATCTGATAACATTAGAGGCTTTATCATGGATATCAAAAGTCATGTTTGTAGCTTAGTATTTTTTTGGTATTGACTTTTGACATTTGTTATGTCTTTCCTTGATTGAAACTTCTTTTAGCTCTCTCTCAAACGTTGGACTTTTGTTCTTAGCCTTCTTTTTACCATTGATTCCACTTTTGTCTTCTTTCTTTTCTAACAAAAATCTATTATTTGCCCCTAGTGTGGGGTGTGATTCTTGTCAAGGTTTCTTTGGAAAAAGAATATTCTATCAAGCTCAAAATAGGATTACAAGGGATATATTTCAAGTATTGTGAAAGGATAAAACAAGGATGGCCTTTTTTCATTTCAAGCAAGGTCGGTTAGAACCAATAAATTTTGACCTCGTCTAGTATAATGGTTGGGACTTGTAAGAGTCAATGATTCACGAGTCCATAGCTACCAAATCCACTATATGTCATTAAGCATACTGCTAAACTTAGCTACATGGTGGGTGGTTCAGTTTCATGTGTGAGCTCAAAATTTGTTTGGTTACCCCATATTGTTTATCATGTTATTTTAACAAACATCGAGTCATTTCTGCAATCAAAACACTTTTAATCTTTCAAGATTGATTAGCCTTAATCGCATGTTGGAGTTTGATCAAAGTATTTTATCAAAGTAAAATGCTAAACATCTCTTGATTTCCGAACAACAAATAGACAAAGAAAAGACATGTTTCGTTCAAAGATGAGATGTTATTCCAAAATAAAATGCAAAATGGCAAAATTCCATAACAATATGATTGATAATTCATCGTCATTTTTGGATCAGCTTTTCTATCAATATCTGTGTTTTGCCAAGCATTTCTATCACTTTTCATTCTGAGGATGTTGTGGTGACAATATAGCCAATGACATCATCTTTCACAAACTCAACTCGCCTCTTGCTCACCTTCCTCCAGACTCAATTCTTAAAACTCTTATAACTATTCAAATGAATTACCCAAGATCCCACCATGACATTCATATCTCTTTTATGGATTATACCACCTAGAAAATGATGGATGTATGGGATTTGATGGAGTCGGGGCAATAAGTCCAGGGTCTGACAGATGCTGGTAGACAAACTCAAGTGGCCGAGGTATGTCAATCTTGGCAAAGACATTTGAGCAGTTGATGCTACAGTGAGACCTGGCTAGACCATATAAATAAGGTTTTCCACCTTCAAAGTTATCTTTTGATTCATCTCTCATCAGTGTTCTGGAATCCATTGCAGAACCTTCAATCTTTCCCTTCTTCATAGCTTGTTTAATTCTTTCGGCAGTCCTCACAACATCATGTCAATCTTCCAATGTTGTGGTTGTTATCTGATGATTGTTGGAAACCTTCCAACATCTAGGTAATCTTGGCAACGCCCGAAGACATGTAGCATTGTCACTGCCGACGTGTGACATCGCGCATTGTCTCTACTAGGGGAGAACTGATGAATATGATCTTCTCTATTTTATCTTCGATTCCTCACTGATAGTGCAACAAACAGACACCCGTAAAGGGAGTTCTATTCTATTGAAGTTTCAGTCTTCTTCCTGTTTTTCAGTCACGGTCTGTCTTTACTCCCTACTTTTGTGTTTTAATGCTGACACTAGTGGGGGGAAAATTATAGCTGATATGAAACAACTACACTCTTTCTTGGATTCCCCACTAGCAGAGCCATAAACAGATCTTTGTAGATAGAGCTCTGATGCGTTAAAGTTCAATGTATGTTCTTGTAGGCTCATGACGCGCAAGGTTGGCAACTATTGGATGCTACTGGAAGGAGATGTAGAGGTAGTGAACAATTAACGATGCAGCTGAACAAAAGCAGCGGTTGTCATGTGTTGATGACTGAAGGCATTGTTGTTGTTGTTCATGAGTGAAATGAAGGAGAGGTGATGCCCGTTCAATGTTTATGGCCTCTACTGGTGGAGTGCTGAGGAGAAAAGTCAATTATGTTTTCCTTATGGGGGACATGGACTAATAGTATTTTCCACAGGAGGTTGGTAGACGTTCCCTTTCTATTCTTGAAGTTCAGCATTTGTTCAAACAGATTTATAAGTCTAGCTACTTTACCTTTATTGCTCTCAATTTCTCTTTGACAATGAGCCTCTTTCTTCATTTTCCATCTTTTTTTTAAGTAGGTGTAGTAGAGCTTATATGGGGAACCCACCTTTCAACCTAGTGTATGCATGCATGATAGATGTATGAGCATGTAATCTATATGATGAACTCGTCCTTTGAGGGGTGACATATGGTCGTAACTTTTGTATGATGAAACAAGAATCTTGATTCTTGCCCAAACTCTACAATGAAAATTTTCTGAGTGACGGCTATTATGTCACCCACAAGTCTTGAGTTTAAGATGCTTCAAGAAGGGTTTGCCCTGATGCAAATAAAGATAGCATATACAACCTAAGGACATATTCTATTCATTATGTGAATATGGATAGGTTTTCTACCTGGTCTCAAAAGGGTCTCATATCTGCCTAGTGATGATCTTCGTAAAGACAGTATAGGGGCGTTGCGAGAAATGGTTAAGACACGTATACCCACCATTACCAAGCAGGTACTTGGATATGAGTTGGGAGTTTCACGCATCTGAACCCTAACCAATAGTCATAGGGCAGATCACTAATTCCCCATATAACTTAGAAGCTTGTGTGTGCTTTCAAAAATAAAGACATGTGATGCATGAGACAATTCTATACAATGCATGGAAAAAAAATGTTAACAAAATAAGACAAAACGCAAAAACTTAAACACATCAAATACACAAAGCTTAGCTCAATATTGTCAGAAACAGTACCTTCCCTAGTGGAGTCGCCATTCTGTCGCACGTCCCCGCACAACGTCGATGGCGATTTTCTTTTGTTTGTTGGTTCTTGGGAGTCGCCACTTAGTATTTGGTTCAGGGTCAATAGGAAACCCGGATGTACTAGTCTTGTCAGAGATTCACAGATAAGGAACTGGTTGTGGCTAGGAAAGGTATTAGCACCCCTAGCGCACCTTACCTTAGATAAGCTGCTTTGCGGCTTGATGCAGTTTAAAGGTTTTGCAATTGTCTTGTTAACAACCTTTTTATTTACTATCAGAAACACGTCTTACGTATAAGTACATGATTCTAGATATTAAAAGAAAACAAAATATTTTTTGGTAATTTTGAAATATTGGTCTAGTTCTCGTGACTTTAATAAACTTTTTATTAAACCTGAAAGCTGAAAAAACATGTTAAGACATATTTTTTGAAATTTTCTATGTTGTATAAAACTACGATGTGATTGTTTTTTATATCTTTGAGAGACTTGAGCGTATGCATGAAAACAAAGCATTGTTTTTCCAAATATATATATTTTTGCAACATTTCATAGAAAACCGGATATTTTAATACTAAATACGCGAGAAAACCACCAATCTCACTTTTTTTTTGCTGGGTCTAGCGCGATCCATGTGGTTGGGCTTGACCCGGCTGGGCACTGTTGTAGGTTACATGCGTGAATTACTCACGCATGCACTGCATACTGCATGAATTACTTAATTACCTTCGCACAGTGCCAACACCACACAAAATGCAAAACGGGGAGAGAAGAGAAATGGCTTACCTGGTCTGCTAGCAGTCTTCCTCTGTCTGCGTTCGTCTGGTCTTCTTCTTGTGTCCTCGTCTGCCCTTGGCTCAAGACCCCTGTGTTGTTCGTTCCTTGTGTTCGTTCTTTTTTTTTTTCCTTCCTCTGTTTTTCTCTTCTTTCGTTCGTATCTCTCTGCTTCCTCTATGTTTTTGTGTTCTCTCCTTTGTTTGTTCCTCCTGATTTTCTCCTTCGTTGATGGTTTGGTTGAAGCAAATCTGTTGCCTAAAAGATAACGAATATCCTTTGTTGAGGTTTTGGAAGGAAGCCCAGAAGATCTCTCTTTTTTTTTGGTTTCTTTCTTTCTCTTTGTGTTTCTGTAATCTGTCCCCCCCTTGTTTTTTCGTTCTTCTCCCCTGTTCTCCGATTCTCTCTCCCGTTCTCTGTGTTTTCCTTCTCCTCCCCCGTTCGTGGCCTTTCTCTGGCTTTTATAAGGCTAGAGAATGCCATGTGGTGGTAACGACAGGCTTGGTAACAACATGCATCATGGGGGCGAGGGATCGTAGCCATAAGACGTGCTCCATGATTGAAACAGTTTTAGTGCCTTTACTGCTGAAACGACTCCAACATTTTTTACTGCTGAAACAGCTTTTGGTGCTGGAGAAAGGGAAATCGATGGCGACAAACGGTTTTTCTTTTTTAAACGGCTCCATTTTCTCAATTCAAATGGCTATTTGTGTTTTGGTCCTTGAAGTTTTGAAAGTTTTGTAATCAAGCCCCCTATATAAACTTTAATTGGATCCCTTGATTTTAACGCAATTTACAAGACAGTCCCCTTTTATTATTTATTTATTTATTTTTATTATTTTCTCTCTTTTTGTGTGGGGACCCAAAAATGGATAACAACACATATAGTCAACTAAGAATCATACTCATAACTTTAGTTCTATTTGCATGGCGGCTGACTAAATACTATACATAAAACTAAATCATGTGATAAAAATCTTGTTCATCAAGACTCATTGTATTGTGGATTGAAACAGTATTAGCAAAAGTCATGTTCATCAGGATCCATTGCAATGTGGATTGGAGTAGTATAATGACAGAGCAGCCCTTGCCTCAAAGAGGTGCAAAGACTGTAGGGGGAGGGTGGAGTTGTCTTTTTATTGGAATGCATTTGGCATTAAAGGAATGGTTTAGGAGAAAACGGTCAGTGTAAATTTTATTGGGGCTGTAGACACCTAGCGTTACGTTGTCATGTCCTGCCACCGAGAGTTCTAAAGGCTGTATGGGGTGGGGTTGTGCCCAGGCTGCAGACACCTAGCGCTAGGCTACCATGCCTTGGGTGCTAGGGCCAGACACACGCGCTTGGTTGTAGACCCAGGCGAGCAGGTCTGTAGAACCACGCACCTAGGGTCTAAAGTGTTTCTAGGCCGTTGCAGCAGGACCTAATAGTGTTGGGTCCTGCTTACACTAGGACTCAATCGCGTTGGGTCTTGCTGGACCCATTAGAGTTGGGTCCTGCCCCCAGGAGGACCCAAGACTTTAATTTTTTTTCTTTTTCATACAGTAAAGAGCACATAAATACATGAAAAATTATTTTATATTGTACAAAAATTGGGTTGTGATATTTTCTTTCCATTTGAGATTGGCTTGAATTTCCTTATTAAAGCATGTTTGTTTTTACCTTTCAAAAATGTTTTTAAAAATAATAAAAAAAATTATTTTTTTCTTCAAATTAAGATTTTTATTTTTTTTCCTCCTGAAATTTTTTTCAAAATAAAAGCTAAGGTATTATAAAAACAAATATTTGACCCGCGGGGAGCGCAGGTCACAAAGCTAGCTGTATCCATAACTTGAGTCACCATCCACAACGTCAACTAAATAATCAATAATCTCTTGCTTTCCATTCCCGGCTAATTAAATCCATAGTCCTCATCACAAGGGTTGATTATGTAATCAATAATCCCTTAGTTGTTATCCCTGACCAACTAATTCTGTAATCCTCATTACGAGGGTCGACTATGTAATCAATAATCTCTTAGTTGCCACCCTTGCCCAACAAAGTATGTAGTCCCTGGCCAACTAAGTCCATAATCCACATCACAAGAGCCAAATATGTATATCATTATCAAGTTCACTATTACAATTTATTTAAACTTCACACATTACTCTATGACGCTACAATCATTTATAAATTTATAGGTGGATATCAACTATTGTAGTTGTTTGCATATATACACGTCCGCCTACTAGTTGCCACTATTAAATACAATAGCTGATATCCACTGAAATTTCATGTATTTAATATAAGTTCCCTACACAATCCTATAGCATGCTTATATTCTCAAACCAAATACTTATCCTACATCATATATGTATCACACATACATATTAAAATAAAATATAATTTCTTACAATTTAACTCAATTCATCATTTCCCCTAAATTCCCTTCATAGTTGGCTCTAGGGTTTATAGTTACCCATGATTTTTCTTTCAATTCACACCGTTATTCTACTCATTCTAGCAACTAATCCATATCCATTTAAGCATTTACCATTAAAAAACCCATTTTCCCTAAACTTCTCTTAGAACTCTAGATTTGGTAAATTAAGGATTTCTTCCCCTAAGCATGGCAACTCATAATAAAACGAATTTAAGTTGCTATAACAATTTACCAACTAGCTTGGAAGAAAAGGTGAGAGATTTCTTGCAACTTCCTTCTCCTTCCCTTCTCCCCTTTTCAAATTCCTTACTTTCTCTCTCTAAAACATCATCTCTTGGTTTCCCCATCTCCTAAACAAGTTGATGTATAGTTTTCCTCGTAAACCTTCCTTAAATTTAGTCCAAAATCAAGTCTTTATCAA
>Ga0307511_10008202_pt1 | contig 10453 bp, 2 predicted proteins | sample 13_EM_MG_FD_200266 | JGI IMG/M metagenome (GOLD analysis project Ga0307511, IMG submission 200266) | Populus trichocarpa ectomycorrhiza microbial communities from riparian zone in the Pacific Northwest, United States - 13_EM | ecosystem: Host-associated > Plants > Roots > Unclassified | place... | reverse complement strand
AGCTCCAGCTCCTTCCCGCTCTCTCCTCCTCCTTATCATGATACTCAACTTGGTGCCACTCTCGCATACGCACGGCATCTTTGGGGAAAAAAAAACATGTAAAAATATATTCGAATCGCATCGCATAATGAAAATTAGGAGTGCAAATTAATGACTTGAATTTTCTCCAATCTTGATTATTAAGGTTAATTTCGGACAAATTCATTTGTTCAAATTAATTTAAATTTGAGCGTCCAAATTAATTAATTAATTATAAATCAGCTCTATCTTGGGAATTAATTTAAATTAATTTAAATTTGAGCATCCAAATTATTTATTTTTTAAAGTATTTTTTTAACGGAAATATATTAAAATAATATATTTTTAATATTAGCACGTCAAAATGATATGAAAACATTAAAAAATTAATTTAAAATAAAATTTTTTTTATTTTAATTAGTGAACAAATGATATCATTTCTGATCTTGGTAGCTTGATGTTCGTTCAAGTTCAGTTTTGCTCCCCGGGTTGCAAGGGAAGGTAATTAAGTCCCTTCTAACACAAGTCAAGGGAAGTCCCATGTTTCTGTCTTGTGTATGTGCATTAATTTCTGTGCCTCCATGATAACTTGATTAGTCCCATTTGACAAATCGATATTACACGCATCTATATAATATATGTGGATCAAATCATTTAGGAATATGTTACAATAATGATTAATAAATTAATAATACCAGTATCTATTGCACAAATCAATTAAATAATTTGAGTCCATTCTAACATGCTTAGTGTAATAAGGGTTGAAGTTCTTAATTCTTATGAGAATTTCAAAAAAAAATATACAAGTCCTTCATTATATATATATATATATAGGCTTTATATCTCCCATAAATGATTAATGCACGTATTTGATGCATCTGTAGTTATCATAAATATATATAGTGGCTTCTGTCAATTCAAGAACCAACGTGACCTAATATATTTAGTTCCAAGCAGCATGGTGGTGGTCTGAAAGATCGATCCACGTATATCCCACTTCACGGAAAAAAAATGTAGTGTAAAAAAAGAAGTTATTCAAGATAGCATGAAGGAGTCTTCATTAATACCTTTTGCTTGTATAATTTGCTTGTAAGTATATCGCTGCTCAATGTTTTATGTAAGAGTTAATTCTCAAAAGAATCCATGTTGTTAATTAGGCCTCTTTGACTGATGCTTACATACATACAGGTGGTGGTCAAGCAGGTTTGTTTTCTCCATCAATTTTCTAAGTTTAAATCTTACAAAAATATTTTACTAAATGCACTAGATCAATATAAAAATATCTTATTAAAATCATTTAAGAAAGGAATCTAATATTGATTGATGCTTGCACAAAGATGTTAAGGTCGACCCATGATAGATGATAGGTGACCCAAAAACAAAATAATATTATTTATGGTGGAGAATAGTTTCTAATTAAAATCTTAAGGGCAAATTCTTTTCAACACAGAAAAACTGATATATACAAGAATTTTTTTTTCTGGGAAAATGATATTTTCTTAGTTAATTTTGTCTTTTGTCTTTTTTCTATTTTTACTTTTCTATATTATTATATTTTTCTAGTTTTTTTTTTTCTAATTGAAATGAATAGTTTTTGTAGCTTATTTTTTCTATTCAATATTATTAGGGTTTTTTATTATTTTTTTTTATATAAAAGGTTGTAATTATAGCCTTTTGATAAGTGAAACATAAATGAATAAAATTAAGTATTTTGAGAGTCTCCTCACAGCTATGGTGCTCTTTGTGTTTAAGGGTTTTGACTTGTAATAAATTTCATTATTTTTTGCTCCCGCATGCATACAACTTTTCAAAGATTATTCAAAATTGATCAAAAGTCATCAAAGAAATCAACATTTACATGTTAATTGATCAAAATATCTAAAAAAAACTAACGGTTGAATTTTTTTATATGACCTTTAATGTATGGTTTTTAATTTGATGATTTAAACAGCATACAACAAAATGGGTTTAAATCATAACTTATAACTTAGGAGTTGTTATAATATGGTCCAAACAACTAATTTGTGAATCTATCAACAACCACTTTGTTTATTGATACATGCTTTGTTTTTCTCGATCTCCTTGCTAATATCTTACTTTAGGTTATAAAAAAATTGTTGTGGATGGTGTGGCACAGCATTCAGAAGCATAGTATTTTCGTATATTACTGCTAATTAATAGAAGGAGAATATATATGATAGAATTTCAACTTATAATTGACAAGATTATAATAGTATATAAAAACACGATTTAAATCTCAAAATTTATTAAGTGAAATTTTAAGAAGTTTTATATTATATATTAAATTTTAATAATTTTTTTTTTAATTTTTTAAGAACACGGCGCGTTCCCAAACGTATTCTAATAAGTAATTAACCTGAAAGCAACGGTTTTCTTTTGAAGACCGTCTTCTTTGAGTGTAAAAAAAAATTCGGGTACACAAGGCGCAATGACATATGTATGATGCTACAGATCATAGGCACCAGCTAGTAGGTTTCAATTAAATAGAGGCATGAGTGGGAAGCAGAAGTTTGCCGAGGACAGACAAGTATGTTTTGACTGCATCGTCAATGGTGCTGGATGTTGTTGAATCACAAACCAGGGCGTGTGGGCATGAGTGTGAGAGAGAAAAGAGCGTGGGTGGCGCTGACAAAAAAAAAACCTGACTGGCGATGTGAGAGCTGAGACAGAGAAATGGCAGCTAGGCTATTAACAACGACAAGAACAGTACCATATACAGTCTATATAGCATGCACGAGCGGCATGAAATGCACACCCTATCAAGGGAGACTGGTTGAGATATTTTTGAATCATTAGTAAGAAATTGGTGGATCACGAATGGAGGAGAGGAAGCTACCGCTTGCTGTTTAAACAATCGAGAGCAGTAAATTGAAGAGAACTACGAGTTGTCTCCACTTCTGTAGAAATAATATATAGATTACAGTTCAGTTTCTGTACTGGCTGCCATCACAATCAAAACGATAACAATCACTCACCTCCACGCCCTGAATCCCATGAGCCCCATCTGATGCGCTATGTCGGATTGACACTACATTCAATGCAATCCCATTTCCTATTCTGCCATTTGCCTTTCACGACTTGTCAATAAATGTCTCTATCGTGTTTAGACAAAACTAAAACGAAGGTCACTCTTCCTATAGCCTTTGCATATATATATTTGTAGAGCAACCTTTCTCCTTTTCAGCATGATCGTCCTTTTCTCTTTTCTAAATGTAGCGCCAACCTTGAAGGCGGAATGTGGATATTTCTGTAAACTGAGCATCCTAAGAAATTTTTAATGGTTTCTCTTAAATATTACTAGGAGTAAAGTAATACAAATTATCACAAAAGAATTGATCGGTGTTGAGTAATCATATAACGATGAAAGATGTGAAGATTGCAGAATTGATGACCTGATTTAACTGTTTGATGATCGATCGTGTTTTCTTTCAATTAGTGTACGTAAGAGATGAAATTAAAAACACTAGAAAAAGAGTTTGGTACTGATGGGATGAAGGAGAATCCAAGAGAGAGATCAAAGAGGGGTCCTCTCGCCGAGACAACCGGGTCACCGTCTCCTCCCTTCACATAACTTTCTACAACCCTTCATCAGATGATTTATAAACTAACAAACCATGTCTCTCGTACACCAAACCACAAGCCAACAAAGAAAATGACCTTAATTATTAAAAATCATATTCATTATTCACCAAACCATTATCTTTTTTATCAAATGAAGCTAGCAAACAAAAGAAACTAAATATCGAATTTGAATATGTTTTATGGACAGAATACAATACAAACCATAGTTTTCTTATTTAGTTAACAGTCATTACCCCAATGTTTAGATTTATCGACGGAATTTTCTGTTGGTATTTATATTTTTAGACCATCAGCATGAATTTTACCGACGAGGTCACGGGCATAAATACTTCGCCGAAAAATCATCGATGGTTTGTGGTTTATTGGTGAGTCCAACGATAATGATTTTACCGATGGATTTACTGATAGCAAAAACACACCAAAAGAAAAATTATTTGCTTCATTCCATTTATATTTCCATTAGTGAATATAGTATATTACTGGAAAAAAAAATGTATGTAATTTCATCGGTGATTTTTTTTTGTCCATCGGTATTCTTCCCAGTGAATATAAAATATAATCGACAAATAGACTGCCAGTAATTTCGTTGGTGATTAAACAATGACAGTGGTATTTGCAATAATGTTTTTTCAACTCTTTAAAATATACCAACAAAATAACCCCATAGATAATAATTTAAAATATATATATTTTTGAAAAATATATATTAAATAGAAGTAGAAATAATTAAAATAAATTCAATTAATATAAAAATCAAATATTTATTACAAATTTAAACATGTATAAGTTTAAATACAATTAATCTAGAATAGAGGTGCTATAAGAGGAGGCAGGTCTTCACCGGAACTGTGGGGCTAATAAAGAAGAGCACATATACCACCCATTTATGATCTCATCTCCATTATCAATCGGTGAAGTTTGGTCATCTCAGCACTGAAATGGGTCGTCCGAGCTTGAACTCGTTGGTATAAAATTGCCTCGAACTCTAAAGTTTGAGTGCTCGAAACCGATTACAAGCATCCAACGGTTGAAACACTACGAGCCGTCTGCAAGTCTTCGACCGTAGTGTTAGAGAGACCGTGGCACATGATTTTTATCAGGTTCACCATACGATCTTGCTTTCAACCATAAATCCTGATCTCGATCCGGATGATTCGAAGGATCCTCCCCATATTTCTCCTTCAACCAAGTGTTGTATTTATCCTAGAAAAAAAGTTAGCAAATTCAAAAAAATAATAACTTAAGAAAAAATGCTTGAAAAACAATATACCATAAAGTGTTGAGCTCGATTATCCACAAGTTGTTGCACTTTTTTTTGGCGATCATCACTCCTCATGTGCGTTTCCATAAAAAACTTCATCGGGCTTCACTCGCGTTCAAGAACTATAATCTGCAAGAGAAAGTTATTGTTAGTTAAATATATTTATAAAAAACAACAAATAAAAAAATGGATGTAATTAAAAAAGAATCTTAACATCCGTTTTGCATGTGAAACGAACAGAACGGAGTTGCTGATTTGCGTGGTAACAAAATCGTGAACACATCGATTCTGATTCTCCATACCGGAGTGTGATTGTAGCACGAAACATTTGGATTTCAAGTGCTGAATATATTTCACCCACACAACCTACGAGATCTTCGACGGTTTAAAATCCTTTCAAACCTAGCATAACAAGTGAAAAAAACTTTACAACAGAAAATAAAATCAAGTAAAAAGGTTTTGGAAAGTTATATTATAGGCCTTTATTTCTCTAAGCAAAAACACACTCTTTATTCTTTAACATATGTATCCAACTGTAACTGAACTTATTGTTGAAAGAATGGATCCAAGCTACTACTTTGTCAAAGAATAGGCAAAGAACATATTTACAATCCAAGTTGATTTCCTCAAAGATGAATTTGTTCCTAGCTTGTCAAAAAAATTAGACTATTCCATAGAATAATCTTTGCCACACTCTTTGTCTAAGGAATGTAGAATATATACACCGTAACAGACCCCCTCTAATTTGCTATTTTATTACAGAAATTCTAAGAAATTGAATATTGAAAGAGTATATAAGTTGTTGTTTCTCCACCGATTCCCTTCTTAAACCTTTTTCTCACCATCAATCTATTTTTAAAACTTATCAATAATCTCTACAACATGAATCCCACAATCAATACCCAAGTCCTATCCTACTGGCATGATAGTCTTGACCTTATCTTCTTAATTATTTTGAAGAGTTTTCTAATAGGGTAAAGATTTTTGAATCCTTGAATTCTTTACTTGCATACACGAGTCAACATAATTATAACCTGTTTAGAATCTATTGCCATAATAATGCCTTTTTTATATGATTTTTAACATTTTTCTTCATGCATATACAAATCATGTGTTGTTTATAACCATGTTACAAGCTTAAATCTATCATATTCAATAACATGATTGTTGAATTTATTGATTCATGGGTTATATCATCAACATTTATAAGAACCATAACATCTTGGCCTAGATTTTTATCGTGACCCAATGACGAACCAACTTGATTCATAATAGCAATCTTATCTAAGATAACATTAGTCATCTATAAAATTGGATCCTTGAGTATAAACTTTTTTATTTTCAAAACCCATGATTTCATGAAACAAGAACGTTGGATAAATGTGTATATTCATAACAGACTTGGATTTCAAGTTATCAATCAATGCCAACCTATGTATACATTTTTTAATAATGATCCCAATGTCATCCATTTCAGAATTCTTCTGAAGAATTAAATCATCATTGGACATCTTGTCATCACTAAAAATTGACATATCATCATTTTTTTCCTTGGACTTTGATTCAGACGAGGTATCCATGAAATCCTTAATGGATGAAAATTTCGAATTAAAGGATGGCCTAATCTCAAAAACCATAACCTCTACCTTCACACCATATATAAGTAATTGAACTCGATCATTCAATGGAACATTAAAAGATATTGCAAGAAGAACACAAACTCTAGTTATAGGATTATAGCTAACATTGTCCAAATCATAACCAATACTCTGTGCTACCAAAGGAAAATCAGAGACCCATAACCTCTTCATCAAATAGTAGCATAATGGTTTTTCTAAAATCATATATTTTTAACCTCATTGTTCACCCACTATTGTTCACATCCATTATGAATTAATTTGTTAATTATATATAACCATATCAATTTCTTTACCATTTACCAAGAACTTCATCTTTACTTTGATCTAGATTATTTTATCAATCCCATCACTTTTCTTATGAAAAAGAAATAAAATGTTTACCAATCAAAGATATCCTTGCATAACACACTCCTCTATACATTTTTTTCAGTTTTCAATGTAGTTACCACATCTTTCTATGCTGTTTTTGACACTAGAATCACTTCCATGTATTTTTCAGCTACAAGTACCGTGTAACACCTAAATTCTAGGCACCATATTTTTCTATATAGAGCAGACACCATATTTCTATGCTAATGGTTTTTTCCTGACAATGACCAAGCATACCAAGCACCACAATCTCCACAAATAGCATAACTCAATTCTCCACACACACCGAATTACCTGCCCATGAATTACCTCCATCGTCAACGCCGCCACCAGCCATAAGTTAAAGTTCTTAGCATTACCAGCTAGCCACCCCCCATGCTAGAAACCTTCTCCTTCCTCTTTAGCTATTAAATTTATAGCCATTTTCATGTAGAACGAGAGCTCGTTCTGGATGAAAATGAAGAAAATTTGCATCGTCATTGGGCTGGACAAGCGACCACGTGGCCCTGGGATGGACCTGTTTCAACCCAGCCTAGATAGCTAGGCCAAGTTCAGCCCAATATTAAAAAAAAAAACAAGAAGAGAGGATTGTTATGCCATTAGCCGACCCAATTATGCTAAATAATTTAATAATATTAAAATATTAAAAAAATCATATTTTTCAAAAGGCATTTTAAAAATATTTGTGGGTCCCACGTATGTTTTTTCAATAATTTTGTATAATATCAGGCTGTAGACTTACACTATAAGATACAAACCAGATATTAAAAGTACTTATTTTTCTCCAAAACTTCAAAAAAAATCCAAAAATTTAAAAATAAACTTTCATTTTTAAAAAAATGTGTTTGGTTTTCGTGCATACGGCCAAATCCTAAAAGTTTTTCATGCATATTTTCTAAAGAGAGATAAAATCATTTTTATCATGTTTTAGAAATGCAAAATGGATATCATATCCGATTTATGATTATCTATTAGGGTTTGGGCAAAATACAAAAAAAATCTCATTATAATTAGTTTGTTATTCGGAACGCTAAGACTTAGTTATATCAAATAAATAAATAAATATGGGCCTTAGAATGGTCAGGATTTAACCCAATAAGGTAGAGTCTTTTTCAAGAAGAGAGATTTGTCTTGTACCTTAGATAAGACCAATAGACAGAAATACGACTTAGAATAACAATTAAATAACAATGTAGTTTATCTTAGGTAGAGTGCACTAGGGATGATGTGTTTTTTTCTTGCACAACTAGTCATTTACCTGGACTCACGCAATTAGGTTTCCTAATTAGTGACCTAACACTAGGTAACGACTCCTGAACCTTCATAATCATAATTTTATGATTAAATTCAAATTTTTTTTTTCATTTCTCATGAAGTATGTAGATCCGTCATTCAACATCGTGCATGTCACAACACTTACCACATCAATTTAACCATATTCTTTAGTGTTTTGTTAATGTTAATGAACAAACAGAATAAACTTATTGGAAATGTTTGGTGATTTGTTAAGTTGATTTAGTTGATTTTTTTTGGACAATGCTTCAAGTCCCATCATTAAAGAAAAAACTTAGGAATCACCGTAACTCCATTATCAAATAAGAAGGAAAAAAAAATCAATACAACACATAGATTTAATGTTAATGAACAAATAGAATAAACATGTGGTTTGTTATGAAATTTTATTATTTATATAAAAAATGAAGCTACTTTTTTTTATATATATATTTACTAACTTAAATATCAAAATATTTATTATTTTCACAAAAAACTTGTTTTTGCAGTAAGCACTCAGACTAGAGCCTAAATTCAATCGAGCCCGAGAAACAGCCTAGCTAGAAAGTTCAATTCATGCCTGCCGTTTTTAATGACATCATCACTAACCATCCACAAGTTCCATGGCAGTGATACGCTAAGCATTTGAGCTAGTGGCACAATTAATTCTATTGAATTTCGAAGGCAAAATATGTTGAGTTCATCTGTAGTTGACCTATGCTTTGTTTTTTTGCGATTTACATATTGAATTCCACCGCATTAGATTTTTCGGAATATCATTTCCCTCCACAAAAACTAAAAATAATTTGAGTGATTACATAGTTGATGGTGAAACTGACGGTCGAGATTCCAGTCCAACTTATTCAAAAGTTTATGTGTCTACATATGGCGTTGAATTCACGGGGACGCCATTGAAACAAAACTAACCTCCGAAAGTAAACCAAAATGTTGATTGTTGTTGAGTCCTGTTGTGAACATAACAAGGTTTTTAAGTCTTCAAGAAGACTTGGTCTTCCCTTAACAAATAAAAACAAAATATGAACGAATCAAAGCGGAGAAAACTGATGCGCATTTCGTGCTCATACAAATACAACGACAACATAGAGTTAATATGCTTATCTTAATCAACTAGCTCTAGTCTCCTTTATTAAACAAATCAAACCCATTATCTTGTCCAAATCAATAAACAATTATCTGAGTAAAGCTATGGACCACATCAAAGAAAAACACAGCATTACTTCCATGTGAAGGGCACCGATGGTTGATGATCTCTTCGAATCTAGCATGATGTTGCATGTTCTCTCCCTCTTTGAGAAGCCACTTTTTACTCAAAGTGGCTTGAGATTGTTGCAACCATTTCCTGTCCTCCATGGAAGGCCAATTGAAGGCCTTCCTGCTTTAATTAATTAGTCGTAATCACCTAGAGCACCACGAATATTTTAGACACTAAACAGCCGACCAAACTTAGGTTCCCATGTGATTGATAGTGATTCCTTTTGGAATCATTTTTGTCTTCTGATCCCTTCATCTGTTTATATGACCTCTTCAAAAGTTAAACATTAGTGCAACGTATTGTCAACCATTGGATTTTTTTTCACATTTGTTGTTGATTTAAAGCAGGCCAGTTTATTTTAGTAAACCCTACTTTTGCTCCTTAATTCCTTATCAACTAGGAACGATAAGTCTCAAGTCTTCCTTTTCTCTTTTATGGTCTATCACGAAGTTTCAAACTTCTTTGACATTGGTAAGTACCCTGAAGACGTTGATTATCATGTCATATATATATATATATATATATATATATAAGCACAGGTCATAAGAGTGTGGTCAACTGTTGCCACGATAATTATTGGGGTACTATTGCGCTACAACTGCTAACCCTTGAAATTTTTTACTAAAACAATTCTTGGCATGCCTGAACCAACCCATAATCACTTGTCACATCACTTGTATTTTCTTTAGTAAGTGTTACAAAACTCGGTGATTGTCACAGAAATGTAATTTTCTCCCATTATAACCCTATAGATGGATCCTGGTTTAACCACTATCAATTTCAATGAACCTAATATTTTAAGCAAACGACTACTACTGACTGACTATAATAAGTCATGAAATACTAGCTATAAGGCTTTATAAAATTTGGTTCCTGAATATTTGGGAGTGCAGATGACAAAGTACAAATTGATTTGATGATTATCCCTCTCACATATCAAAGTCGGATGAAGTAATTCTGACAGTTTTGATAATTTTTTAAGAAATGATTGGTACTTCACTAATGATATTTATATTA
>Ga0307511_10008201_pt1 | contig 10454 bp, 9 predicted proteins | sample 13_EM_MG_FD_200266 | JGI IMG/M metagenome (GOLD analysis project Ga0307511, IMG submission 200266) | Populus trichocarpa ectomycorrhiza microbial communities from riparian zone in the Pacific Northwest, United States - 13_EM | ecosystem: Host-associated > Plants > Roots > Unclassified | place... | reverse complement strand
CATCTAATGATTTTCAAACTGTTGTCATCCGAACTGGAACCTCCAGTTGCTAACAGTTCACACAAGAATTCCCTCTAGGAGTCTACAGGCTCTCAAACTCTTCAGGGACAAATTCTCCTCGATAATACTCTCTTTTAAAGCACAAGAAGCATGCCTTTTTGCAAACTTAACCTTCCTTATATACATGTCTTATGTGATAAGGATAAAGATAATCTTAAAGTTTCATAGTCTGTCATGTTGGTAACAGACTGTTAACTTGTTTTACAAAAACATTGATAAAGTTATCATTGGATAACTTTTTCTACTCTATCTGAACTTATCTCTTAAGAAATCTAAACTAATCAGATAATTACATAGAAGATAATGCTAACTAATCTTGATAAACTTCTATCTTAGCCAAATTATCTTTTTACCAACCGTAAAAAGATCTTCACTAATCTAAGCCAACAAAAAGACATTTACAATCTCCCCATTTGGCTTGATTTGTGACAAAACATACAAAAATGGATTAGTAAGCATTAAGTTCAGATCAAACAGAAATTCCTGCAAACACAATCAATTAACATGAGAACAATTATCAATGTTCTTAACAGTTCATAACATGTATCATGCTAACAGTTTATAACATGCTCAAAAAGTTCTTTAATGCAAAAATTTTAAACAGTTATTCAGATAATAGTGTATACGCATGAACTTCATATTTAAAAGATTGCATACAACCATAAAATGAAAGTTCCTATGCTTATCCCAAATATTATAGACCATTAAAATCAATTTAAAATCAATTCAGGATTTAAAAATAGCATGAATAGAATAATAAAAGGAATAGCAAATATCAGCAACACCATAATCCATGCATCTCCCTTCTTTATTTGACACTAATCAAGGTTCTCATCGTCATCATCTTTCATAACCGTATGATGAATTTGCTCAACATCCAACCCTAATTATATAAGCTCGTCATTAACTTGTACCACATCCTATTGGATATTAGAGAGCAAACTATCAACTTCTTTAGCTTTTTGATTTGACATTTTTGTAAAATTATCAAACTTGTTGGTTAAAAACTGTAATTGCTCCATGGTAAGTGGAAGTAACGGGCTGGTTGAGGGTGACTTTAGTTGAGATAAAGTGGATTTGTCAGTAAAAAGTGTTTTCTTGCTAACCACTACTTCAGATTTCATAATAGTTGCAGGAGAAATTTTACCAAACATTTTCACTGTGGGTTCAACATCTCTCGAGGGAACCTTAGCCAAAATAACTACTCTAGTGATTAGACCCCAAAGGGAAAACTTGATTCCTTGTCATAGATAGCTTTTTGATTAACATCTATAAAATATGTAGCAAGATTAATGGGTATATTAACCACTATGGCATACATGAATTGTGCCTTTTCCATAATCAGTTCTGTATGTCTAACAATTGGCCATAAGTTGGTCAAAACAATTTTTGCTAACAGTCTATAGGGTGCCGCCATTGACTTTATAGGTACCTTTGTGAATTGGCAATCCATTTATGTCCAATAGGTCCTATAAACAGATCACTCATTTAGGTTTTGGATGGTGTCCTAATTCCTTTAAAAGGAAAACTTGAATTACTGACTTTAGGCATGCCATACAAGTCTCTAATGACAAAGGGGGACAGGGCAAGGGTTTGACCCCTCACTTTGGAGGTGATTGACTTTTTATCTAAGTCAAACGAGTCATAGTTAACATAAAATTCCCTCATAATTTCCATATAAGGAGCAAGTGCTCTTTTAGTCAATTTCCCATTTTTTTTTTCTAAAAATCTCTTCAATAAAAGCAAAGGCAGTATCAGATAAATCACTTATAGATACCTCACATTCTCCCAACAATTTCTTAAGAAGTTGGTATTGTATGCCTTTTGTTTACTTCTAGTGAGGTGAAAAGCTCCATCTTGACAGAATGTGGTTCAAGTTTTGATGAACTAACCACTCCTTTGCCTTTCTCTTCAGTCTTTTGAATATTGGTAGGCTGAATAGGGGTTTTCTCAGGAGATGAGGTCTCATGCTCTTGTTCATTCGAGGAGATTGAAGAAGGTGGTGCAAGTTTCTCTTGTCATTTCATCTTATACCAACCCTATCTAAATTAACACAACATTCATCAATACTGTTTTCAAGAAATTTCAAGATTCGTGCTTTTCAACCTTACACAAGATGTAACAATATGTTCTCTTATTACATTATGATATAATATTCTTACCATTTCTCTTGAACGATGTAGAATGCAAGATTGAAAAGAAGATTTTGAATAAGTGATGAAAAGATTATTAGGGATATCAAAAGAGAAAAGAGACGAAAGGTTTTGCCTTGGAAATAGGCAAAACAAGGACTTTAAGGACTTTAAGTCAAGATGAAAGAAAAATAGAACTAATTTGATTAAAGCTTGTGGTGAAAATGGATATAATAATGCAATATTTGACAAAGGCTTCATCATATCAAATCATGTTTCTTTCCTTTTTATTGATTAGTCCAACTAGATTCTCCCTGTTAAAACATGTCATTTGGTTATTTAAAGACCTTTTTTAAAACCCAAAAAACTTTATTTGAATCACTGATCACTAAATTAAAAATATCCACGTCATTCAAAGATATAGACCTTGATAAGTTAAGCTAATTTTTAGCCTAAAAACACTCACAATTAACAATTTTGAAAAGAGATACTTACCTTAATGGTCAATCTTCATTCATGAAAGCTTATCCTTTTATTTGACCAAATAGAAACATGAGTATGTGAGTGAGATAAGTATACCATTCTAATTAAAAAAAAAAGAAGCTTTCTTTGATCATCTTTATACATTGATAAAATATGTGTAGCAGGGTTTCAACAACATACCTTGAAAGTCAAACTTTATGTTAGGGCATAGATACATGAACATTTATTATTCCTAACATATATAATGAAATTTCTTGTCTATTTTCGCAATGAAGTGAGAACAGGAGTTGAAAAGAGAGAAAAAATAATCTATTATGAGATTACTCATCTATTTCCACAATGATGTGAGCAATTGACTTTTTCTTCAAGGATTTGAAGAGAGAAAATGATCCATTATGAGATTGCTCGTCTATTTCTATAATAATGTGAGCAATTGACTTTTTCTTCAGGGATCTATTAGAAGGGAATCTATCTTAACATTTATGAGATTGCTCTTTTATTTCTATAATAATGTGAGCAATTGACTTTTTCTCCAAGGATCTATAAGAAGATATCTTAACAGTTTGTACTAGGTTCAACTAGCTTTAGTCAATTCAAGGCACATACTCCCCCTTACTATCAACATATCTATATTCATAAATAAAAATTTTCTTTGCTAACAATTAGAATGATGGCATCTCATAACGCACAAGAAAATACCATTTACTTGGTCTTTTAAAGGAATATAATTTCAGAAATGAAGACCTTCCAAGTAAGAGTCACCTCGATCCTATCAAAATGACATTTATGGAGTTTAAAGACATATATTGGGTATACCTGCAAGTTTCTTTCTTTGTTTTAGTGTCAGCAACTTGTTAACTGTGAGACAGAAAAAAAATTAAGAAAACAAAATTTTTTTTTTTAAAAAATATATACAAGGACATTATCTTAAAAAAATCATGGCATGTTGCATACACCAATGGATTTTCTAAGAAACTCAAACCTAAGACCATCCAAAGGTTTTGTGAAAAGGTCATCCAATTAATGTTCAGTTTTAACATGTTCTAATGTCACAATTTTTTATTCAACCAAGTCTCAAATGAAATGATGCCTTATGTCAATATGCTTGGTTTATAAATGTTGCACATGATTCTTAGAGATATTAATGGCACTAAAATCATCACAATAAACAATCATTGTATCTTGAGTAAACCATAATCCTGTAAAAAAAATTTCATCTAAAGAAGTTATGTGCAACAACTTCCAGTAATAATGTATTCAACTTCAGCAATGGATAAAGAACTTGAATTATATCAATATGCTTGGTTCATGAATGTTGCACATGATTCTTAGATATACTAAGGGCACTAAAATCATCACAATAAACAGTCATTGTATCTTGAGTAAAACCATAATCCTATAAAATCTTTTTCATCTAAAGAAGTTATGTACAACAACTTCCAGTAATAATGTATTCAAGTTCAGCAATAGACAAAGAACTTGAATTTTGTTTCTTGTTCATCCATGTTGCCAAATTTCCACCGATATAAAAACAACTTCCTGTTGTGCTTTTTCTGTCATTAACATTACCAACCTAGTCAACATTTGAGTAACCTACCAAACTCAAATTCGAGTCTTTTGAATACCAAATACCATAATCAGATGTGACACTTAAGTATTTCAAGATTATCTTGACTATAATCAGGTGTGATTCTTTAAATTATACTAAAATCTAGCACACACACCAACATTAAAGGCAATATCTCCTACTCCTTGTGATCGCAATGAAGGTTCCTCTGGCAGCTCCAGACCTAGCATCTCACCGAGTGAACATTTGGTCGGGTCTAACCCTAGTGGTTCCTACCCAGGTTCAGGCAACCTTTACCTAGGATCGAGTATAGACTCTCCTCCCCTGCTAACTTCTGGAAGGGACCTCTCCACTCCTCGTCCTTCTGGCGTCTCCCCCCTACTGGCATTACCTCTTTCCCATCCTTGGCAAAAGACAAGACTCCGTCTGGAAGTTACCGGTGTGCTGCCACAAACACTCCAACAGGCACTTCCAACTCACAGTCTCCTGCACTTATCCATTTCCCTGAATATGCATCCTCTGCATCTTGTCATCTTAAGGAAACCGATATTGGTGAACCCGTTGATATGTGGCATTTCTGTTTGATTGGTTATGTTGCTGGGAAATTCCCTGGCTTTGTATATCTGTCGAATTTCATCAGTAAAAACTCGAAACATAAAGCTAATTTTACAATGCATGATTCTGGCTGGTTAATTTTTGCTTTCCCCTTTAAAATGGAAATGTTGGATATTCTGGGTGGAGGTCTATACTATGTGTTTGGCCGACCTCTCATCTTGAAAGTTATGCCAATTTTTTTTTATATTTTCAAGCCACTGATATGATAAAAATATCGATTTGGGTAAGATTCCCAAATTTGCCTCTAAGATGCTGGACTCCAATCTACCTTTCAAAGCTTGCTAGTATGATTAGGAAGCCAATCTACTACGATGCTCGTACTGCAAATATGACCAGACTTTTGTATGCAAGAGTCCTTATCGAGGTCGACTTGCTCTTAGAACTACCAACTTCTGTAAATGTGGTTCTGTCCAATGGTGCATCTCTATCCCAGTAGGTTATGTATGAATCTCTTCCCTGTTTTTGCAAGCAATGTCGGGTGCTAGGACATTCTGTTTCCACATGCAATAAAGGAACCAGTTCAAAACATAAGAAACGGGCTCATGAAGCTCCTACTTTTTCTGGTAATTCTAGTCCATCTGCAGAGACTACTGCTGTCGAGAAGCAGCAACCCTATAGTGCAATCCCCCTTGCAGATCCCCAAGTTGATCCTATGTTCACTGAAGCTATCATAACTAGTGAAACGAGGTCTAAATCTCCTAGACGTAAAAGCACCAAAATTGTCGAAGTAGACCATTCTAGTTCCGAGCAATCTGCTACCCTAAAAGTGGTACACATTTATGAAGAAGGTGATGCTGCTGTTGTGGAGCCTCCCAAGAGGCAGTATTTAACTAGAAGCAGAGCTGCTACCACCACCAATTTGGGTCAATAGGAGAAACAAAAATCCAAGGCCCCTACCATTGCTCCAAAGCTCCTGAGCAGTTTTGATGACACAACTCCATCATCTACTTTTTTTTTTATTTATATTTGATTTCATTATATTATGGATCTATATTTGATAGGGAGGTTGTTCCCTTGGTTTCTTTATTGGCATGTAATGGTTAGCCTTTTTGCTGTTTCCTAGCCTATATGTTGGCTAGTTGTTACTGCTGTGTTAGCTGGCTCTTCTTTTCCTTGTGCAGGATCCCTGCTTGCTTGCTTTGCTGCTTAGTTTCCTTTAGTGCAGAATTTCTATTTGCTTTTACTGTTGTCGAAGGTTGGGCTGCCCTATTTGGTACAACTTTGAGTTGGCTCCTTACTTGTTTGCCTTGTTGCTTAGTCTCTCTTAGTGAAAAGTCCCTACTTGGTATTGCTGTTGTAGCTGGTTGTGCTACTATTATGCAGTCATGCTGTTGGGTTTGCTATTTCTGGTGCAGTTCTGCTGGTTAGTTCTATTCTTGGTGGCTGCGTTTTGGTTTCAAAACCCTTGCTTGTTCTTTTGCTATTTTGGTTAGGCTGTTAGCCTCTGCTGGATGGGTCTTAGCCTGATTCCTTGCCTGCCTTGTGCTGATGCTTTGCCTCCTTGCTTCCTGTTACTACCTCTTCCCAGGTGCTTCTTGTTGTTGCTTAGGTGCTTTTAGCTATTTTTGCTGCTCTTGACTGCTTGTTGCTGAGTTTGCTCTGCTGGCTCTTGCTTATACTGCAATCAAGATGGGTTTCTGGTTCTAGTTTTCTTTTCTTTGGATTAGGCTGTTTGTAGCCTATGTGGGAGTTTATTCCCCCATGTTTAAGGGAGCCTGTTCCCTTTCTCTGTTTATATTTGTAAATATTCTGTGACTCGCTGGTTCTCTAGCTTCGTTTCATTGATATATAAATTTCTTACATTTGATATAAAAAAAAAAGTATGGTTGTAATTATATAGAGCAAACTTCTTATCATGCTTTTATAAAGTATGGAATCAACAAACTTACCTGTGTGGTCTGAACTGATCTTGACAGAAGTGCTTATGGAGGTTCGAGCATGACTCTTACCTTCCATACCAAACTTCTTAACTATATCTCATGCATAATTTGATTGAGAAATAAAAATTCCATTATCATATTTCTTAACTTGTATGCCAAAAAAGAAGTTTAACTCACCAATCATACTCATCTCAAATTCAGATTTCATCTCGTTAGCAAACTTATGAGAAAGTGAATCATGAGTAGCTTTAAACACAATGTCATTAACATAAATATGAACAATGAGTGTTTTCTTACTTGTTTTTCTTATAAAGAGTGTCTTGTCAGCATGACCACTTTAAAAACAATTATCTAACAAATATTTTGTTAACTATTCATACCAGGCTCACAGTGCTTGTTTTAAACTATAAAAGGCTTTCTTCAATCTGTACACATGATCAGGAAACAAATGATTAATAAAACCTTTAGGTTGTTCTACATATACCTCTTCTTATAAAATCCCATTCAAGAAAGCACTCTTCACATCCTTTAGTATAGTTTGAAGTTCTTATGATAAGCAAATGCAAGCAATATATAAACAGACTCCAAATGAGTTATTGGTGCAAATGTTTCATCAAAATCGATTCTTTTAACTCGTGAGTATCCTTATACCACTAGTCTTGCTTTGTTTCTGATAACTATTCCATGCTCATCTGATTTGTTCTTGAAGATCCTCTTGGTTCCAATTATGTTGTGACCATTAGGACGTGGAACCGGCTCCTATACATCATTTCTAGTGAACCGATTCAGTTCCTTATACATGACATTGATCCAACTTTCATCTTGTAGAGTTTCTTCAACCTTTTTAGGTCCAACTTATGACAAGTAACGCATATATAAGACTTGATTAATAATTCTTTTTCTCAACCTCATATTGTCATCTAATTTCTAATGATGTTCGCCTTAGGATGATTGTGCTTATCCTTGAGGAAGGTTATTTTTCTTGGGACTGTTCAAACCTGTGCATAAAACTTCTTTCCTTATAGTGTTCATCCTGTTCAGATGAGGTTTTTTCTGTTGCTTCAAACATTTCATCAAGATTGTTTATGACAGTTTCCTTTAGATTATCATTAATGACTACATTGATTGTTTCTATGACATTTTAAGTTATTAAATTGTAGACTCTATAGGCTTTATTGTGTGATGAATATCCAATAAAAATTGCTTCATCACTCTTATTGTCAAACTTATATAAGTTTTCTCCATCTCTTAACATGTAGCAAGAACTTCCAAATACTCTAAAGTATTTTATTGTGGGCCTTTTGTGATTCCACAACTTATAAAGGGTGAGTTTTATACCTAGTCTAAATACAACACGATTTAAAATATAGACATTTGTGTAGATAGCTTCCCCCTAGAAGTGCATTGCAACTTTCTTACCATTCAACATTGTCCGAGCCATTTCTTGTACAACTTTATTCTTCCTCTCAACTATATTATTTTATTGAAGAGTGATTGAAGCAGAAAATTCTTGATGTATACCCTATTCATCATAAAAAGATGAAAAATTAATATTTTTAAATTCTTTCCCTTAATCACTACAGATTCTATAGATATAGAGATTCTTTTTGTTTGCAATCTTCTGAACAATTTTCTAGCAAGATCAAAAGATTCAAATTTATCTCTTAATAGTATATAGCCTAAGTATATCTTGAATAATCATCTATAATGATCATGATATACTTTTTTCCACCAATACTCACGGTTTGAGTTGGACCTATTAGATCTATATGCAATAATTCAAGTGGTTTTGATGTCAAAATATCAATAGTCTTTTTGTGTTGAGCTTTAGTTTGTTTTCCTTTTTGACATGCTTCACACATTATTGACTTGATTGGTTGCATATTTGATAGTCTTCATACAAGTTTCCTTTTAGAAAATTTTGACAAATCTCTAAAATTGATATGAACAAGGCGTTGATGCCAAAGATCAAGATTATCCTATGTTTCCTTGTGACATTCCAAGGCAGTCAAGGTAGAAATTCCATAACAATTGTCTTAAGTTCTGGTACTTATCATGATTAACTTGCTAGGACAATTGTAGATGTTGCATTCTTCCTTAGAAAACTGCACACTATGATTCGTATCACAAAACTGGTTTATGCTTAGTAGGTTAGCTTTAAGGCCATTTACAAACAAAATATTATGAAAAATAGGTAAAGCAGGAATTTCAACATTTCATTTACCTTTAATGGTAGTTATGCTTCCATCTCCAAAGGTCACTGAATCACCATTCATGAATTCAAATTTCTTAAATCAACTTTTATCTATTGACATATGTCTAGAACAATCACTATCTGAATACCATAAATTTTTATTCATAGTTTTTAGTTAAGTGTGTACTACTAAACATATTTCCTTTTTCTTAACTACACATTGATTTTTCATTTTGTTATGTTATAACTTTCAATCTCATTAGATTTTTCACAACCTATTAACTTATCAATTTTCCTTTCTATAGTACATAATTGATTTAAGACTAAGTCAACTTTGTACTTTAGATTTTGATTTTTACTTACAAAATAGTTTCTTTTTACTTGTTCTTCAATTTCGCAATGGTGACAAGTAGGAATAAACTTACCTTTTAACTTACCATTTTGGACTATGTGGAAAAGTAGTGAAAGTCTTTTAGCATGAAAGGTTCCTTACCCTTTACAAAGGTAATCCATATAGAGAAGGAAGATACACACATATTGTTGATGGAGTTTCCATGTTTCATGTATCTTAACCTTTTGAGCTTTCAACAACTCATCAAATTTATATGTTGTTGACGGTTCTTATAACTATTTGCATATAATCAACTCATTTTCAAGTGCTTTAACTTTCCCGAGAGATCTAGATATCTCTACTTCTGACATCTTTAGGGCTTCTGCCAGATTGTTCTCCACATCTATCAGTTTATTAAACAATTTCTTGACTTTCACTACTTCTTCACACAAGTTTTCATAAGCTTCTTACGAGCTTAGTGCAATCGGTAATAACAGAAGTAATATCTGAATCACTATAATTACTGACAGTCTGATTTGTGTTAAAATCACACGATATCTCAATAGTTTGTTTCATGTCAGTAGATCCATTAACAATGTTAGGAATAGCAACAAAAACAAATTCATTATCAGATGATGAATTAGAATTTTCAAAGTCAGATTCATCACTTAAAGTGACATTAAGAGCTTTACCTTTATTTCTTTTGAAATTAAAACACTCACTTCTCAAGTGACCATATCTTGAACATTCAAAACACTTAACTCTTTCCCTAGATTCAGTCTTAATTTTACTTTTATTTTTTGATTTATTTCTTTTGACAAAATTATTTACCTTTTTACCTTTATCAATTTTCTTCTTCTTAAACATGAATTTTCTGAATTACTTAGCTTTGAGAGCTATATCATCATTATTAAGATCATCATCAGAAGAGTAGTTATGTTTTTTCCTAGAAGATTTAAGTGCAATGGACTTACCTTTCCTTTGATAAGGCAATGTAGATTCATATGTTTGTAAGGAACCTACTAGTTCTTCAACACATAAAGTATCAAGATCCTTGCTTTCTTCAATAGTTGTTACCTTTGGCCAAAATCTTTAAGGTAAGGATTTTAAGATCTTCCTTACAATTCGTGTGTCCTCCACTTTATCTCCTAGATTGAACCTGGAATTCACAATGTCATTAAGTTTTGCATAA
>Ga0307511_10008199_pt1 | contig 10455 bp, 9 predicted proteins | sample 13_EM_MG_FD_200266 | JGI IMG/M metagenome (GOLD analysis project Ga0307511, IMG submission 200266) | Populus trichocarpa ectomycorrhiza microbial communities from riparian zone in the Pacific Northwest, United States - 13_EM | ecosystem: Host-associated > Plants > Roots > Unclassified | place... | reverse complement strand
AGGTTATAGAATATATATATTTTTTTCTCTTCTTCCTTGTTCTTTTAGATTTCTTGCTCTGAGGTTTTAGAGACGGGGTGACAGTTAGATGGGCAGATGTAGATGGATGGTTTGGTTTTTTTTGTTTCGCACAAATCATAAAATACAAGTTTTTTTACCCTGAGCTGACACGATTCTACTCCAACTAGAAGAACAGCCCGGGAGGGGGGGGGGGGTATTTAATGCGTTATTCCATTTCTTTTTATATTTAGGTATGAGATAGTGGTGAGTAAAGAAGAAGGAAAGAACATAAACACATGTACATTTAGATTTTGGGATTCCATACCCTAGATTTATTATTTCCCTACTTCTCCTTCTCCTCCTCGTCATCCCCAGTACCTAGATCGTATCGTGTGTATCCCCCTCTCTAAATTCCCAGCCGATGTAGTATCACCCCCCCGCCGCGGGCGCCTCCATAGTGCAAATTAATTACCCAAGTCCACCCTCATCGAAACACAACTAGTACTATACTGAACCAACACAGGCAATCAATTTCAATAAATCAAACCCCTCCCTCGCTTACTCTACCCAAAACTTAACCCCTACAACTTCACCTCCTCGCCCATCATCCCCTTTAGCCTCTTCTCTACTGCCTCCAAATACTCCCCTGTCGTAACCCAACTCTCCCTCTCCTTCAACCCACACGCCAGGGCCAAATCCTTCGTCATAATCCCATCGACCTGGACAGTATCCACACATGCCTTCTCCAATTTCTCTGCAAACGCCACCACCTCCGGCGTCCCATCCAGCTTTCCCCTCTGAATCAAGCCCCGAGTCCAGGCGAATATGGAGGCGATGGGGTTTGTGCTGGTTTCGCGGCCCTTTTGGTGCTCGCGGTAGTGTCTGGTGACGGTGCCGTGAGCGGCTTCGGATTCGAAGGTCTTGCCGTCAGGGGTGGTCAGCACGGAGGTCATGAGTCCTAGGGAGCCGAAGCCTTGCGCAACAATGTCAGATTGTACGTCGCCGTCGTAGTTTTTGAGGGCCATGATGTACCCGCCAGAGGACTTGAGCATGTAGGCGACCATGTCGTCGATCTAGATGCGTTTGTTAGTATCATCCAGATCTCTGACCCTACTTCCCAAGAACCCCCAGGGAGAGGGGGGGTTGTAAGCTAATAATGGATGCTTACCAAACGATGCTCATACCAAATCCCCTTCTTCTCAAACTCCGCCTTATACTCCGCCTCATAAATTTGCTGAAAGATATCCTTAAACCTCCCATCATACTTCTTCAAAATCGTATTCTTCGTCGACATATACAGCGGAAGACCCTTCAACAGCGCCATATTAAATGACGCCTTTGCAAAGCCCCGAATACTCTCATCAGTGTTGTACATTGACAAAGCAACTCCCCCAGCCTTGTAGTCGAACACCTGGACCTTCGTTGGCTCGCCGCCGTTCTTGGGGGTGAAAACCATCTCGAGGGTGCCGGGCTCGGTGATGACTAGGTCTTTGGCGCGGTATTGGTCGCCGTGGGCGTGGCGCCCGATGATGATGGGTTTTTTCCAGTCGCGGACGAGACGGGGGATACGAGGAATGACGATGGGCTCACGGAAAACGGTGCCGCCGAGGATGTTACGGATGGCTATGAGGTCACGTGGTTAGGCAGATTTCCATAGATAGCTGCGAATGTGGGGCATGTGGGGATATGTGGGGGATATGCGGGGGACGGATGACGTACTTCCATTGGGGCTCAACCACATCTTCTTGAGGCTGAACTCTTTGACACGGGTTTCATCGGGGGTGATGGTGGCGCACTTTACGGCAACAGAGTACTTCAAGGTAGCCTCCGCCGCCTCAACAGTGACCTTGTCATCAGTCTTGTCTCGGTATTCCATACCCTACTGCATTGTTAGCCGGCGCTGCCCAGAGAGAGCGAGGGGGAGAGGTGAGCTTACGAGATCATAGTACTTGAGGTCAATGTCGAGGTATCTGCTCGTTTGGTCAGTGCACCAATCTTTTTGATCTCGTTCATCTCGCACTCTCCCGAGGCCAAGGTTGGGTCGTCCTGGGGGAATGACGCAGGGTGTGAGAGTGCTTACGGATGTATGAACTACTGCCATGTCAGCTCCAGGGGTTCAAATTGAGGACGCAGGAGAGCTTCCAAAAAGCATACCTTCTTCTTGATCATATCCCAGATGATCCTCGTCATCTCATCACCATCCATCTCTGCAGACTGTTAGTATACGTGCATCTTCCAACATTACAGCAGTGCAGCTGCCATGTATGTATCAGAGGTGCATGCAGGAACCTTGGTGAAAGGGGTTATGTACCAACTATTGGGTTCTTGACTTTGATTTTGCTTACTATAAACACAGCATCTGGTCAGCATCTTGATAACCTTCACCCCCACCCAGTACCGTCGAGATACCTCCTGGAGCCCAGGAAAACAAAGGACAACTTACCCGCCATTGTGCTTGCAAACCCCCTCGCAGACAAATATGGTATCAAGTTCACAGAAGATGAGGCTCCAGTATTTTTCGAAGCTCTCAGGACAGGTCGCAAAGCTCCACGAGCAGCAGTTGTTGAATAGCTATAACAAACAGAAGCTGATGACGAAGAAGCTCTTCCAAACGAAGCTATTGAAGCCGGCCTCCCGGCTCGAGCCGTCCTAATAAAAGACGCCATTGGTATGGTATAGCCTTGGTAAAACAACAATTTCAGTAATTCTCACACACTACACACACACACATCCACATCCACACACACACACAAACACACAAATAGACACACACGCGGGGTATCAAGTGATGCGAATACGGGAACCCGTAGAATATGGCAGGAAAGGTTGGTGCACGAGACCAAGCGATGTAATAGGCAAACGGGGGTGGGAGTCGGTAGCAAGCGGAGCGAGGAAGCAATCAAAATGTATCTGATAGGGCCACGGCCTCGACCTTCAATTCCAAGCAATTGCGTTTGTTGCTAGGGCTTCTCGGGAGTAGCTGGGGGTCCTGGTGAGCAGCGAGCAGCGAGCAGCCCTTAACCTCGGGGTATGGCCTCAGATAGGATGTATGGGATGGATGGATAGAAGGAAGCACTGAGTCCACTCCCAAACTGACAGCGGGGAGGAAACTAGGGAAAACACAACTTTGTATTTCGCCAGCCATCATGATTTGACTCAATTACGGGCCTGACTCAATTCGTTTTTCTTTTTGTTTTTGTTTTTTCTTGCTGTTCGATGCCTGACAATTTTTTTTTTTCTGCCTGACCCCTCGGTGGGGTGGGGGTATTGGTAGTCTGTGTTCGGCGGGGACCGGCTTGGCTTCACGGGGCTTAGGACCAGGGAGCAACACTCGAACCGTCCGAGATATCATGCACAATTATCCAGACTGAACAAGTAGAACACTACCCTGGCCCAATAGCCTCGGGATACTCAGGGAAACATCGGCAGAGGGCAGGGATGCGGAAAACGTGGGGCAGCTTGCAGCAGCAGAACTACTGTTAGGGCCAGACGAACGACTGGTCTCGGATCCGTCTTTTGGCAAAAACGACTCGCCCATACAAGTGCGTCAGAAGAGTGATGGCAGCGCAAGTAATGAGGAAGCCAATGATATGCGGTTAAATCGTAATATATTTTATCTCTGCAGTACATACTCTACACTTCAATTGCCGTAATAACAATCCGACTGTCCATGCTCTAGGTGGGTAGTAAAATATCTAATACAGCAATACAGACCCCCATTTCCCTTTTAAGCTATCCAAAGCTCCCAAAACCCAGGCGATAAATAAAATGAAAAACATGATGATACAAGCTACTCCCATCTAAAACAATCCCTCAATCTCGCCAGTCTCTAGATTAACATCGACCTGTGAACCGCAGTGTTAGATATTGAACCATAAATTCATACGAGATTCCACATGTAGCTTACGTTAAGGTATCCTGGGGCAGTTGGTAGCCCAGGAATAGTCTGAATATCAGCTGCCTTTGCATACAGGTAGCCAGCACCTGGTGACAGCTTGATGTCCCTGATGGGCACAGTGAACCCTGTTGGGGCTCCCTTGAGCTCAGGGTCATGTGAAAGGGAGTATTGGGTTTTGGCAATGCAGATTGGAAGGTTACCAAAGCCCTTATGCCCGGTGATTAGCTCAAGCCCTGAAGCTGAACAGAGAGGGCTGTCCTACCTGTTTCTTATATGTCTCAACCTGGGTCTTTGCCAGGTCACTTAGCTCAATACCAGCAGCACCATACATATTCTTCGTAATTGCCTCCAACTTCTCCTCGATGGTCATATCGACACTGTACAGGAACTTGAACTCGCCTCTGGGCTTGTTGCAGGCCCCAATGACACCTTGAGCAAGGTCAGTTGCGCCCTTTCCTCCTTCTGCCCAGTGATTGGCAGGGATAGCATCCTCAGCACCGGCCTTCAAAGCCTCTTCCCTGATACATTGCACCTCGGCTTCGGTATCGGTAGTGAATTTATTGATGGCCACAACAACTGGAACACCATACTGCTTTGCATTCTGGATGTGCTTGGCAAGGTTGACGCAGCCCGCCCTGAGGATCTCAACGTTCTCGGTCCTGTATACTTCTGGAAGAGCGGCACCGGGGGTGATGTGAGGTCCACCACCGTGTACCTTCAAGGCACGAACAGTGGCAACAATGACAACACAGTCAGGCACCAATCCGCTGGAGCGGCACTTGATGTTGAAGAAACGCTCACCACCCATAGTGAAATCAAATCCTGCTTCCGTGACTACGTAACCTGCCTTCTCCCTTGGGTCCTCATCCTCCTCAGTTCCAGCAAGCTTCAGAGCCAACTTATCGGCGATGACTGAGCTGGCGCCGATACTGATATTGGCAAAGGGGCCAGCATGGACGAAGACTGGAGTTCCCTCCAATGTCTGCATGAGGTTTGGCTTGATAGCATCCTTCATCAAAGCAGTAAGGGCACCACCGACACCAAGGTCATCACAAGTGACTGGCTCGCCGCTCTTACTGCTGCCGATAACCATCCTGCCGAGCCTCTCACGCATGTCCGCAAGGTCATTGGACAACGCCAAGACAGCCATGACCTCTGACGCTACGGAGATGTCGAAACCGGTGTACCTGGAGAAACCTTTCTCGGTCGGGGCCTGGCCAATGGTGACGCCCCTCAGGTGGCGGTCATTGACGTCCAGCACTCGCTTCCAAGTGATGGTTTCTGGGTCGATATCCAACCTGGCGAACCTGTTGACCTCTTCATCAGTCAAGTCATCAGGGCTGGTCTTATCTATCCCGAGCTTCTTCAAGCGGCGGAACATAATAGGAGCAAACTGTCGGACACCCTTCTTCTTGGGCACGAGGCGGTTGAAGAGAGCTCTATCCTTCTGGGTAGATTCATGGAACATCCTGGTATCAATAGCGGCAGCTGCACTGCATGTTAGAAATGCTCATGGCAATGTTCAGGGTAATAAATAATACCTAAAAGATTGTTCGCCGCAGTGACAGCATGGATATCACCAGTCAAGTGCATGTTGAACTCATCCATGGGAATGACTTGACTGTACCCTCCACCAGCAGCACCACCCTTGATACCGAAAGTTGGACCTTGGCTGGGCTGCCTGACATTGGCGAAGGCAATCTTCCCAAGGTGAGCACCAAGGGCTTGAGCCAGCCCCATAGTAGTAGTCTAAGCCAGGTATCAGCAACTAGTTTTTACAAGATTATATCTAGAATACATACCGACTTGCCCTCACCCAAGGGGGTAGGAGTAATACCAGCAACAAGAACGTATTTTCCGTTCTTCCTGTGTGCAAGCCTGTTTAACAAAGCCAAGTCGACTTTTGCCTTGTGAGCACCGTAGAGCTCAAGCTCCCTCTCAGTAATGCCGAGCTCCTGGCCAATGACCTTGACATTCTTCGGCCTCTGAGACCTTGAAACTTCGATGTCACTGGGGACATTTTCTTTGAGTTTCAATGGCAAAGGTGTAATTTTGCGGGCCCGAGTCGCTTCCCAGAATCTGTTCGCAGACTCGACAACGTTCTGGAGGAGCACGCAGACAGTCATTGGACCAACTCCTCCGGGCACAGGTGTAATTAAAGAAGCGACATCCTTCGCAGACTCGTAGTCAACATCACCAACCAAACGCTCTCCAGACTTCTTGGTCTCGTCCTTGATGTAGTTGATACCAACATCAATGACCACAGCTCCAGGCTTGAGCCATCCTCCCTTGACGAAATTTGGAATTCCGATGGCAGAGACAACAATGTCGGCTGTCTTCACAATTTCGGGGAGGTTCTTGGTATGCGAGTGGCATACAGTGACAGTCGCATCTGCGTTCTTGAGAAGGTATGACACTGGGCTGCCAACGATGTCGCTCCGTCCCAAAACGACAGCATTCTTGCCACGAACGTCAACACCAGACTCCTTGAGGAGCACCATAACACCAGCTGGGGTGCATGGTGTGAATAGAGGGGTCTTTCCACGCTTAGCAAGGTCCCCAATGTTCATGGTGCCGAATCCATCGACATCTTTAGTATGGTGGACAGCGGATGTGATGGCAGCCTCGGAGATGTGCTTGGGGATAGGGAGCTGAACAAGGATACCGTGAATAGAGGGGTCATTATTGAGCTGGTCAATTTGATCCAGGAGCTACATTAAGAGTTAGACTGACTCAGGGGAGGTATATGTGGAACGGTACGGTACCTCGGCTTCGGTTATGTCCTCGGGGAGCTTTTGGATGTTGCAAGTGATGTTGGCCTATGATGCCCCAATGTGTCAGCCTGTGCATACCAGGAGGGTTGGGGAACTGCCGGACCTCTTGCGCCGCCTTTAGCTTCATGCGAACATATGTGCCTGTTCCACCACGATAGTAGCATCAGTATTGTGCCCCAGTAAGTGTCCGAAGGGAATCGTCCGTACTTGAGTCGGGTCGGTCGCCCACTATGAACAATTGTCAGCACCTGCTCGATTTGGCTCAGACTACCAGGCAAGCTGACCTTGGATGATGGTCAAGGCAGGCTTGAACCGCGGAGTGTTCTTCTGCTTCTCGGCAATCTCATGGTTGAGTTTCTCCCGAATGCTCTTCGCGATTGCGGTACCGTCAATCTTCTGGGCAGCCATGACGAGTCGAGTGTATGAGAAACTGCGAGCTTGCTGGATTTGTGCCGCTGAGAAGTACCCACAGTGGGAGGGCGAGGCTTTTGTAGAAGTTGCGGAAGGATGGACGCAGGCGGACCTTGCTAGCAACCACACACCACGGCCACTGGCCACACACCCCAGCCGAACGTGGCGGGTAAGCATCGGTAGGTGACGGGTTGGACGGACGTGGGGTGCTGATAACCCGTGAAAGGGTCTTGGGTCACAATCTGCCTCGACGAATAGCACGCGCAGGAAATAAACTGCGGGGGGGGAGGGGTATGAGGGGCACCGGGAGCGAAAATCCTTCCCTCAGTCGCTTACTCTGCGTATCGATACGAGATAGCTCAATTGCAATTCAGACAAGCGCAATTAAGCTTCGCCCACCCGCGTGGTTTTGAATTTCTGCTGAGCAATGATATCGTCGGATATAAACTGATGAGACTTCTGCAGGCCGTATGGCTCTTTTCCCCGGTCCACGCCAAAAAAAAATTGCTATGGCATATAAATACCCTATGCCCCGGGAAGAAGCCAGGGAAGAGTCATACTTTGTGGGCAGTCCATTTCGTTGACCTGGGCTTTTTTCCCCGCCCATTTGCGGTTTCGTCTATCTGGCATTTTCTTAGCAAGTGGGCCTAGTGTTTGTTCTATGTGTGAAAGTAGTAAAATCCGGTCGCTTCTATTCAGCATAAAAGGAATTGGCAGCAATGGCATCCGGTCGAGGGCCCCAGAGAAATTCAGCGAGTGCCGTGGGATCACACATATATGATATCTGGGCTCGTAGTTGACTGTGGCGCATAGATAGCATGGTGTGCACATACCGTTGGTTGGTGACGTACTCTGTAATTCATGCATTCCTGAGACATTTTAATCCAGAACAATACAATTGTTTCAACCAGATATGAATAATCGCATTGTTGCCTGCGCAGCTGTAGTGCGGCAGGTCACGGGACACTCCAAAGTGGCATAGCGGATCTTTTGCCCCACCAAAACTTCAAATTTCAAAAGTCACGAAAATTATCCAAAGACTGTTGATTCAGCAACTATCTCTAGCTCTACCATCCTTGCACAAAATCAGCCTCACCAACGACACCGTGCCCTATACAGATTGCATCTTGAGCTCGACGAAGCACAGCCAGACAAAATGAGGCCGATATTATTACAAGGACATGTACGAAGTCACCCCACATACCGCTCCATTCCATGTACTTGCCGACCTGGAACTGACTGTCTCTATAGGAGCGTAGTATCACACAGATCAAGTATGGGCGGCCCTCCCGAAGCCTTTGATATCCCCAGATATGCTAACAGCTTCCCTCCCGCCTCTCAGGTACAACAGGGACGGTATGGATCGCCTGAACTACTTCCAAAAGAAGTGACGAGGCTAATGCTCCACCACAGGTGACCTGCTATTCTCGACAGCAAAGGACCATGTTGTGTGCGCCTGGTACTCTGGTCTGTTCTGCCGCCGCCACTGGGCTTGACGATATCGAATATTGACTCCCAGTGTAGTGAATGGTGAGCGACTAGGAACCTACCAGGGACACCAGGGTGCCCTCTGGACAGTTGATGTCGATCCTACTACAACCCTCCTAGCTACCGGTGCTGCCGACAACACAATTCGATTGTGGGAAGTAAAGTCTGGGCGATGCTTGAAGACATGGGACTTCCCAACTGCTGTGAAGAGGGTGGAGTTCAGTGATGATGGAACTCTGTTGCTTGGTGTAACAGAAATGAGAATGGGCCATTTGGGTACAGTTGTGGTGTTCCCCGTCAATCCGGATCCAGAGGCAACCCAGGCGGCTGAGCCACTTTTCACAATCACCATGAGGGAGAGCAAGGCCACAGTGGCGGCTTGGTCGTACTTGAACAAGTACATTATCACTGGACATGAGGATGGAAGCGTTGGACAGTATGACGGCAAGGTGGGTTGCAGGCCTGGGCTTCGTATGCCATGGAATTACTGCTCACATTTATCAGAACGGAGAGCTCATCCAGGATGTGCAAGCCCACGAGCCAGATTTCCTCATTACCGACATGCAGATGGCCCCAGACAGGACATACTTCATAACGGCATCCAAGGACAAGACTGCGAAGATCCTTTCCGTAGACAACCTTAAGGTTCTCAAGACATATGTTACCGATACCCCGCTAAACACCGCCACCATCACCGCAAAGAAGGACTTCGTTATTCTGGGAGGTGGTCAAGAGGCAAGAGATGTCACAACAACATCTTCTCGGCAGGGTAAATTCGAGGCAAGATTCTACCACAGGATATTTGAGTCAGAAATTGGGCGAGTTAAGGTAAGCACTCACATCCGGCCAATTCTTTGATATATCACTATTAACAACTTTCATAGGGTCACTTTGGTCCGTTAAACACAGTATGTTCCCTGATTAAAAGCCCCCCCCCTCTTTGCGCCTCATACTACTATGGCTCCGCCGGAGGAGGAGCTCAAATCCGCCGTATACCGCGTTTCGGGTTTACTAATATATTGATGCTATAGGTCGCTTGTCACCCCAAGGGAGTTGGATACGCATCAGGGGGAGAGGATGGTTACGTCCGTGTCCACCATTTTGACAAGCCATACTTCGATTTCATGTTTGAGGTGGAGAAGATGGCTAGCGCCCAGAGGCAGCTCCAGTAAACCCCCGATTCGGGGGGTATGTAGGGGGGTAGGGGAGGCATGTTTGGTTTGTGAATCAAAATTTATTCATGTTGTGCGCAATATGGGTTTATGTCTTTGATGTAATGTGATGCCAGAAAAGATGATTTCCTTTCTGCTGTGAGACCATTTCTGCTTTTTTTTATGTGGGGCAGTTTGTCAGGAGGGGTTGAGGACGGTAGTCACCGGGCATGACAGGGTAGAGGGCATATATTATCTACGATGGACAAATAGCAAAATTTACTCTGGGTCCTGGAAATTTTGTGGGTCGACATTCAAGTTGTGATTGCAATCATGGATATGCCTCCTCAGCTAGGCCCCACCGCATAGCCCTCGGAATCAACAATGTTCCGGAGTAACACATGTAGAACTCTATAGGCACCATCACAAGTAAACGAAGACCTTCATTTAACACTGCATACGATCCCCGGCTACGCACATGGGTTTGCCTGGAGAAAGTTATCGATATGAAACGAACCCCTGATGCGTATTTTGCCCAACCTGCAGTCCGAGAGTTGGATTATAATTATTATTATTTTCTTTTTTTCTTCTTATCCCTATGCAATTTGCCATATGCAATTTATGTTAATGTTCCTGGTGCCTGAATTTTGGAGGGGGAACATGTCAGCTCAGCCCTACCCCCTAGCTTAAACGGCTGTACAGTTTTTTTTTTTTTTTTTTTTTTTTTTTGAAA
>Ga0307511_10008198_pt1 | contig 10456 bp, 7 predicted proteins | sample 13_EM_MG_FD_200266 | JGI IMG/M metagenome (GOLD analysis project Ga0307511, IMG submission 200266) | Populus trichocarpa ectomycorrhiza microbial communities from riparian zone in the Pacific Northwest, United States - 13_EM | ecosystem: Host-associated > Plants > Roots > Unclassified | place... | reverse complement strand
AGCAAACTTTTCTAGACCGTATTAGTTGGCACATTAGGGTAGGCAGGTTGCTTTTGTTCCAATTTACCAATCAATTTTATACATATAAAAAAAAATCTCTCAAGTTGTTCAAACTTGGTTAATATTGGTAGATATAAATAAAACTTATTAATTTGAAATTATTTTTTTCTAAATTAATTGTTTCAGTGCTCTTTCAATTACTAGAATCAAAGAGATATTTCACTTTACGAATATCTTTTTAAATTTTATTAAATTTAATTTAAAAAACAGAAGAAAAAAAGATTTTTTTTAACATGGGTTATACTTTTATATATAAATTTTTAAAAAACAAATACTTTCTTTAATAACTATGTAAAACAATTACAACTGTTTCATAACTCTTTTAAATTATTGGGCCACACTTAATTCTCATAAATAGTTTAACCTAAAAAATCAACAATATCAAAAGAGAAACATCATAACATACATTTCTTCCGAACTTGGTTTCGAACTTGGTTAATATTGAAAGAGAAATTTAGTAACAAAGTCGTCCAATTTGAATTATGCATTCAGCACTTCAGTTTTTATATAATAAATATAGAATTATATTGGATACTTGATTTCATGTGACAAAAAAAGAGTCAAAAGTCATAATTGGTGCCACATCAAAATTTGACATTTTCTTCTTCTGTTCCAAGTAAGAATTTTGTTCACTTTGTAGAAGCTAGAAATCAAACACATCCCTCAATCTCCAAGTTACTTAAAATTGTAGCTACTTGAAACATGGTAGGCCTGCTCTTCCTAGAATTGTTAACACAAGCTGAGGCAACCTTAGCCAATCTAATAATTGCCCTCGTATCAGAAGGCTTCGCAAGTCTAAGATCCAATAGCTCACTAAGCCTCATTTCTTTAATCAAAGGCAATGCCCATCTAACAAGTAACCCTTCCTCAGCTCTTCTTCCAGTCAAAAGCTCCAACAAAACCACACCAAACCCATAAACATCACTTTCCTTGCAAGCTTCTCCCCTTCCATTACTCCAAAACTCATCATCCACATACCCCACAAGTCCCCTCTTTTCATTTGCTACCAAAGAAGATAACCCATAATCACTAACTCTAGCACACAACTTGTCATCTAATAAAACATTTGATGCCTTAAAACATCCATGAACAATGTTTGGTGCCATCCCTCCATGCAAGTATTCAAGTCCTCTAGCCGCCCCGGCCGCGATCCTTAAACGCCAGCTCCAATCCAATACTGATGACGCCCCATCAGAGTTTTCATGCAAATAATAATTCAAACTCACCGCACTAACAAATTCCATCACGATGATTCTCTCGCCAGGAGCCTGTGAAAATCCTAATATAGGGACTACGTTAGGATGCTGAGCCATAGAGAGTGTTTTGACCATTGAAGAGAACCCAAAACAAGCATTGCTCAGAACAAGGGAAGGGTGTATTCTCTTAACAGCAACTGGCTTCTGATCACTTGGTAATACAGCTGCATACACAGTACCTAAACGACCGGTACCAATAATTCTCCGATGATTAAACCCGTCTGTGGCAGCGTCGATATCTGATGATGGATACCACTGTGCAGAAATCCTGGCAGCTGGAAGGCTTTCTTCAGATTCTACAGGTTTCTTTCTACAAAAAAATATGAGGACTAAACAAAGAATAACAACAAATGCTGCAAGAAGAGACAACATAAAATAATAAGCAATTTCCTGGCTGGGTTTCATATTTTGTGATCTAGACTATGGTTTTGATTGATAATTACTATGATCTCTATAGAGGCAAAGAAGGTTTGTACAAATTAACTGCTGCGTGAAGAAATCATCATTTTGTATATGGGGATTGAATTAATGCATGTTTGTGAGGGCAAATTTAGAAAGTGAAAACAGAGAGAAAGGGAAGTATCTATCTAATTTGTGTGTGCTTTGAAAATTGAGTTGTTTTGGTAAGAAAGTTGGATATCTATCCCATTAGTTTAGTTGCGTTGGTTCACGGTTGACTGCCTTCTTCTCATGCACTTCACAAATTATATATATATAAAAAGTAATACAGAGTAGAGTAGGTTTGTTTATGTGTTTAAATAGTGTTTTTTAAAAAAATTATTTTATTATTTTAAATTTTTTTATTATTATTTTAGATTATTTTGAAGTGTTGATGTTAAAATAATTTTTTAAAAAAATATTATTTTAATGTATTTTTAAGCGAGAAATATTTTAAAAAATAATCATTACTACAATTTCAAATAATACCATGAGATTATTTCATATTCATAAAATTGATGATGGGTTAAATTTATTTTACTTTTAGAGATATATAAATTATATCAATTTTTTTTTAAAAAAAAATATTTTATTCATCAATTACATCTATGAACTAGTTAATTTTCATTTGAACTCATTAAATGGATAAAATAGTAGGAAAAGAATTAATAGAGAATAAGTTTTTGGGTAGAAATTGACAGACCTTACATATTTCAGGAGATTAAAAAAATTAAATTAACCCAAACATGATTTGTCAAATTTTTAATCTCACTGTTTATTAGTCCTTTTTTATTAAATTGATAATTGTACAGCTTTCAACTTTTATTTGTTCCATAATGACTGTGTGCTCAAAACATTTAGACCCCCAATTTTCTTCAAAACAGTGTTCATTAAGCATTATGATCTACTCGCATTTAATACCTTCAATTTTTGTTGGATTTAAATATAAAAATGGTTTAAAAATCAATGTGTAATTAAAAAGCATAATTTTTTTTTTATCCTGCAGTTAAATTTTTATATGGAAAAAATAACCTTGACATTCCTTTAAAAAAATTAAAAAAAAAACCCTATTTCCATACCTTAAAATAATCATATTTTCCTCACTCAATGGAAAAAACAGAACATCATTTTTACATGATCATGATCATCAATTCATCACCATTAACGATACCTTGAAAAATTATGATCCCGGGAAGGATGGTTTAAAAAAAATACATACATGATTATAAGATTTTTATTGAGTGTGAGGACTATTTAGTTAAAACATTATTTTAAATTAATTTTTAATTTTTTAGATTTTTTTAATGTGCTGATATTAAAAATAAAATTTTAAAAATAAAAAATATATATTATTTTATATAAATCCAAGTAAAAAGCATTTTAAAAAATAATTTTTATCACAATATCAAAGACTAGAATTAAAAATTAAATATCTTAATTAGAAAAGTATGATAAAAAAAATTTAGATATGGAATATCATTAATGACATTCTTAATAAGAAAAATTAAACATGACAATTTAATGATTTAAATTAGATGAGAAAAAACTTTAAAAGGAAGGTGTAATGGTCAATGAGATACATTCTCACCATTAAATTATAAGTTTTATTATCGTTTTAATATATTTTTTAAAAATATATATTTTTTAATTTTTATAAATCAAACTATATTTTTATTGATTATTTAGATTATTTTTAGAAATCTAAGTCAGCATTTACATAGTTAAAAAAAAAATTTATTAAAAAATATTAAAAATACTTAAATTTGTTTTTTGCATGTTCAAAAAAAATTTATCCAAACCCGGAACGTATCGTGTATCGTGTATCGTGTATCGTGAGGGAAGTATCTAACTATTTCTAAAATTTCTAGTTGAATGTGATGTAGAGCTTCTTGTTGTTTTTTGGGTCAAAAGGGAAGATGGGCTCGAGTTTTCAGGCGTAAGTAGTCCACAATGACTTGGGCTAAAGCTCAAAACTCAGGATGTTATATGATTTATGTTTGTCGCTCGTCATCATTTTTTTCTGTGGCAAAAAACCAGGAATGGAGTACAAAATCTACTTTCCTAGGTTTCATGGTCAAGAGTATCGTCTTTTATTCCCTTGACACAAAAAAAATTATATTTGATAATATAAGTCAAGGTTGTTAAAAATATATTTTTGACACGGCACGAAAAATATAAAATAAACTCGGATTGTAAAAACAGATCATAAAATCATAAGATATTTTTTTTTCATACATAGTTCAAGTACCTTAAAATACAGATCGTAAAATCATAAGTATCGTGTTTTATCCTCTTCACACAAAAAAAAAAAATTGATAATAGCAGTTGTGGGATAGACTTCTGCAGCACAAGAGAGCAACTACATTGTGGGCGGATCAAACCTCACCGGCGATGACCCGAGATTTCTGAAGACAGTGCAAATTGATGGTAGACAGGAGAGGCAGCAAGTGTGCGACACTGGTTCATCCATTGCCATTTCAGGGTCTGTTTGGCTCTCTCTGTGTGTGCTATGCTGCATTTTGCTTTGCTTGTTGTTTTATGTTGTGTTTGGAATGAAGCATTTGACAATGAACTAATTAATGTATTGTTGTACATGCTATTTGATTTGTCATGACTATAACGTTATTGTAAGATTTTTATTCATAAAGAAGAAGAAGAAGAAAGTTTTTGCAAGATTTTTAGTATCTAAGTTAACAAATTAAAATTAAAACATTAAAATTATATATTTTAAGTTGAATTATTTATTAATTCGATATGATTTTTCACTTTTACTTATTTTAATTTATAAGCCTATAAGTAAATTACGTACATATTTCATAATGGAGATTTAATTTTGGTACTTCTAGATGCATGGAGTTAATGGGAGAAGGGATTTTTAAAAAATATATATATATTAATGTGATTGTAAGAATATTATAAAACTCATCTTGTTTTATTGTTGTAATGGAGACTTAATGCTCATTTATGCACCAATTTAATGTTTGAGTCTCATTTTATTATCATAAAATTCATCTAACAATATTATATAAAATATGTAGTTAAGAAAATTGACTATTCCCACAGCTTACTTGGCAATTAAAGAAATATTTCACGGGCCTGTACAGGAACATATCCAATTCTAACATGATATTCAAAATGCCAAATGTCTAGTTAGTTTTTTTGGTTTGGAAATAGTTATTGTTTTCAAAATGTATTTCACTTGTAAATATATTAAAATATTTTTTATTTTTTAAAATTTATTTTTAATATCAACACATCAGAACGATAAAAAAAAATCAAAAAAATAATTAACCCGCAATGCAAAACACCACATTGACTTGCCATACATTTGATAACCTAAACATGAATTGAAGGTCATCAACAAAGCCAGTGTTGATTAATCTCTGGGCCGCACTCTTTGCTTGAATTTGATATGAGGCCTATCAATGAATGATATCATCATTTAAGCTCGCACAAGCTAGCATAGCAGTTGTTGGCAACTCCCTTTCGGAGAGTGGGGTTTGCCGTCTAAGGACTCAGCGTGGGTTACTGTGTAAGTGCGAGCTGATTCGAATATATATATCTTGGTGAGGATCAATGATGATTAAATGTCATTTTTTCTTGAGAAAACAAAGGTTGCTTCTGAAGGTCAGATAAAAAATCTCCCATCAAATTCATCACAAGCCACAGCAATCGTTTTCACTTGATGAACCAGCGCCTCCTTTCAAATGCAGATGCGGGTATATTTTCAAGGAATACTGTTACATTCTAGTGTCGGTGGATTGTGAATGATCTTTGGAGAGTGTCTCTGTATGCTTTCAAATATTGCTTCCTTTCAGAGTCCTGGATATGTTTCAACTCCTTGGAAATTTATAACCACAACACCCTTCAGCAGTTTTAAGGCCACTCCACAATTATCTGCGGTGTCGGGCGTCATTTTCCGAGAAGATGATAGGAAGTACTCAACAGGGTCCAGCGAACACAGCTCCAAAAGGAGCTAGCCAGAGCCCCTCTCTTAAATAGGAAGGGCCCATGAAGGACCAACCCTGTCTGCCAGCTACATTATATGCTTTATAGCCCACCCCTCTCTATGGGTATCCGTTAGCTGTAGGCAGAAACCAGTAATGAAGTTACAGATCCAAAATCGGGGTCCTAGCATTTAACCTTTCAGGGCAGAGATGAAGATTTCGCAGTTTTTCCATGGTAACATAAAAGAAGTAGAATTTACAAAATGAGAGAGAAATCAAAAAATGATAAACAGTGTTAGGAGGCATCACAATAAACAAATGAACATTAATGAAGGCAGTCAATCGAATTTGGTAGAAGGGGATTTTCATTGCATTTAATGACTCTTTACAGTGTACAATACCATTACCAACATCCTTGGTTACCTTAACAACACTTTTCTTTTACCTTTCTCCTTCTCTCCATAAATTAACCTTCCAACTATCTTTCCTCCTCCTTTAGCAAGGAGAACACCAAAGTGGAGGTAAAAACTGGGAATTTAGCCCAACAAACAAGAAAACTGGAGCTTATAATTATGTGCTCCTTCCATATCCATGTTGGCAGCAAAACTTTTGACTGTTTACTCAAGCTACACTCCCATGATCTGAGATATCTTCATAGTAATAAGGCGTCAACTTGCCATCCTTTTTAGCAATCTTGGACAGATTCTCTGCCCCAATTTCTTGCAGCATTTTTACCACCCTCCTCATCGATGGGCGGTTAATGGGAAGGGGACTGGTGCAGAGGATGCCGATGTTGAGGACTTTGCATATCTCTTCCTTGAAACAAGAATCAAGTTTTGGGTCAATAACATGGTCCACTCCTTTCTGATCTAAAGTGGTGCATACCCACTTGACTAAGTCCTTTTCTCCGTACTCTGGATCAACAGGGCGTTTGCCAGTTACCAACTCGAGAATAACCACACCAAAGCTGTAGATGTCACTCTTCTCGTTCACTCGAAGGGTGTATGCATACTCTGCATCAAGTGTATCAAAAGAAGTTAGTTCCAATTTAGTAGAAGTTGTTGGAATTGGATGGCAGGCCATTAATATATTTGTCAGGAGCTACAAAAGTGATTGATATGAGAAAATATCCCAAAATGCTGATCTAACTTTCCAACTAAAATTTATCCGAGAGCTTATAAATTAAGAGAATACCAGTCTTTATGAATTGGCAATCAAATCCTAAAAAACATCCATATAATTATTGCTGTACTATAAACACAAGAAAACCAGTGCAGGCTATAAGGGACTTGATTAAAAGAATGGAATTTCAGTACAGATCATTTTCAAACACATCAAATCTGAAGTTCCATAACCAGTTAGGAAGAAGGTTAATCACTAACCTGGAGCAATGTAACCACAGGACCCTGCAATGACTGACATGGATTTAGGCTTTCCGGTTGAATCAACCACCTTGGCTACACCAAAATCAGCTACCCGAGCTCCAAAATCACCATCCAGTAATATATTGTTGGACTTCACATCTCTATGAACAATGGGAGGAACACAATCATGATGCAAATAAGAAAGTCCCTCAGCTGCATCAACAACAATCTTGTACCTTGTTGGCCAATCCAACAAACCTCCCTTGCTACTATGCAACAAGTCACCCAAGCTACCATTAGGCATGTATTCATACACCAAAAGCTTGTAGTCTTTATTGGTACAGCAACACCATAGCTTAACAATGTTCTTGTGCCTAATCTTACCCAAAGTAGCAACCTCTGCATCAAAACCATCATCTTGAATCGCCTGACCTTTCTCAACATCAACATCATCGCTCTGCTTTTTCACTCCTCCCCAGATCTTCTTCACTGCGACAGCCTCGCCGTTGCTAAGCACAACCTTGTAAACTTTCCCCGACAATCCACTCCCTATAACATTATCCTCATCAAGACAATCCAAGATCTCATACTCACTAAAACCCAGTTTATGAAACGAGATCAACGTCCATTTTGACTTCTCAACAGCTCTTGCTTTCTTGAAATTTCTGTACTTGAAATAAAACCAAACCACACCAACAATCAGAACCAACACAGCTAGTACGAAAATAGACCTCATCAACCAAGCGTAACCTCTACCTCTCCCACCACCCCTCCCATCACACAATCCCTCAATATCACCACACAAACCAGGATTCCCAATAAAACTGCTCTTGTACATCTCCTTTGCAAATAAGGGTGGAATCTCTCCTGACAACCGATTATTTGATAAATTAAGCTGATTTAATTTCAGATTCTGCAAACCGATTGGAATTTTCCCCGAAAACCTATTATTCGACAAATCAAGATAATTAAGCACAGACATTCCTCCAATTCCATCCGGAATCTTCCCAGAAAGAGCATTATTAGCCAAGTTTAGCTCATTCATTTTCTTCCATGAATTAACCCCATCTGGTAGCTCACCCGATAGGGCATTCCCATGAAGATCCAAACTTCCTAGCTCTTTCAAATTCACTATACTCCCAGGCAACGATCCACTAAACCTATTTTCACTACCCGAAAACTCAGAGAGATTAGCCAAAAACCCGATTTCCTCCGGTAAGTTCCCATCAAAGTTATTCCTGTCAATAATCAACATAGACAAATTTGCAGCACCTGCAATTGTTTTCGAAATCGGACCCGATAATGAATTATTAACAAGATCAAACAACGAAACATGAGGCAACCCCCAAAGCCCAGTTGGCACTTCCCCGGATAACCGGTTATAGCCCAGCCGGACCCGGGTCAGACTCCAGCATTGACTCAAACTTTCCGGTATTTGACCTGAAAACGAGTTATATATCATCAAAATCTCCTCTAACTCGCCATTTTCACATAAACTTGCCGGGATTTGACCGGAAAAGTGGTTGTTGGACACGTCTAGCCATATCAATGCCGAATTTTTGCCAAGATTTTGAGGCAACTCTCCAGTGAGTCCGTTTCGAAACAGCCTGAGTTCGTATAAGTTCGGTGAGTCAGCTATGCTTGGAGGCAAACTCCCTGTAAAGCCATTCTCGTAGAGATTGAGACTCTCTAACGGTAAACGACACAGCTCGTCTGGAATCGACCCGGTCAACTGGTTCATTGACGCGTCGAGTCGCTTTAAATCAGTAAGCTTCCCCATCCCCCGAGGCAACTCACCAGTCAACGAGTTGTTGTAGAGTTCGATTTGGACTATGCTGGTCAGCTCAGTGAGTGAGCTTGGGATGGAACCGACAAGGCTGTTGAATGCAAGGTCTAAATCGGTGAGTTTCTTGAGTCGAGACAGTGAGTCAGGGATTTCGCCAATTAAATTACACGCAGTGAGCCACAAAATCTCCAGGTTTGTCAAGTTACCCAATTCGGGAGGGATCCGACCCGGTGTGAACGGGTTGTACGACAAATTGAGCACTTTGAGGGTGCTAATGTTGCCTAAAAAAGGTGGTATTATACCGTCGAAGAGATTATAAACGAGAGAAATGACCTCGAGTTTTTGAAAACGAGCGAAAGTATCGGGAATGTCTCCTGAGAAGTTGTTTCCGGTAAGGTCAAGGTATCTGAGGTTAGGGAGGTCAGCTAAGGTGTGGGGGAGGGTACCCGTAAGTAGATTTTGAGAAAGATCAAGGTGTTGGAGATTCCGACACGTGGAGATATCTGAAGGGAGAGTGGCGTTGATGTAGTTGTTGAAGACGGAAAGGAAAGTAAGGTTTTGGAGACGGCAAAGGAGGGAAGGGAAAGGACCAGCTATGTTGGTGTTGGATAAGTCTATGGAAGTCACAGAGTTTGATGTCGGGTCACATTGGATGCCGAACCATGAGCAAGGGGTGGTGTCTCGGCCTGACCATGAAGAGAGAGCTGAGTCTGGGTCTGAAAGAGAGAGCTTGATTTGTTGGAGGTAAAGGCCTTCTTGGTTTAGAGAAAGGGAAGGGGAGGGAAAGAAGACGAAGGAAAGGAGAAGGAAAAGAAGCATGGTGCTTGCTCCTTGAGGTGGCGGTGGCAGTGGTGGTTGTGGGATTCTAGAAAGGGAGGAGTTGAGGAGCTGGGAGTGCGTTCTGGTGTGAGATATAAGAGGGGGATCAACCTTGAAAAGGAGAGGACGATAGAGAGAGGATTTGAGAGTGTTTTTTCTGTGAAAGGGAGCAATAGCACGAGAGTGGGCTATATCGTGGTGAGCTGCTGTAGTGCTCTAGTGTGTTGTTGTGTGTTGTTAAGACATTGCATGACTGTGAATGATGGCCTTTCCAGGACAAATTTTGCATGAGTTTTTGAATGTGAATCATTCGTTTCAAATGATTTTGTTCCAAAACACTAAGTTCATCCAAGTCAAATCTATGCTTCCAGTTTAAGGCTTTTTTCTTTTCTTTTTGGAGAAACAACAAATGCTTTAATCTCGTCAATTCAAATAGCTGCAATTGTCCCAACGAACAATTACTTGGTTAGGTTAAATTTCTGAGGTGAGGTCGTTGAAGTTTGGTGAAAGAAAAAGACCACATTTTATGGTTTAAAATTTACAGTGTATTGATACTGTAACGGGTATTTTTTTAAAATTATTCTTTCATTGAGAAATATTTTTTTTTATTTTTTTAAATTATTTTTACTTAATTTAAGATTAATTAAAAAAAACACCCACAAACAAACAGTGTTGGTCTAAGAGTTAAATGAAGCTTGCTTTCTTTGTTAGGTTAAGATCTTAGAATAAACATTCACAAAACTAATTAATTTTTTTAAAATATTTCAAGTCGATGTTAAGAATACG
>Ga0307511_10008197_pt1 | contig 10457 bp, 14 predicted proteins | sample 13_EM_MG_FD_200266 | JGI IMG/M metagenome (GOLD analysis project Ga0307511, IMG submission 200266) | Populus trichocarpa ectomycorrhiza microbial communities from riparian zone in the Pacific Northwest, United States - 13_EM | ecosystem: Host-associated > Plants > Roots > Unclassified | place... | reverse complement strand
GTAGAAAATATTATTTTTCCTGTCCGCCAATTAGACTACGTTCCCAGATGTTTGACATGCGTTTGACACGGAATGGAGGTATGTCTCAAGCGTACAGCCCGCTCGGTACCCACCGCGGAGCGCCAGCTAAGCACCGGGCTCGGTGCACTTCCCAACCAATTTTGCCACTGTCAAAAAGTTGTGGCGACTAAGTGACGCGCACCATAGTCGACCCAACCCACTGGGTATCCCAACCAATTCATCAATACCTATCATGCGACATTTTCAACCCTTCCAGGCACCCCACTTGTCTTCTTCTGAGGAGAACAGGCAGAGGAGCATTGGCCGTATGAATCTGATACCATCTAGGGGCAAGAGGAAGTCTCGCCAGTCTACTAGAGCTACTGCTGAACCACCAGTCTCTCCTCCTGTCAAGGACGTCTCTATCCTCTTGCTACCTCTCAACGTACCTGGTTTTTCATTGTTCTCATCTCTTTGGCTGGTGTAACACTGAGGCTACACATATTTGATAGGTACGGTTCCACCCTAATGAGGCTGTCAAGGATGTCACCGCACACGACCATCCCAATCTCTCTATGGATGCCAGCTCTTTGGGGGAGTTCTCACAGCGGATGTCAGATCTTGGGTTGGTGTTTGATATTCACTTCACGGATGAGGAGCTACGGAAGCTCCCAAGTTGGACGCTTACCAATGAGAAAATGGTGGCTGGGATCTCGTCCATTGAGCCTCAGGTCTCTCTTCCACAGGCACCCCCTGGCATACGAGGATCGATGAATGGTACTACTTGGTTATTGGTTAAGTTACAGAAGGAGACCATCAAGAAGTCAGGTGGTCGACAGCAACTTTTCTTCAACCCCCCAGTTACACCACCCACTACTGCGACATTTGGTCTCAGTAATCTGATTGACGAGTTTGGGGTTGCAAATCCCCTCTCTCGTCTCAATGGTGATGCTGTCCCTCAAAGCCTTATTGTCATCTGTACGTATACATTTCTACAAGAGGAAAAATGAACCTTTAACAAGGACAAAGGTCCCAGGTTTAAGGGTTTTGTAACCGCTCCACTTTTCCAGCTTGGGCATACTGCCGCCCTCCCAGATAACATCTCCGTCTTTTCCCCCCACGACTGCTTTGGGTATTGGGTCCTCCTTGAGGCCTTTGATGATGTTGACTTTCTTCAGAGCGTCATTGATCTTTGTGGCTCACCAGATCTCCACTGTCCCACATGCAGCCCCTCACCTATTCACATCAGTCCTTCTACCAAGCCCATGCTCTTCATGCCTTCGCCTTCACCTCCAAACCACACACGTGTCATTACATCTGCAGATTATCTTGATGATGAGAAGATCGACGAGTATCTTTCTCAGTTGGCTCATGAGGAAGGAGGGGGTGGGCCAGCTCTAGGGGAGCCAGGGCCATCGAATGAGATGACAGTTGTATGTCATTTTTTTCCATTGATCGTCCATTGATCTCACCCAAACCCTAGAACTACAAATCTTCTAAGTCAGCAAAACGACAACGTCAGGGATCACCAGGAAGCACTGCAAAGACAAGCATTACTCAGGTCATCATTTACTTTCCATCTCAACTTCTTCACTAGCTTATAGATCATTGCAGGCTACGGTCAGCATCTCCAATGCCATCAAACGTGCCAAAACTGCAGATATGTCCCGGGCTGTGAGTCTTTCAGGCTTCACAATGTCCATTCTTTACCAATGTTTCTCACACGCTCTGTAGAGTACGCCAGTAAGTATCAGTGATAAAAATTGTGTAGGTGTCCATTTCTCATACGCTCTGGTAGGCCACCGATACAGAAGTCAATGAAAAGGGCAAGATGAGGGCAAAGGAAGTTGTTGGCCTCACAACACAACCACCTGAGCCCCAACCATACCTACGTCCCTCACTAGAAACTGCATGCCAACTTGCATCTGAACATTGGCCAGCACGGCTCTCACCACCTCCAATTGGACTTCCATATTCGATCTGCCCTTCTGAAACGGCAGAAATTAACCTGTCTGGTAGTTCAGTGTCCAAACTTGGGAATTTGGTGCTAGCTATGGTTGATTGGATGGCTGAAGGCATACTTGACCTTAACCGTCTTGACCTTGGATTTTCAACTCCACCTGGTACTAGCATTTCTTCGCCTGCAGGCCCAGCCCCCACACCAACAGATGTCCATGTTCTTTGTGCAGACCACACGTATTATTCTGTGTAAGTTAAATGAAGTCTTTTGCTCAATGTACAGCTCATACCTACCGTTGCACTAGGGGAACTGGAACAGGACCTGGGCCAAGACGTGCAGCATTTGAGGAGGCACTCTGGTCTTTGACCAGGGAGCAAAATATGTGGTGGCTTCATGGCAGCTGGTTTGTGCCAGATGTATTCCCTGTTTGCAATGAGTCCAAGTGGTACAGTGCAGGGAAACTACTGGCTGTCACACTACTCACCAATGGGAGTGTCCACCCAGTATCTCCAGTCCTCATCTATGCGCTACTGGTAGCAACCTTCCACAGCCCAACGCTAACAGACCTCCAAACAATGATGAACTTCAGTCTCAATTACATCAAGGAGGTTGACGAGCTGCAGTCAAAGGTTGTCCTCCCATGGATGGTTGTGCCCCCTGGTCAAGACTGGAGGGACCTCCCTCCAGGTCACCGTGCAGAACTCCTGGAATTGATTACTGGGTTGGGGTTTGATGTGAGTTTGTTATGGACTGATGCAAACAAGATGGAACCTGATAATTTATGGTAGGCCACCAAAGTCTCTACTCTTACGGTGTCAGACCATGTCCGTTGGACCGCAGCAATCACCACAGGCACACTTCTGGGCGACCCATCACTTTCCAAGGTGACAGAGCTCCAGGAGCTATCCAAGGGGTTTGGTGAGACGATGCAGGATCAACACTACTGGGCTGAAGTACGTCAACCAGTTTCCCTTATAGTATGCCTATGTGCACACACTGAACAACAGCCAAGACAGCAGATTCATTGCTTGGGTGTGCTGGGGTAGCCCTGTCGCTATCAAACACTCGGATCCGCAGAGTTGAGGATCTATGGTCACTGCAAAAGATCTCCTTCAAAACACGTCCTCCCACCACTTCCAGCACCTCCCCAGCTGTCTTTGAAGAGATTGTATTTTGTTCTGTCAAAGCATACCTAGACCGTCCTGGCCATGTCCTTCTTCCCAATAACATGGTCAGTCCTGAGGACATAGCTACTGCCAAGGATGACCCTCTGTTTTGTGCCAACCTACTGCTTGGATATTGGCATGGGTCTAAGTCTTTGCCCTGTCGGCAAAAATACATTGTAAGTAACATATCTTATGTTTCTCAGATGCGAGCACCAGCCATCTTACTTTGTTATTTACTGCAGGTTAACATTGATGCATCCTCCCTGGGTGGCCCTGACTCTGCCTCAACAAGGGATCCCAGGCCAATCCATGTTTCAACCTGCACCGACTTGTTGGATATAAAGCTCAATGGATCGCTAATTGATTTAATGGAAGAGCATTTGCAGTTTAGAGAGAATCACCCTGGAGGTACTCAGGACACTGCCTTCGACCAATGGCTTCATGGACAATTGTACGCTGCTGAATTCAACAATTACTGAGTACATACTGTATTTAAGTAATCACAGAACCAGCAAACTCCCTATATCAATCAAGTGTTTTGTTTTTTGTGCTTAATGGAGGATGTTGAGCAATGACAAGCAGCAAAACCCACCTTATACAATGTCCAAGTCCCTGATACTTACACAAGATGTGATCCAACACCATAGGCTCCTGCCCCATAGGTTTTGGGTAGCGATTCTGTAAATTGTGCAACACCTTGCTTTCCTCCGGTCTGAACTGCCAATTGATAGTTTGCTGACATTTGAGGTATGGCATGAGTAGGGCGGTTGGAGATGGTATGTAGGTGTTCCACCAAATGGTGGAGCGCCAATGCCTCTTGACTCTGCTCCTGAGCCAAGGGGTGGTGAATGAGTTCAGTGGCGAGTTCTTCCCAAGGGATATCTGAGAGGCAGATCTTCTGGTCGGTTAGGTTGAATCGAAGTTGCCTCATGTTGTGTTGAATGCGGCGAAGGTACAGGAAGTCGTAGTTCTTGAGGACTGAATGGGTGACAGAAATAAACTTGGCGGTCCCCTGAGAAGTTTCCTGACATTCTTTGGTTTCACCAGGAAACTTGAGCCAGAGAATAACAGCACCCTCCACATGCCGCAGTATCTCCTCTACACTTCGGCTGCCTGCTGCCTGGTTCCGTCTACCACAATAGTCTACAGCATCAGGCAGGGAGAAGTACTTTTGGGATCCTAGGACTACCGTTGGTGACTCCTTTATGTTCTTGAGAAGCTCGATACGGACGTCCATGACAAGTGAGTGGATCCAGGTGTTGGGCAAAGGATATTCAAAAGGGGTTTCAAAGAGACACTTGATGTCTAGCTTGGAAAGTTCCCTAGCTGGTTGAGAGCACTGCCCATCGAACCACTCCCACATCTCTGAAAGGGAGATATAGCTGATGGCGGTTAAGACACGGATATCAGCACCCTGGAGTTCGATGTTGGTGCCAAGGTGGTTCAATGCCTGCCACACAGTTTGTATTCGCTGAGCACAGTCTGCTTCATACTGTTGCTGTTGGATCGGTAGGGCATTTTGTACCTGTTCAGGCGCCATCGTTGTGATAACCTCCAGGAGGGCATCTACATTCTTGTTTCCATTGATGATTCTGGCAAACATGGGCTGCTGGGTCATCCTGATCTCCTTGGAGATATTCACTTGGAAGTTTGTGAAGAGGTGCTGGAGGTTGTTGCCTACGGTTGGTACGGCCAACAAGCGGCCAAATTTGTTGAAGAGGTCAACAAAGCCAATAGGTCCAGCAGCCTCCAAAGCCTTGACGGCAATGTCAGGTACAGTCTGCCCATGGTTCGTTCAGTGGCTCTAGAGGTTAGATGAGGAACGACATACGAGATTGATCTTTTGCCTCAGCAACAGCCCAGGATCCATCTGCCCATCACCGATCTTGAGGCATGGTGCTGGGCCAACCATGTTGCGAGGGAGCTGGAGTGAGTATGCGTTGGTGTAACATCGTGTTTTATGGATAGGTTTGGCTCAGCTGTCACGTTCGTAGTGAGTGCCTCCAGCCAGCTCCCCGGTTGCCAAGCGCCTAGCATGGGAAGGGGTACGAGATTCCTGAGGGCCGAGGATCTTCTCCGTGAGGTCGCACAGTTGTTGCACAGGCTCTTCACCTAAGATAGACCTGGGGAAGGGGTCAGCGATGGTAGTCAGATGTAGGACAGGGGAGACATACTCGCCAAAGGCAGCAAACCGCAGAACATCGTCTCGTGGGTCATTGCTGCCATTTACATCGCGACCCCACAACATATCTCCATCTCGAAGATGGAACCAGCCTAGATTGATGAGATGTCATGTTTTACCCTTGCACTGGAACATGGTGGAGCAACGTACCGTTCGCCTGATTGGTTTCGACATCATCGCAGGGAGTGTCTTGGGCTGCACCGGCCTGTTGCCAGGCCTTCATGAACCCGCGCTCCGTCTTGATCACAAAGACGTAGTCATGGAATTGGCGCCTCCCAGAACCAGGATAGTTTTCGGCAGTGAAACTTTCTGGGCGAAGCGGATGAGGATGGTTAAGGTGATACATGATCGGAAAAGTTTTGGGTCGTTTGTGGTGAACAAAACGAACTCCGACAATGGCGGGGCCATCATGGTCCAGTTCTTCTATCCAACCACCGGTGCGTGATACCACCATTGTAGAGTGTGGTGAGAGGAGCGGGGGGTGACGAGATAGATGGATGGGGGACGTTGAAACGGATAGAGGGTGGTGAGATGGACGGAAGAGGATGAGCCGGAGAGAGGAGACTGAGACGGAAAGGGGAGGATCCAACGACGAGACTTCTGGTACGTGTGCTTAGACCCAGACAAATGTCAGAGAGAAAGCTGAGGCACACACTGGGGGCAGAGGGGGTCTTACCTGGCAGGTACATTGAGAGTTTCTTGAGAGTTTTTAAACAATTTACTCACACTTAACCCAGTGGGTAAATGGTGGGCAAATTCTCAACGTACTCACCACTTTGATCTTGATGGGATCACTGGGTAGGTTTTGAATTTACTCCAAAATAACCCACTCATGTACCCCTAAGCCACTCCTTGAAAGAACCCTCAGAGTTCTTTCACAATTTTGTTCAAAATGTACCCACTTTGAAATTGAGCCACTCATGAAGAGTTCTTTCAAAATGTACTCAGAGATTTACCCAAAACATACCCTGTGGGTTCGTTCAAAACTTTTCAAAAGAAACTCTCAATTTGGCTCAATTTTACCACAAACTCTCAAAGAACCCATTGAGTATATGGTTGGGTACAGTATGGGCAGATTGCTGGGTATTTTGTGAAAGAAGTTTTGATGAGTGGCTCAGGCACATGATGGGCACATTTTGATCAAATTATCAAAGAACCCACTGGGTTTTTTCAAACACGAACCCACAGGGTTCTTTGATGGGTTCTTTTAAAACTTACTCACAACTTACCCAGTGATCCCATCAAGACCAAAGTGGTGAGTACATTGAGAATTTGCCCACCATTTACCCACTGGGTTAAGTGTGAGTAAATTGTTTAAAAACTCTCAAGAAACTCTCAATGTACCTGCCAGGTAAGACCCCCTCTGCCCCCAGTGACAGATGAGGACGGTGGGAGGAGGGAGAAGCAGGCGGGAAGAGGAGGATGAGATGGATGGAGGAAGTTGAGACGAAAGAGGACGTTGAGGCCGAAGGGGAAAGACCCAGACAACGGTAACTTTTGGTGTGCGTACTTAGACCCCGACAGATGTCAGGGAGAAAGCTGGGGCAGAAGGAGAGCGGTGAGAGCGGGAGAGCGTTGGGCCAGACGGAAAGTAGCGTGAGACGGATGGAAAGAGGGCAAAAAAAAGCAGGATGCAGGACAAAGAAAGTAAAAAGCAGGACGACGAAACTTACTCGTATCAGTGCTTAGATCCCAGGCAGACATTGGTGGAAGCCTGGGAACAGGTGAGGAAGATGATAAGAGGGTGGGAGGCCAACGAGGTGGACGGTGATGTAAACAAAGGGGACGACGATAAGATAGAGGGAGGATAAGATGGCAAAGGAGGGAAACAGAGGATCATTCCCCTTTAATGCTTGCTAACGACAGCCGTCTCACGAGGGACGTTGAAGCGAGGCATCGTGAAATTTATTGGAATAGCAAATAATAATCTAAGATCTAGGTACAAGAGGGCCAGGAACGGTTGAAAAGAGAGCGGCAACCTTAAAACCTGGGAGACGAGAGCCGGTGAACGACCAAATGGATGGTGAATGCGTCTGGTGCATTCGGCCCCCCTTCCCAATGGTTGTTGGTTGGTGGGGATGGGGGTCAAAGAGCAGGAGAGACACCCATGCATACCGAAGGGGCCATACAACCGAGGTGTCGAACAGGGTCAGGCCGAAGGACCGGCTTGATGTCGGGGCGGGAGTCCCACGAGGGATGGCGGATTGTCGATCTGAGAGCAGCGCGGATCTTGCTTCGAAAGATGAGACTAACGTTGCTGACGAGAAGATCAAGGATTCTCATGTCGAATCCCCAGAGATTTGTTAACTGTGCTGACGGAATGTCAGATGTTTGCCGAGGGATGGGAATTGGACCTGGACGTGCCTCTATGTTCGGGGAAGACTCGAGATATGGGAGGGAGGATGGAGGTTGGGGAAGCCGGGATGAGGAGGTAATCCCAGCGATGGGATATAGTCTGCACGCAGTCGAGGGGGGTCGAACCCAACAACCTATTCGCTTGGAAGTGGCCGAGTGGAAGAGTCTTGAGAGCGGGGACAAGATTGTGTATGGTGAGGCTGGGCGAGCACACGTTGGACGAGATATCGAGGAGGAAAAAGGCGTGGCCGTACGAGCGAGGACGAGTGGAGGAGCGGAATTGATGAAAGCGGTCGAATTGACGAAAGTGGTAGAGTCATAGGAGTCATATGAAGGAGGTTGCGGATGGTGCTTCGGGGTGAGCACACGTTGGACCCCCGAGAGAACTCGAGGGCCAACGAGGCTACGCCGGTGAGGGGAGGTGACGGAGGTTGCGGAGTTGGGGGAGGTGGTGGGATGGTGGGATGGTGGGAATGATGGGGTCACGCGTGATCAGTCTCAACGTGGCAACACTCCGCGTGATCTTGATCGGGAAGTCCCTCAGTGGCTGACGACTTCGTCTTTTTTCTCCCCACCCTTTTCCATCCCTCCCCCTTCCTTCCGCTCTGTCCCACCCACCCGGGTCACCCGCGGACCTGGGCTGTGTTTGCCAGCCTGCTCCAAAAAAAAGTAAGCTCTTTTCTTTTGAATTCTCTGGCTTTATGGACCCAACGCGCTCACCTGCTTTTAGACTTCCCTTCCCCCCCACACTTTGTCCCCTCACTTCCATCTGCTCTCCGTTGGCGCTCGAGTTCTCTCGGGTGTCCAACGTGTTCGTTCTGTTCACTCCCGGTCTTCATCTCCGTTCCCAGCCCGTCCCCAGGAGACTCTTTCTGTGTTCTCGACCCGTCGCCCTCACCCGCTTTATGGCCTCCCTTCCCTTCTGCACTTCATCGTCATCCGCTCTCCGCTGGCACTCGTTCTCTTAGGGGTCCGACACACGCTCGTTTCGTTATTTCCTGGTCCTTATATCCGTTGCTAGCCCATCCCCAGGTACTGTAAGTCCTTTTTCTTCCCTTTCCACTCTTTCGATCAACACGCTCATCCTCTTTCCAGACATCCACACCCACCACATCACCGCTAGACCGACCTCTTCAACCCACCCACGATCGTCTTATCGACATGAAATGCGATCACTACGGTTCGCCGCTCACGTGAATCGTCGCTCTTGGGGTGCCATTTGGCCTCGTTGCGTCGCCTTTGGCTTGTGCCAATCAGACTTGTGGCCCAAAACGACAACACCACATCACTCTCCCTTCAACCCTCATCTACGTTGTCGTCGCCAAGCCATCCTATTCCTTACCTGTTTGGCCCACCATTCATGAGTACCTCTTTGTAGTCTCATCAGTTCCCCCTTACTGACCCGATCCACTCCCATCCAATTCACATTTTCATCTGATTTATCGGATGTTAATAATCAGCACTCTCAATTGCCTCCTTCAACCCAAACGGGCCACGTCATGAATTTTGAACTCGGCTCTTTCAAGACAGAAACCCTCCACGCCTTCCAATACCAGCATGGACAAGAGAATTTCATCGTCACCACCTTTGAAGACCACCTCCCAGACAAGTTCGACTATGTATCGTCCAAGCATGATCCAATGCCTCCCAAATCCCATGTGCCCCTCCCTGCGCGGAATAAGGAAGGCTACGAGTATCACACCTATCTTCCGAAGGATCGACAAGCTGTCCTCAACTATCATCTCTTCGGCTGTCTCTCTGAGACATGTGTGGTCACACGCGACGGTCTGTACGAGTTGGGCAACGGAACGAAGAAAGCTTGGAGTTCGTTGGAGAATAACTTGTCATGGTCCATCCATTGTCTGTTGCAGGGGGGGACCCTTACCACTCTGGAAGACCGATCACCCCCCCTGGCGGATACTTACGGATACTTACGGCCACACAAGTCTCACAAGGGTCTCAACTTCTCCATCCTTCTATCTAAGCACACATTCATACTGCGTGTCACGATTTTCACCTTTACACTCATTTTTCTTCTAAGTTCAAAGCGCCCAAACATTCGTTCAAATCATGACATGGCGTTATCTTATCTTATCTTTTCTTATCTTATCTTTTCACACTTCAAAGTCACACCATCAAGATGAGGAAAGCGGATAGTATTGGAATACCGATAGAGAACTATCTACTGGGAAGAAGCAGCCACGACCCACTCGTTCTCCTTATCGGACTCCCCCAATCCATCAAAGTCCAATTCGTCATCAGCATCATTCCCGCCATGAGGCCAAGTCTTATCGTAAGACTGCCAATCCATGTACTGGTCAACAACGGCCTGGTTGACAGTCAAACCGGGAATCTCATCCGGGAAACCGATGTCTGGAAGAGGAGGAGAAGCCGGACGGAAGACGGCCTCCCTCGGGACAGCTGGAGGAGGATTGACCAACTTCTCGACCATCCTTTCCAAGGACACGACACAAGCCTTCAAGTCAGCAATCTCTAACTGACCCTCCCTGATATCCTATCAGTACTCCTCGATAAAGAAAGGAGTAAAGGAGGACACACCTTAGAGAGTCCTCGAGGGACCTCTTGACGTTCATCCGCTCCCAACCATCGAGAGCCCTCTTCTTCTGCTCCTCCCTCATGTCCTCCTTCACCTCCGCGATGGTCTCATAGATCTCGCAACCCATGACGGCTGCGAAACCAATGCAAGCATCCATACGCCCGTCCATCGCATCGTTCTCGTGATGGATCTCCCGGAGACCCCGACCAATCCAAGACTTCGGAAATGTCTCCAAGT
>Ga0307511_10008196_pt1 | contig 10457 bp, 5 predicted proteins | sample 13_EM_MG_FD_200266 | JGI IMG/M metagenome (GOLD analysis project Ga0307511, IMG submission 200266) | Populus trichocarpa ectomycorrhiza microbial communities from riparian zone in the Pacific Northwest, United States - 13_EM | ecosystem: Host-associated > Plants > Roots > Unclassified | place... | reverse complement strand
TGCAGCTACATCTGGCCTTGAGATATACAAATCCCAGTTTCAGAACTAATCGAGCGCAACTTGTTTTATCACAAGAGACTTGAATCGAGAATAATAATGTAGATTTCCATCTCTAAGAATAAGATGCCATCCATGAGATCACGATTTGTTAGGTTAGACTTGCATCTAATGCAGAGCTGGTTGAGTGGTAAGCTGCACATTAATGTAGTTTCCTCAAGTTATTTTCCCTGTTGTATAGGTCCACCGATCCTTGTTCTAAGCCTTTAGCTTCAATTCCTCCATCCTAGAGTGAGTGGGTTTGATTTCAGATTCAGGACTGAAACAAAGGCAGTTGTCCTTTTTGACAAGGATAGACTCCTGAGACAAGCCATGTTTCCAATTGCATTTGAAGTTTCACCTTGTAATTTGTTGTGTTCCAATACCTCAAAGGAACTTATATTTGGTGATTGACGGTAATTAATGACCGAAGAGATGGAGATGAAAACATAAAAATAAATATGTCGGAAAATTTTAGAGTGAATTTAAGACAAAAGGACATGTCTTCATCTTATTATGAGATATCAACCAAACGCTATATATGATATGAGATCAAGTTCGAACTAAACACCATGTAGATAAACATGATACCTTCTCCCCCTTCTCCCCGAAGCTGTAACTACTAATTTTTTGTTCTCACTCTCTTTTGAAGATCCTCTTAAAAGGGTTTTTTCGTTGCCTTTTGCATCACTTCTACCTTTTTCTTCTGCACAGCTTCTTTCTTTGTTATTTGAGAGCTTGAATCGGACTGGCAAGCCAGTTTCAACATCAGCTCCCTCCCAAACTGTTCGGCGTTAAATATTCCACAGCATCAGCAGGAGTCCTGTTAATTTCTTCTAACAATGCCTTGATCTTATCAAACAAAGCATGTGATTCAATATGCAAACAATTCTTTGCCAAAATCTCGAATCCCTCGAATTTGCATTGTGACAGCTCAATGTGTTGGTCTATTCTACCTCTTCTAATGAAAGCTGGATCAAGTGTCTTTATGATTTTTTGTGCCTTTCGACTTTCGATCTTTGCCCCGTAAGATCGAGCGAGCAATCAATATCCTCAATGAAAACAATAGCCTTACTTGATATATCAGTCAAAAGCTTTCTTAGCAAAGTGTATTGTCCTTAACCGACGTCATGGCTGCAATCATGCTCGATTGCATAGTCCATAGAGAAGAAGATAATTCTTTACCAGTCTTTGCATAATACTCTTTCCCTTCCCTGGATGCGACCAGCTCACTGATGATCCCCTCCTCCTTTGTATCAATTGCAATGGTATCAAAGTTGTTGGATGATAAAAACTACATGGCTCCACAAGTTGCTCCTGTAGCTCCACCAACTATCACTCGGATTATTGTATAAAGCCCGAGTTTTCAATTTCGAGCTTCGATTTCCTCGCCTCTCTCATCACAAACTTCAAGTATTCCCTTTTTTTTTTTTTTTTGTTCAATAAGAGGTCGCTGTATCTTGGAGGTAGTCCTTCCCTATTATTCACTGAAACTCGAATCTGTTTCACTGAAGGAAGCTACCGAAAGCGAAGTGTTTTTTAATAAAAATGTATTGTGCTTTCTTTAAAAAAATGAGCGTAGAACTCCCTTGAAGTTGTAGGGTAATAAGATTTGGACTTGGTTTGAGGGGTGATGGATGAAAAGAAAACAACTTGACCTCGACAACCTCGACATCAAACACATGAACCAAAACCTCGTTCTCATCGATGCCGAAGACGAGATTGTGATTTCTTACCAGGTGCACCATGGAGATGCGCAGCGTGATCAGTGGACTTGGAACCAAGGCACGATTCGATGGCAACGTAAGCTTTATTACGCCTAAAAAAGATTTGGATCTGGGTATTCATTGGCCTTGCATGGTGTTTCTGTATAGATAGGGAAGCAAGGGGTTGACTTTGGAAATTGAGTCTGAAACAGAGAGGAATACGCATGCAAGGAGATTATTAATTACAAACACCTTATATCATCAATCATATGACATTTTGCTTTGCACCATGGTCTTCATCCCACTTAAAAGATGCTACTGAGCAATGCCCTAATTTACCAGGTCCCGTCTCGATAAGAATGTTCTTTGCCTACGATATGAAGCTATACACTTTCAAGGATATGCCTGTACACCAGCAACATATGTGGCCTCAACTGTCACGGATCCTTCGGCCAAGTCATCCAATGTACTGGTGGACAGAATGACAAAATCTGCCAGTTTTCCAGGAGATAAGGATCCCAATTCACTGTCCAGAAAGCATGCATAGGCAGCTGAAATAGTGTGCCTGCCATGGTGATCGTGTGAGTTCACAGGTGAAATCATAGTAACAAAGTTAGATAAAAGTTGTCAGGGATGGACAAAAGTTTCTGATAGAGCAACGCAACCCACGCTGATATGACTATAAAATAAACCAGAGTGAAAAACAAACAAAAGCTTAGGACAAATCAGAGCTTTAAGAAGAAAAGGCATGAATTAGGCAAGCACATTTGAAGAAAGACACTGAGCATGCTTGCACAAGAAAGCGAGAACTCCAAATACTAAAAAGATGGCAAAACCAAACATGCGCATCCAAACAATAGTTGGCCACTGAATTGAACTGCTAAATTTAACCACCTTGTTCAAGGCATTCAGCAGTGATGATCTTTTTTTACTAAAACAGTTCTAGATATTAATCTGCTACGAAGGGCCATCAAGGATGCGCCTTTGTTAAATATGCTTACTGACTGGGTCATTAGGATCCACATGCATAAAAATTCCAGTTCCAACACACAATATCTAGCAAATCAAAAAAGAAGAAGTAAACTTCCTCTATATACTTAATAAATCAGAACAGACAAGCATAGCACATCAAGAAGGAGATAAGTATTAGGAGATAATATTTCAGTATTGCTTACGCAATTAATGCATCATTCAGTGAAAGGCATTCAGATGACATCCAAGCATTTTTCCAGCCATGGGGTATTCTTTGTATTGCTGTTTTGATGCTTCCTACAGGATTGATGTTTGCAACCTGAAACAACATTAATATTTGTCAGGAATTTTGCCAAGTACACTGCTCAGAACAGATATTGTGATCTTAAGATAACAGTTTAACTGAAGCAAATACACCATTCAGAACAGATACTATAGTTCTATAATACTTACAGGCCAGTCAGAACCCAAAGCCAACCGAGCATTGCTAGCAAGAAGCGAGTGGAAAAGGTAAGATCCCTGCTGGGCCCTATCCACCCCAAGCTTTTTTGCAGCGGAATCAGCATCATCATGAAGGTGATCTGGCTGTTGATAATTATCATATGATTCATGTCATGAAACTGTAACACTCTCACCAGAAAATTTGAGGATAGAAAGGGGAAGGGGGGGGCGGTCATGGGGAATGAACCTTGGCTATTCTAATATAATGGTATAAAGTATGAATGGACTTTTTTAAACTACCACTTAAGTTTATAAGATTATGAACCCAATACCACTGCTTGAATGAGACAATATTCTAGTAGTTAATTGCAATTGTCACTTCATCTTCTTAAAAAGCTATTGGTGCTTTTCACAGACCATGGAAAGCAAATGGATAGCATATTTTTCCTGCTTTATTTCTACTAATAAATTAAACTACATCACATCCTTGTTATCTTGGAAATGTGGAACTCCCATTACCATCCACCCTTACCCCTTCAGTTAACTAATTCTCAATTTTCAGCCACAAAACAGCCCCTTTACCCTCAAGCAATACCCTTTCACTTCCTAATTCAATCTACAAAACTTAATATAAACAAGTGAAAGCTGAAGGATAAATTGATGGAAAACCTGTACTGAAGCAACAACCCCTTGCTCACCAAATCTGGCAGCCATTCCAGGTGCCAGATGCTGGGCATGCTCGATCTGAAATATTTTTGTCCATCATGAAAAGCAACAATGAGTGAATGTTAATTGGAAATGATATTCTGCTGCCTTAACATTCTAAGGAGAGAACAAGTTAATCCTTAGGTGAACCTTTTTCATTTTGAGCAATGAACTTTACCCTAAATCTTCTATCTCTCATTCCATTTGTTAAAGCAACTGATCTGTACATCTCCAGGACCATCTCATTTGCTCGATCACCTATAGCATGAATTGCCACCTGAAACAAATTTTGAAGTAAACCTTGAAACTTACTGGATAGAAATGAAAGCAGTGAACGTGTATACAGATACAGGCATGTTCAGGTGCTGTGATAGGACAAGGCCACACCTGAAGTCCAAGTTTATCAGATGCTGCTGTCATGTTGAAAAGACTCTCCGGATCAGTCACTTGTAAGCCATAGTTGTGAGGCTCATCAGCGTATGGCTAGAAATTGGAAAAACTTGTTACTGGACAATTGATTGAAATGAAAGAAAAAAAATTTGCTCAAATTCAAATACAGACACCCAAGTTTCACGCGCTCCACTAACTAATTACAAAACACATAGGGTACGAACTTATTTTGGGCTCACCAACTTCAACCAGGCCTTTCACGAGAAGAAATAAAGATCTTAGCCACAGGATCTATATTTTTAGATTGTTTGGAGAAAAAGTCAACCCCCTTAGCGGCATTCATGAATAAAATTCAATCTCTCCATTATAATAAGCAATTGAAATTCGATAATGAGTTGCATTATCAACTTTAAAACCCTTCACCTTTTGAGCATTAACCACTGATACAAACAGGCAAAGGCTTGCTTGAGGCTACATAAAGTACAGAGCAGTTTGGCAAAGGCATTTTCCAAGCTCAAATAACTGCACAGTTCATAGTTTTTCTTTTCTTTTCTTTTTTCCTTTGCTTGCTAAGTTTGTAGATGGCATTTTATATACTGCTTTGGAAAAGGAAAGGTAGCTAGTTTAGAATTCTGTCTATAAGAGTTTTGATAATTGGAAAGAATTCCTTAGCCCTATAAAAGAAAAGTAGAGTCCATAAAATACCGTATCACAGGAAAAATAATAATAACTTAATCTGAGAAACGGGAAAAAAACAGAGGGAGATAATATCAAGTATGAACAAAAAAGATCAGGTCATTCACCTTTCTTCTTTTGGCTGGGAACCAAGACAAACATTAGTGAGAAAAGGACAAACTAGAAGTGGTTTCAGATAATAAATTTCATGGTAATGGCAGCGGGAAAATCTGGTAAACAAGGGTAAAGCATAAGACAACCAAATGCAGCGATCCTTTTGACATACAATGAAATTCAGAGCTTCAAAATTAACAGCACACTGAACTTCTTTGCCATTCACAGATATTTTGTTTTCCTAACATATGCTAACATGTGTGGATCTTATTCAACAACCAATGTTCTTTTTTTTTATTATTATTATTATTATGTCACTTGTGTAACAACTAGTGAGTTTCTCCCCATCCTCCTGTTTGTGTGCTATACATCACAGGCTAAGAAAAGGCAACTCATACCAATAAGAAACATGGTTATTAGAAGCCTTACATGCATCATTTCCTAATCCAAAAACTGAGTATTCTCTCAATGTGTTTGCATTAAATCTTAGCACAGTCACCCATTCCCCATTCATGCCTTACCCAGCTAGACCAGACAAAGGAAGAATAGGAAGGAAATGATAAATCCATCTTTCCAATATCACACCGTGTCCTTGTATGCAAATCAAACAGGATAAGATTAAGTTATCTGGAAGAATGTCCAAGTTCATCTCATCTTGCTCTACACACTAAAATAGTTGCAGCAGACATCAATGCCATATATTAGGCCAGGGAATTTAAGACCTCAAACCTGACAAAATCAAAATAAAACATGAGTGGAAACAAAGTATTTTAATCCTCACCTCAAAGAAAAATGCACTATTAGAACCTAAAGATCCATCAGCAAATGCCTTAACACCACCCAAATAAATCCAATCACTAAGTGCTCGTCCTGTCTTCTTGATAAGCTCCTGAGAGTAAACAAGACCTTCATAAATAAGGGCAAAAATACAGAGAAAACTAGAACACCAGCTGTGGGTAAAAATAGAATCCATACAAGAAGTCGTGACCATGTTTCCATTGGAAAAAATAAGCAAACCCTAATAATCATCTTCCCAGAAGAATCAGCCCATTGATAAACATCTGTTGAAATGACAAAAAGAATCAGGTAAAGGAACAGGAAATTCAAAAGCATTATAATTTTGCTCTAAGAGTTCATACAAAGGAACCAAATGGAAGATTCAGTGTTCTTTGATCCATGTCATTCCTTTTTCTGCAGAGAAATTTTTTTTCTTTTCCGAAACTTGACAACAGAAAAACAAAAAGTTAAGGATTAGTTTTTCTGAAAATTTTCAATAAAAAATCGGTACCGAGTAGAATATACAGAGGAACAAACTCTCATATAAACAAGGAAAAGCTCTTTCAGAACCATTCCAGCCTCATTTTCAGAAACAAGTTTTATGAGAAAGAAATTTGAAAATAAATCAAACATGGCGTTCTTGCAAACGAAACGCCAGACTGAGTCCTACTCTTACATAGATGAAAGAAAGGAACAAGACATGTGCAACCAATTAATGGCCCTTTCCATTATATTGTGCACTATTTTTATATCAGTTTTTATTGGATCTATCATTTTTGTTCCCAATAAGGAAGGTAAAAATCTCCTTAGCAGATCACAATCCAGGTCAGTAAATTGTAGGCACAATAATGGAACCATTTTTTTCTAAAAACAATGTTCCATGTTCAAGGGATGATCCAGAATAAAATGCAATTATATAATTCAATTCCACAGGCATCCAACACTCCAAAAGTTGTAGCTGAACCTGAAAGATCCTCCCAGGAATGTTCGACGCTTGCTCCAGGAAAATATCGCCCAAAATCAACAACAGTTGTCACACCCCTCGTCAAGGCAAGGTTGCTGGCTCTCAGAAAAGCCTCCCTCCTTTCATCCACTGAGACCTCTGGAATCGAGGGGAGGACAAGTTTCATTGCAGCATCAATCAACAATCCTGTAGGTTCTGCATGATGATATTGACAAAAATAATTAGCGAGCAAATTAGAAACTAACTATTTAACATTGCAACAAAATCTACAATAAAGTTCCAATCAGAGATTGCATACATTCCAAATTATTACCTGATATATGACACTCATTTCTTTTGCAGTGCATTTCAGTCAAGATGCACCCTACCCTACACTCCCCTCCCCAAAGGGTAAAGAGAGATACCTTGTGCAGTTGCGACTGCAGAAACCCTGGCCCTCTGTACAATTCACACATGATGTCTATAAACACACATGAATTGCAGAGAGGACTGAGATTTATGTGCAGCTGCACTTAGCACAGAGTAAAGGTAGATAAGAACTAAGTTTGAATCCAAAGGTATCAACAAAAGTTAAATATAACCTCCATAGGTAAATCAGACACAAAGGGGTTGTTCAGAAACAGAGTGATACTCCATTTTTTTTGGAAAACTAGAGTCAAAAAAAGAAAACTAGAACGTACTATTCAAATGCAATATTTCTCTATTCAGAAAAATAGGAAAACTAGTTTTTCAAATTTATACAAAGTTTGTAACACATATTTTAGAGGTTCTCCATAATTTTTATTTACAAGTTTTCCTCCAAATAAAGAAAATACATGAACATTACATTTTTTTTTCTTTTATATACAAGCATTTTTTAGCAATGAAAAAAATTATTTTTTTTAATATTTTACAATTAGATTATCACAAATACAAAATATTAAGATGGCTATTATAAATTTTGGTTTTGATTTTTATGAAAAATAGTTGTAATCTTGATTTTTTTTTTTTATGCAAAAATTTGTTTTCGTTTTCAATAAATGAACATGTTTTCCAATTTTCTATTGGAAATGGAAAAGGAGAACTGTTTTCTATTACTAAACACACCCGAAACCTCTCGGCAATATCAGCCAATATGGCACAGACAGTGAAGGGCTCGGCATACAGCTATGAAGTAAATCAAAAGTACTTCATGCATTTCTGAAGCGTCATTACATGGTGACAGAACTAACCATACCTCCATGGGTAGATTTTGCAATGGTTCCACCACTGGGATCAATCGATGAATTATTAATACCAGCCAATTTCAGTGCCAATGAATTAGCCAAGCCCATATGACCATCCATCCTTGTTAACCAAACCTGTAGAACCATATCTTAAGTAAAGAACATGAGATTGTGAATGCTAATATTCATAAAAGTAATAACCCTCAATTAAGTTAGGGCTTCTCACAGGATTATCTGCTGTAAAATCATCAAGCCAAGAAGCCATTGGTAATTCTCCTCCCCACAAATCATTGTTCCATCCACCACCCAACACCCAGGAACCTTGTTTTACATCTGAAACAGTTTGTTTGCACACAATCACGTCAAAAAGAATTCTAAGATTCAACAAATTAAAAAGTGAATCATCCCAGTCACATAATCTCTAATCCCTCTTACATGGATTCACCTTCTAGACAGCTATCCTTACGTAGAAAAACTGTAATTCATCATTCTACAGGTAACAAGAAATGTACTTTAAAACATGATTATTGATTTAACATTTCCATTAGACTCACTAATCCTTCTACACGTTAACAAACAAATTGGACAATCCAAAATCAACCATAAATCCAACAAGCTTATTTACAATCCACAGAAATCACAGCATTTTCTTAAGCAATCATGGAAATTACTTCCTGCAGCTTCTTTAACCCTTCTCACAAACTCTTCCTTCTGATTTACACCCCGCAGCTCCACACGCCCCATCTGTTTTTCATTGATAAAATATAGTCAAATAATCTAAACAAACAAGGCTACTAATCACAAAACTCAACGCATAAATTACAAACATTTTATAATCCAGGAGGTTTAGTACAGTACCTGAAGTCCACCGGGAATTAAGTGGACATGAGAATCAATAAATCCAGGAACCAAAACTTTTCCTTCAACATTCAACTCTTTAGTTCCACCCCCTACCAAGTCCTACATTTAGTTAATGTATAATTAATTCTCAATTAATTTTTTAAATTCCATAAAAAAAAATAAGCAAACAATTATTTTTAAAAAATACTTGCACTTCCAGAATTAAATTTTCACACTAATTTGTTCAGTAATTCAAAAAAAAAGGGGGGGGGGCTAACCTGTAGAGACGAATAATTGCCAACGCGAAGAATCCTGCCGTTTTGAATAGCCATAGAATCGGCGACAGGCAGAGAAGCGTCGCTAGTGAAGATAACAGCATTCTTCACTATTAGATCCGCCGCTAATTTCTTCGTTGATAATCTTTTCAATCCCAAACTTAACCAATCTTTTCAATAAAACAGTTTCTCAGAAAACAACTTGTAAAAAAAAACAGAGAGAGAGATAGAGAGAGGAGAGTGTTCACCTTGCGGTGGTATGTTCAGAGAGAGGACGGCAATGGCAAGAACGAGAGTGGCGGAGAGGAACGTGTAGCGGTTCATGCCGCTCCTCGCTAGTGCTTGTTCCTTCTTTTTTCTTATCGCTCAGTTCACACTCATACTCAGCAGAGCTAGAGGATAGACAGAGCGTAAAACAAGTAAGCGTTTTTCACTCATTTTATCTTGAACAAGTAAATTTGTCATGTTAAAATCATAAATTATTTTTATGATAATTTTAAAATAAATTTATATCATTTTAAAATAGTGTAAAAATAACATATCATCTATTTTTATTTATTTTATTTCAAAATAATAACTAAATATTATCTCAATATTGTTATTATTAAACATCACATCAATATCATAATTTGATGTGATGACATTTAATAGCTAATGAATCATCGTTGAAATATAAAAAAAACATGTCATGAGAGTCATTCATTTAACCAGGCGTTGAAAAATCATACATCTTCTTGTTTTTCATCATGATGGTCCAAGGAAGATTGAAAGCAGGATTGACGGAGAGAAAGGAGACCGACTCTCTTGTTTTTCATGGAGTTGTTAGGATGTGCTCTGCTTCTTCTTCTTTCATGGAGTTGTTAGGATGTGCTCTGCTTCTTCTTCCGTTCCTCTCTTTGGCATAGCAGGCGTGCCCGTTAACGTGACTGCGGGTGACATTCACCCGCAGCCACATATAATACCAATTTAGTTAAGAAAAAAAAGGTATTTTATGGTGGTAGACCCACTAAAAACAAAGATGGTGATGCAGGTTTTATAGAAACTGTATTTTGTTGGTTCTCGTGGGAGAAACCACAACAATGAAGTATGGTAAATATTTTTTTAAAAAAAAAAACCAGTGAAAATGAATTAATTCACTTGTATTGTTCACGTGTAAAGTTTAGTATTTTTTTTTGAAAAACCAGTTGCACTGTTCACATAAAAAGTTTAGTTTTTTTAAAAAAAACAGTGCAGTTTTCACTCGCACTATTTATGTGAACGTGAATAATAATTTTTTTTGTTTTTAAAAAAAATTAGTTTAAGGTGAATTAAATTTACTCGTACTGTAATCTCAATTTTATTCCTGATAATATTTTAC
>Ga0307511_10008194_pt1 | contig 10459 bp, 4 predicted proteins | sample 13_EM_MG_FD_200266 | JGI IMG/M metagenome (GOLD analysis project Ga0307511, IMG submission 200266) | Populus trichocarpa ectomycorrhiza microbial communities from riparian zone in the Pacific Northwest, United States - 13_EM | ecosystem: Host-associated > Plants > Roots > Unclassified | place... | reverse complement strand
ACCATCAGTTTATAAGAGAACAGGACCATGGAAAGAAAAGGTGAATTGATTCTTGTGCTTGATTTATTTTGTACATCTATGTTAATTTTGTGTGTGTGTGTGTTCTTATCTTTCCAGGCAGTGTAACTGCCAGCACGTCATGCCATTGTAAGGACTAAGAACAATAAGAAGGAAGACATTCTTTTACGAGTCGCTTTCACCCATCTAGATTAATTCTGCACAGTCATCATCCCCAGACCTTCCCTGTAACTCTTTTGGCGACAGAACATGTAAATAATAGAATATTATGACCTTTACCTTTATTTTCTAAATTGCAAACAACACACGTGTAGTTTGGTTTAAATCCTTCATTGATAGCAAACCGTGCTATACATCAATTATCAGGATGGATGCTATTCCACAAGTCTTCATGTCGTGCTTATAGTCACAGAAGGGAGGATGCACTTCATTCACCACTCTAGTGCCATTCAGTGTATATTTTATGAGAGAGATTTCTTTTTGGGATCGAACAGCTTATGTTCTTCTTCTTCAAATCCATCATTTAGTGACTGCGCATCAACCGTCGCAACTCTCGGACCTGAACACTTGTCCCCAGAGCCTCAGACTTGTTATAAACTAAGCCTCCCCAACACCCAGGGCCAACCTATTCATTCTAATTTAAATACAACATGGATCAATTGGGAACTTGTGTAAAAACAAATAAACTGTTGGGGTATAAATGTACCATATTGAAAGAAAGAAAGAAGGAAGGAAGAGGTATAAGCACGATACAAGTGAAACGCCATAAATACCAAGGTTATTAACTATTCTACTGTAGATTAACCCAACACTAAAAGGGAAATAAAGAAAGTGAAATAATATTTATGTAGTCTTATTTATTAAGGGTAGAATAATACTTTCAGTTTGACCTATATATACTTTATTTGTATTTAGGTTAACACTATGCATTCATAATAAACAAATTATTCAGAATTGTAGCCTTCTTTTTGTATTTGATCTCAGCTAGGACGCCTAGAAGTTAAACACGACCTGGCTAGCCCAAGGCCGTAGATTCCAATCTGATAGAGCCCAAGAACTTATGTCTCAGATTTAATAATCGATAGCAGAGCTCAAAGAGATCCGAGTTCTGATGGAGCTCAACAAGAAAATTGAAATTTTATACCAAAAAAAAAAAAACTCTAAGCCCAGAAACTAAGAAAAGGAAAAATAAAATTAGAAGGCAAGTTTTGATGGAGTCCAACAAAAGAACTAACCTTGTGCCAAGAGAGCGAGGAGAAATTTAAGAAAGAGAAGGTGATGGCCTTACACAAGAAATGATTTGGTATACCAAATATAAAGAATGAAAGAAAAAGATCTCTTCGTTAATAAATGAAGCTCGACCCAAAAAGAGCACGTGAGGTGTGTGCAATGTGTCCACGTGGCAATCTTAGGAACGAAAAATGATGGCTGATGGTTGCACGAGGGTGTGAATGTGCTGCGTATAAAAGAAACAAACAAGCGGTAATAGCGAAGAACTAGACCATTGGCTGGTGTTCCATCAATTTTATTTTTTTTAACATAAAAACAATGTACATGCGTTATTAACATATATTTTTTTCAAATATTAACAACATAATATGTTTTCAACCCAAATTATCTTGTTAAGTTTTTTACTTTTGTTGTAATAATTTTATAGAAAATAAATTATAAAAATTAATTTATAATCAACAAAATATTAAATAAAAATAAAAAAAAAACAACTCGAGTCAATAATGGTTAACTTACCAAACCGATAATTCGGATAATAAGAATAGAATAACTTCGTAGAGATCATAAAATTAAAGGATAAAATTAAAAAAATCAATTAAAACAGAACAAAGAAAACAAAATCAACATGCCTAACTCATGATCCTAGTAATGAGATCATAATAATTTCATATAAAAAAAATAAAAAAATAATCATGAAATTTAATTTTTAATTAATTCAAAATTAAATGATGAAATTGAAAAAAATTAATTAGAAAACACAGCAAAAAAAAAATCACTGAATCAATTTGGATTAACCTATTAAACATAAGATTTTGTTATCAGATCATGATAAATTTATAAAAAATAAATTAAAAAATGAAATTCCACTTCTAATAAATTTAATGTTAAAAATTAAAATTATGATTTTTTTTCATAAAACCAGTATATAAACTAATAAAAATAAATTATGATTAACAATTCTCAAACACAATCTAATATTAACAGATATAAAATAAAAAAAAGTGTTTCGTTAATGTGGTTACAGTAACTCACCGTGTTTTGTTAATTAATTAATGTACTTGGTGGAGTGCGTAATTAATCATTTTAATATGGACTGGGCTCAACTCTGAAAGAAAAATAATAAAAGTGGACACTCCCAAACAAAGAAGCCCATCAAAAAGTTAAAGCTAATAAAGTTAAACACAACCCAGCCCAAGGCTAAAGGATTCAAATTTAACTTAACCACCTGCGCGCCTCCATATGTCATCATCACGATGATACCAAAGACTTTTAATGGCCTTGCAGGTTAGGTTTAAATTTTAGTTTTACCTTCTGCGTCTTACTATTACACGCCCCTAAGACGGAAACAGCTGAGATCTTGAAACCATAGTTGCAGTGATGATTAAGAGGAAAGGAAAGTTTGTTCTGAGTATAGCAGTTCATCTACTTCATGCAGCTGAAGTTGACTTTCAGGGAGGATTTGGGACTATAAATACTTCCAAGACTTTTCTTCTGACTGATTCTAGACAGAACGTCGAGGCCAAGAGTGCCCACTGAAATATTAATTTGTTTGCAAATATTTCTATTACTGACAAAGCCAGGAAAATGTATGTTACTTTGCAGGAATGCCTAACTCCTGTTATCAAGTAATCTAGCAACAAAGTAGCTGCGCTGCCATATCCACAAGTAAGAAGCAGATGCTTGTCTGCTAGTTCATTTTCTGGAATGAAGTTATCTGTATCCTCTTTTTTTTATTAAGTTGATCATCTGCCAATATTGGGCTAATTAACGTGATGTCATTTGAACCAAAGAAAAACTTATGAAGGAAAAGGACGATTACGATATTTGAGTCAGGTTATATAGGAGAGAACTTGACATTTCCGTTGATCCAGACAAGCGGAAACACAAAGCATAGCATACGGGCGGGTCAAATTTGAATTGGTATATAGTAATGTGAAAGCATGAAGACTTGATGAGCGGCTAGACCGTAAGTAATGATCCAGTTTTTCCTGTGTTATACGCAACCTCCTTTTCTTACCAATGACAGTGCTGCAAATTGCGCCTTTCTGGTGCAGGCTGGATGCGCACCCACTTCCTGTTCAGGATGGAGAATGACAAAGCATCAAATAATGGGTAAGGAACGGAGTCTACTTGTATGTTTTTCCAAACAAAAGCAGTCTGGTATGAAGTCCAAGAAATTAGCCAGGATCTAGCTATTGTAAATTAGTAATCAAGATCTTGGATTTGTTGAGGGAGGCCATTAATATCCATATACATTTGGTCCCGGCGCTGATCATTGAAGGAGATCAAATTAATCATTTCCTCAAGCCAAACCAAAAGGTAGCTTCTCGCATCGTAAATAAAAAGTAACTTGGTTGTTTTGGCTCTTCACAAGCACTGGCTAGTATAAGGCTCTCAAAATCTTCATATATCAGCTGCAAAATTAACGACTTAAAGAATTCTCCATATGATATCAAGCCCGACACTAGCCAGAGCAAGTACTGATCAGCACTCTCCCGCCACGGATTTAATTCACTAAGTTTCGATTCCATATGTACGTGCGTGCGTGTGCGAGGGAGAGGGGGTTTAAATAAAATGACATTTAAATATTTAAAGAATAAGGATGACTGATCTTCCAATGGTAATGTGTTAATGATGGCGGAGTCGATTCTGTAATATGAAATATTAGATAGGAAAGGTTTTTCAACGCCAATATGTATGCCATGAAGAAGAAGATCAAACTCTATTGTTAATGCCTAATTAATGAACTAATTAATGATGCTGTGTTATGCTATTATTATTGTGTTGTGTTATGCTATTTGATGCTGTATTATAGAATAAAAGTAGTATTTAATAATTAGTTATTGTGTTGTGTTTATGAATACTGTCTATATATTGCTATACTTTTAAAATACGAAATGAAGATTGTACTAAAAATATTTAAATAAATACATTTCACTTATATTAAATGGTTTAAGACTTGTTAAATTTACATAACATGTGAATATATTTTTTATAAGAGTAGTAATTCTTACGTCAAAAAAAGGAGGTTGAATAGGGTATTTATACACACACACCATTTAAATAAAATTAATAAATTGTATAAAAAAACTTTGAAATAGAATTATAAAAAATACCAGCATATTTGGTATTTGTAATTAGAAAAAAATGATGGAAAAGGTTTTTATTTATATTAAAAAAGAAAATGGATCCTATAAGCAGTTGTGCTTTTAATTAGTTAATTAAATGCAATAATGATTTTTACTTTGATTTCAAATCAAAATAGATATTAACTAAAATATCGTTTTAAATTAAAAAGAAATAAAATCAGTTTTGTTTTAAAAACACAACAGTATCAATTAAGCACCTTTAATTGAGTACTTTGACAGCTGAAAATATGGAACCATCCAAGGCTGATGATAACTGCACACCATTTTCCCCCCACATAATTAACCAGACAACCCAGTAGCGCGGAACTAGATATAAAGTTAAGGGTGCGATATATGGAAACCCTAAATTTTGAGAAAGTTTACAGTTTAGTCCTAAACATTGAGAATTTAAATTTAAAATTATTATTAAGAAATATTTATTTTGCATCCTCAAATATTATGTGCTATCTCTATAGCGTTTCCTTTATTATTTTATTTTTAAGCTTATCCTAATTTTTTTTTTTATTTTGACATCTACAGTTCCGTTCATGCTACAACCTGTCAAATGTTTTCAGGTTGGCCATGTGCTATGAAACCATTGGCTGTCTCGTTGCAAAAATTGGTAGATGAAAAGGAAGGGCATTGAGAGGGGGCATAGAATCTGATGCCTGGAAATTGATTAGTGGCTGCACGTCACCTCTACTTAGAATTCTCTACTCCAACATATTCGTTGTCTTCGTAATTAACAAGATGCTTCGTTCATCTTGATTCCAGGCCAAAAAACTAACAAAATACGTTTCGGGTCCTCATCACAGTTAAGTCTGTGGCAAACACCAACGATACCAGTCAAGGCAGTGGTTTTCATCAGGAGGAATTTTATTACGGAACAGAAATAAAGTTCTGGAAATGTCGTGTGTGTGTGTGTGTGTGTGTGTGTTGCAATGGCAAAAAGATTGTATCAAGCTGTAGGGACAGGGCTTAATTTGATGAACTCTGTATGACATCAAGGTGTCTTTACTCAGGTTTATATAGCAGACAAATTAAAAGACGGGAGGAAGTATGAACACATAGTATTCAAATAGCTCCTTACATGGAAAGTAAAGGATATATTATCTCACCAGAGAAATTAACATTTACATTTTACATTTTTCAGCTACTTTTCCCTGCTTCGGTTTAATTATTATTAGAGCCTACAGTAAAGAACAACGGGTAGTTCTGTTTACTAGTTCGATCTTGATCCGTCTTCTGCATGCTTCCATGAAGACATGGTGCGTTGAGACTTGGGAATATATGTGTTATGTACAATTAATCTAATCTTTTCTATCTCAGAGAGCACGATAGCACATGCTCTTCGTTCTGTTGTTGCAGAGATATATGCCGCTCAACTAATATGTCCAAGGCTTCCTTCATCCACCAATGCCTACAAACTTCTCTGGCTTCATCCACAGTCATCTGTTTTCACGTATAATAATATTATTAGCACACAATATTGTGGCAAATTATTTAACATATATGGTGCAGCAGAAGAAATTAAAGCAACATACCCAAATTCTTTGCCTGACATTCTTCTCCGGCCAAAGATCAAGTTGCTTTGTCACAAGCAAAGGAAACATATATCCTTCATAAAATGTGCCATGTCTTTTGCTTAAAAAGTTCCATTTCCCTAGTCCGTCCTGCCATGTATAAGCATCCATATTAAAAACAAAATTTAAAAACCATACCAATATATAATATAAAAAAATAGAAGACCGAAATTACAGTGGTTATTAATTTACAGTTGGCTTAATATATAGACACCAACCTCAACATTGCCAAGAACCCCGGCTTCTTCAAGCGATTCTCTGGAAGCTGCTTCTTCCACAGATTCATCAAGTTCCCAACCACCCTGACAAGCCAGCAGGTAAAATTTATGTTAAAGCATAATCAGTGATGCAATTTTAGGCCCTTGATATATGATCAGAGGAAAAATGCGAAGCCATTTTTTAATTTTTTGTATACCTTAGGGAACATCATTCCTCGGGCTTGCCCCTTCTGTGAAGTGATAACTAGTACTTCCAATTCATCACCAACGGAACCATCACTGCAATTTTTGAATCGATATGGAATGCATCTGAAATTTCAAACATTCAATAACATAATAAGAGATATTTCTGATTAATTAATATAAGCAACTTAATCATGATTTGTTTATTTGAATCAAGGAATCAAAAGGAAACGAAAACAACATATAATGTCCATGAAGGACAAGCGAGCATAAATGGGGGCCACGCCAAAGAAAAGGGCAAAAAAAAAAACAGAAGAAGAAAAAACTCTTCTGCTATCAAACAAAGAGAGAAAGGCCGCCGTCATCGAGAAGGAAAACTCATGGGGCCACGCAGTTACGCTAAAATCCAGAAAATAAAAGATGAGAAAAGGAAAATTAAGACTCACCCAACTACTTGGCGGCGGCCCAGGTTATCATACCTCTGCAGCTCCCTCCCTGATCGAGCTACCAAACACGCCATTTTCGAGAGCTTTGAGTTAAAAAGAAAGGTGGCCTTAAAAAATCCTTCGGTTAAGAAAACTACGGTAAAGGATTGACTTTCAGTTTAGTTTCCAAAAACATCTACCAGTAACAAAAGAAAGATAGGTTCTGAATATTCCTAGATAAACACACTGTGGGGGTTGAATAGAAATTAAGAACCAGTACAAGAATGAGGCTGGAAGGCTTGCTGGTTTTGCTGGGCACAACAGCGAAGCAAAAGCCTTGTATAGAAGATTACAAGAGATCACAAAGAATGGTTTCCTTTGGTCCCTGTAAAATGTTTTGGACTTCGCTATATGGATTTATCTAGAACTGCTATATATAGAGATGGATAGACAGATGTGTGTCTAAATTTATATGTTTTTTAGGTTAAGAAAACATTAAGGTTAGTTCGTCACTCGTCACAAAGATGTGTAATGGACGCGTCGGCATCTCTATGCTACGTACGTGTCCTTTCTGTGTCGTTTCCTGGCTCATGATTTTATTATTCTTTTCTATGGTATGGTGCGGTGTGGTGGTAGTAGAAGTAAATAGTAGTTTTATTGGGCTAGTCCACACGGTTCAAAATAAATGGGGGGCGCATGAAGCGTTGACTTGATCAGAGACATGCTCACGTGTGCGCGAGTGGGCTATTGTTTGATGTTAGGTTTGGGTGGATAGGGAAGTCATAGCCCCAGGCTAGCTACGCTACATGTCATTGCCTTTTTTATGTTTTTTATGGACTATTACGTACTCGTACAGTGGTCAATGCATTGCTGCTAACCTCTCCTGGGAGAATGCTTGTTTTCTCCTTTTCTTTCAAATCCGTTTCCTCGCCTTTTGTTTTTTTGGATCGAGGCTTAGGCATTCCCCTTTTTTTTCCTTCCTGAATCCTGCAGAAGTTGCTGGCGATCCTGATCACATTACACCTCTTGCCAAGAAGGACAATAATTTAGCTGGGGTATTTTATAGCCTCCAAATTTTAAAAACAGAAGCATGTTGTACTTCAATATTAAAGTTGTGACAATTTTGAAGAGATGCATGTAATAATAGAATGTAATAAGTTAGATCTAGGACATCAGCAGCGTACGTTTTGCATGTTGTTCGAGTGCAAAATATATACTATCATAAATGCACATGCACTACATAATTGCTCAGTAGCCAAACCACGTACTAATTTATATATTCGTTTTTGTTTTTGTTTTTGCCATCCTTTTCTTTTTTTGATAAGCCATAGTTTATAGATGAATATATATATATATATATATATATATGATTAAAACATCCCGGGAGGACGAAAACAGAAGTTACATTGAGAAGTGATACGTGAAATTGTGCGCAGAGAAGATTGCACAGACACAATGACATCAAGCTGTAATAACGTTTGATTTGAGAGGTATTCACATTCTATATATAAGATGTGCGTGTATGTTCAATTAGATAATTATCTCTCAGCAGGAGCACAGACACAACAAGAAAGCCTAAAATGATGATTATTTTTTCTCACCACGAACAAATTTCTTTGGTTTACCGCTGTCTATCAAGTTCCAAGGTATGGCATCGATATTCCCTAGAGAAAACCAAGGCTAAAAGAAAACAATGAGGCGGCTCTAGGCTGAATATTTGATATCGAGATCTGCAAAAATATATAGCAGTTCAATGTTGAAAAGTGTACTCTTATATGCTGACATGTCAATAACTATGTATTGCTGTCCATTCGGGATATTATAAAAAAAAAAAGTAGTCTCTCCTTCTATATTGATTAGGGTTGACCTATAGGTGATTAAAATGCAACCAAAAATTTCATGTTTATTGTTTTTTACTTTTAATATCCCACCTCCTGTTAATTTCTTTTTACTGGTTGATAAATAAACAAATAACAAATGGATCTTATCAATTGTTATTTTTCATTTTATTTGTTTTTTTATGTAGTTTCCAGGTTATCTCTGCGATCAAATTGTCATAAAGAGTGAACTTCTTCCTTGACATCTTCAAGGGCATATATATATATATATATATATATATATAACTTGCTGATCATATTTGAAATTTTGAACTTGACCGCATGCAAAGCATCTAAACTAGGAAAAAAAAAAAACAGTGGCCCAAAATAAAACGTGTGTTTTCTTTCTTATTTTTCTATTACGACTGCAATTAATTTCTTTTCCGTTACGCCTCCAGTAGCTATAGCCAAGTTCTTGATGGATCGGCCTCTCCTCCAAAATATATGACTGGCTGAATGAATGAATGATTATACAATGAATCCTTTTCAGACATGCACGTGGTTGTGCTGATCATTACTATAATATGTATGTATTTTTTTTTTTTTTAACGTGGATATCCGGACCAACTTACACGCACCTCGACTAATCTCACGGGCCCTGAAGTTAACAACTATGTAAGCCTCCAGTGGCCATCATATAAGTAACTACAAGGTTCGAACCTGAAACCACATAGAAAGTAAATTTCTTAATCCCAAATTTTTATTACTGAACTACCACCTAGATGGTTACAATATGTATGCACTTGATTAGTTGGTATAGTTGTGTTACATTGTGAGATCAAATTATTTTCGAAACGTGAAAAAAAAAAGTGTTCTCCCTGGGGGCAGATGCCATTCTTCTACACAACTTTTAGGTTCACCCTTGCTCTTAACTAAGAGGGGGCACGATCCAATCACGCACGTACATAGAGAATTTATCATGTTTTTTAAAGTATTTTTTATTTAAAGATATATTATAATAATATTATTTTAATTTATTTTTAATATTGATATATTAAAATAATTTAAAAACATAAAAAAGTTAATAAATAATTTATTTTTTTCAAAAACATATTTTTGTTTAAAAAAAAATAATCATCATCGATTGAATAAAAGTACTTCCGTCTGGCAACCAATTACCTCCACGGCATGTAAGAGCCTTAAGCAATGAGTAAATTTCATAGTCCGAGAATTATCCAAGCATGTTCCAAAACAAAACAAAAGTATTAACATCTGATTGTGACTGTAATGGAACTCATGCGGCGCGATTGATTGAATTAATCTCGCAATTGGATAAGCTCTAAATAATAAGGCCAACCACGCCACATAAGTACTCGTCTCCATAAAATTTGATTTTTATTTCATGCGTATGGAAACTATTCACTACTCCATGTCTCGACTGCGTCTCCATCTCCTTCTTCTTCAAAAACTTTTTATTTCATCTATTGGAAAGAAAACAACAATTTTTCTGTTCTTAATTTCTTTTATGACCAGCAGACCAAAGCTAAGACAATTTTCTATCTTATCTTTAAGATTAGATATTTTAAGGGTGTATGAAAGTGTGACAGTGGTTGTTTTTTAAAGTATATTTTTATTTAGAAATATATCAAAATAATATCTTTTTATTTTTAAAAAAATTATTTTTGATATCAAAACATTAAAATGATCTGAAAATATATATAAAAAATAATTTAAAATAAAATAAAATAATTTTTTTCAAAAATATTTTTGAAACACAATAACAAAAAAGTTATGACATGTTTCGTTTAAAAAATTAAGTTTTCAACTAATTTATCAATGAGCCTTTGGCTCATTAGT
>Ga0307511_10008193_pt1 | contig 10460 bp, 8 predicted proteins | sample 13_EM_MG_FD_200266 | JGI IMG/M metagenome (GOLD analysis project Ga0307511, IMG submission 200266) | Populus trichocarpa ectomycorrhiza microbial communities from riparian zone in the Pacific Northwest, United States - 13_EM | ecosystem: Host-associated > Plants > Roots > Unclassified | place... | reverse complement strand
CGGTTCCGATCACTGGGTGACTATCCGCTTTCGGCTGCTATCGAGAGCAGTGCAGCAACGCTGGATGACATCATCGAAGAGATGATCACCTCACGCACATCTGAGCGCTCCGGACGGCTCATCGACAGTGATGAGGCTGCTTCGATGGAGAAGAAGAAGCGGGAGGGGTATTTCTGATGGCCAGCAAGACGGGGATAGACGCGAAACCGGCTTCCGTGGCACCCAATGCGAAGGGCGGTTCCGACAGCGAATCAACGTCAGTTGGAGACGCCAGTCCGCTGCGATTCCTCACGTGCGGTTCAGTCGACGACGGCAAATCGACGCTCATCGGCCGGCTCCTGTATGACACCAAGCTCATCATGGAGGACCAGCTCGCGGCCCTGCAGCGCGACAGTCGGAAGCACGGCACGACTGGCGATGACATGGATCTGGCGCTCCTCGTGGACGGCCTCGAAGCCGAGCGAGAGCAGGGCATTACGATTGACGTCGCATACCGCTTCTTCGCAACGCCACGAAGGTCGTTCATCGTTGCGGACACGCCGGGCCACGAACAGTACACACGGAACATGGCCACCGGAGCATCCAACTCCGACGCGGCCGTCATCCTGATCGACGCACGCAAAGGTGTTCTCACACAGACGCGTAGGCACAGCTATATTTGTGCGCTCCTCGGCATACGCCACGTCATCGTTGCCGTAAACAAGATCGACCTCGTCGATTTCTCAGGCGAACGGTTCCATCACATTGTTGGCGACTATCTCGGATTCGCGCAGGCACTGGGCTTCGCATCGATAGCAACCATTCCCGTCTCTGCGCGATTCGGTGACAACGTCACTCAAAGCTCTGACCACATGTGCTGGTATGACGGCCCGACACTGCTCGAGCAACTCGAAAGCCTGGATGTCGAGCAAGGTCTGGATGACAAGCCGTTCAGATTCCCAGTGCAGTGGGTGAATCGCCCAAACCTTGATTTCCGTGGGTTCTCAGGCACGTTGGTTTCCGGCAAGGTTCGTCCGGGCGACCGCGTCGTCATCGCCGCGTCGGGGAAAGAGTCCACCGTAGCGCGCATCGTCACCGCTGATGGCGATCTGCCGGAAGCGCGCGCAGGGGACGCGGTAACCCTAACGCTTGCTGACGAGGTTGATGTGGCGCGTGGCGATGTCATAGCACTCGCGGACAGCCGGCCGGACGTCGTCGATCAATTCGCTGCACACGTGCTCTGGATGGCTGAAGACGAGATGCTTCCCGGACGCTCGTACCTAATGCGGATTGGATCGAAGTACGTTCCGGCGCGCATTACCAGCCTGAAGCACAAGGTGGATATCAACACGCTGGAGCACGGCGCCGCAAAGACGCTGGGGCTCAATGAGATCGGGCTGTGCAACCTGTCCACGTCGGTGCCTGTCGCGCTTGATCCTTACTCGGATAACCGGGCGACAGGCGCGTTTATCCTGATTGACCGCTTCACGAACGCAACCGCTGGCGCCGGCATGATCACCTTCGGTTTGCGCCGAGCGACGAACATTCACCGGCAGAGCGTACTCGTCGACAAAGCCTCACGCCTGCGAATGAACGGCCACCGGCCGGCGATTCTGTGGTTCACGGGACTGTCAGGGTCTGGAAAGAGCACGATCGCCAGCATCCTGGAGCGCGAGTTGCACGTGCGCGGTGCACATACCTACATGCTCGACGGCGACAACGTCCGTCACGGTTTGAACCGCGACCTTGGATTCACCGACGCTGATCGGGTGGAGAATGTTCGCCGTGTGGGCGAAGTTGCCAAGTTGTTCGTCGACGCGGGACTCGTCGTCCTCTGCTCGTTCATTTCACCATTCCGCGCCGAGCGGCAAATGGTTCGCGAGCTCGTCAATGCCGAGGAGTTCGTTGAGATTTTTGTCGACACACCGTTGGAAGAGTGCATGCGGCGCGACCCCAAGGGGCTTTACGCGCGCGCCAAGGAAGGGAAGATCAAGAACTTCACGGGCATTGATTCGCCTTATGAGGTTCCCGAGCACGCCGAGATTGTGGTCGACACGCGGCTGGGGGATGCCGAGGCTGCTGCGCATCGGATCCTGGAGTCGCTGACGGGGTTGCGGATTATCGGCTAGCGCTGGGGCGGTCTTCAGTAGCCGCAGTCGGACTGAATCACGTTGCCGTCTCGTCAGGCGCGCGGCGGCTATCCTTTTTGTATGACACCCGCTCGCCCGGCCAATTCTGAGCGTGGCGTTTGACGTCCTCCATCAGCAGATCCATGTCGTATCCGAAGCTGGCCAAATACTCTTCGCGAAACCGCCGAATCTCGCAGATGATCGGGTCATCGTCAGCTGGTTGTAGGTGCATGTTCTGCTCGGTTCGTATCCGCTCGAAACCGCCCTCGGCCGCCGTTCCATCGCTTGGAGCCGAGCAGGTCAGCGAGTGCGTTTGGATCTCCGTCCAGCCTAGCGACGGCCTCGTCGAGTGCCTGACCGCGACGATTCGTATCCGCAACAATGAGTTGTATGTCATGCCCCAAGCTCGCCGCATATTCTTCACGTGCGCGACGAATTTCCGCGACGATCGGGTCATTGTCCAGAGTGTGCATTTTCGTACCTTTGCAGCAATTGTTCGGGGGTGCAGAGCAAGGGACAGGAATACCCTTCTGACTCGCATACCGATCGGATCTTAGAAGCAAACCGCGGATTTACCAGGTGGGCGAAATTCCAGGTCAGTAGAAATTGCATGCCGTGAACCACTGCAATTGCAACATGCTCGGCATCGACCAACGCGCGCGCCGGCAATCCGCAGTCCGTCATTAGTCGGGCTTGCAAGGCGGCCGAGCGATCGTCGATTGCGAGCCTTGGTAGATGTGCCAACAGGCGTAAACGACGACCGGCAGCATGCCAATCGCCCTCGGCCGCTTCTCGGGATACAGCCCTTGATATGTAAATATCAAATTGTGTGCGCCATGAATTCCACCATTGCATCGTGATGCGTTGACGCGTGGCTGTGGTCGGGTCGCGGCTCGTTCGCGCCGTGAGGTAGCTCGGGATTGTCGTATCGAGATACAGCCGCGGCCGGTGGATAACATATTCCGGGGGTGTCTCGGCGACGCCGAGCGGTTCGCACCACGCGGAATAGGAATACGACATGTCGGTTTCAGCTCGCATGAGAGCGAGTGTCTCAAATAAACAGTCGTGTTTGAACAGCGAAAACGCCGTTGTTTTATATAGTTTTGCGTGACCTAAATGTCGGCAACACGTCCACAAAATACGTCTGCGTCGGGCGTCCGGCGGCGACGGTTAATCTGACACTAGGTCTGCGACGTGGTCGGCGATGGCGAGCGACGCTGTGAGGCCAGGTGACTCGATGCCGAAAAGATTCACAAGCCCGCGGACACCGTGAAACTGCGGCCCGTCGATGCGGAAGTCAGCGAGCGGCTCGGTGGGGCCGGTGATTCTGGGGCGGATGCCGGCATAGGCGGGTTGCAGAGCGCCGTCAGGCAGGGCGGACCAGTAATCGCGAATGGCAGCGTAAAACCGGTCGGCTCGCCGCGGGTCAACCTCGTAGTTGGGCTCATCAATCCACTGCACATCAGGTCCAAACCGCGCGCGGCCGGCGAGATCGAGGGTGAGGTGGACACCTAACCCGCCGTGCTCGGGTATGGGATACACGAGGTGTTGAAATGGAGAGCGTCCGGTGAGGCCGAAGTAGTTTCCCTTGGCGAAGTGGGACGTCGGAACGAGATCGGCGGGGAATCCATTTATCAACCGTGCAACTTGCGGGGCGCACGCGCCGGCACTGTTGATGACGGTACGAGCGAGCAGCAGAGGGTCGCCGCCGTTGATGGCGATGAGCATGCCATTGGGTTCCAACTTCAGGCCGGTGACGCGACTGTCGCAAACTAACGTGGCGCCGCGGCCTTGGGCATGACCGAGCAAGGCAAGCATGTACTCGTGCGAGTCAAATATGCCGGTCAAGGGAGAATGCAACGCGCCGACACAGGATAATTGTGGCTCGAGGGCCGAGGCCGCGGCACGACTCAGCAATAAAAGTGCAACACCGTTGGCCTGTGCTGTCGAACGAATGTGCTGCAACTGCGGGAGTTGCGACTCTGACGTCGCAACAATGAGTTTTCCACAGCGCCGATGCCCGATGCCGTGACTCTCGCAGAAAGTGTAGAGCTGATCACGGCCTGCCACGCACAGGCGTGCTTTGAGCGAGCCGCGGGGGTAGTAGATCCCGGCGTGAATTACTTCACTGTTTCGCGAGCTCGCCTGTGTTCCGATTTGCCCGTGAGCTTCTAATATCAGAGGCTCACGCCCGCGAAGTGCAAGTGCGCGCGCCACCGCGAGTCCCACGACTCCGGCGCCGATAACGACTGCGTCCACAGTGTCCATTTGAGACGCAGTGTAGCGATTCGAATATCATCGCGTGCTTTCGCATCCTTATTTTCAGGAGATATCTGTGCCCGTTGTGAATTACCGCCTCGATGGGAACGTCGCCGTCCTCGAAATTGACAATCCGCCCGTCAATGCAATGAGCATCGAGGTGCGGGAAGGCATTGCTGAGGCACTCAAAGACGCGGCATCGGATCCTGTGGTTGAGGCGGTGGTGATCGCCGGGACCCGCGACATATTTCTGGCGGGCGCCGATATCAAGGAAATTTCCTCGGGGCTGTCGAGCAAATTTCCTACGATCCGTGATTTGCAGGCGCAGATGGAGGCGGTTCCCAAGCCGATCGTGGCGGCAATACGCGGCGCCGCGTTGGGGGGCGGTTTTGAGCTCGCGCTGGCCTGTCATTGGCGCATCGCTGCCGAGGATGCCAAAGTGGGACTGCCCGAGGTCAAGCTTGGGATTCTTCCTGGGGCGGGCGGTACTCAGCGGTTCACGCGACTCGCGGGTCCGGAGGCAGCGCTCGACGCAATCACCTCCGGTAACCCGGTCGCGGCACGCCGCGCGCTGGAGTTGGGCCTCATTGATGCGATCGCGGACGATGTGATGGAAGAGGCCATCGTGTTTGCGCGGATGGCAGCCGGAGACCAGCGGCCGCTGCGCTTGGCGAGCAACCTCAGTGACAAGATCGCGGGCATAGACGCTGGTGTATTTGCGGCCTTCAGGAAGAAACTGGAGAGCAAAGCCCGGGGTCAGCTTGCCCCATGGAAGATCATCGACTGCATCGAGGCCGCGTGCACCCGTCGAAAGGACGAGGCCTTCCAAGTCGAGCGTGACGCATACAACGAGTGTTGCAACAGCCCACAGCGAAAGGCCCTCGTACACGTGTTCTTTGCTGAGCGCGAGGCGCGCAAGATCCCGGATCTGCCCGCGGATACCCGCGCGTTGCCCATTCGAAGCGCGGCGATCATTGGTGCCGGCACCATGGGCGGCGGCATTGCCATGAATTTTGCAAACGCGGGCATACCCGTGCAATTGTTGGAGCTGAGCCAGGAGGCGCTCGATCGCGGCCTGGGTCTCATTCAGAAGAACTATGCCGCATCGGTAAAACGCGGCAGCCTGACAGAGGCGGGCATGGAGCGCGCGCTGTCGTTCATCAAGGGTGTGACACAGTACGAGGCGCTCGCCGCCGCTGATATTGTCATCGAGGCGGTGTTTGAGGATATGAAGGTGAAGAAGGATGTCTTCACACGTCTCGACGCAGTCTGCGCGCCTCACGCCATTCTCGCGAGCAACACTTCCTCGCTCGATGTCGACGCAATTGCCGAGGTGACCTCACGGCCGCAGAGTTTCATTGGCACCCATTTCTTCAGCCCCGCGAATGTCATGAAGCTGCTCGAGAATGTGCGCTCGAAGCACAGCTCAGCGCAAACGATCGCAACCGCGATGTCGCTGGGAAAGTTGCTCAACAAGGTTGTCGTGCTCGCCGGCAACTGCGATGGCTTCATTGGCAACCGGATGCTGCAATTCTATTCGGGCGAAGCCGAGTTTCTGCTGGAAGAGGGCGCCACGCCGGAGCAGGTCGACCGGGTGATGGAGGGATTCGGGTTTGCGATGGGACCGCTGGCTGTGCGGGACCTGGCCGGCAACGATGTCGGTTACTCCATTCGCAAGGGCCGCAATATCCCCGCCGACGAACGGTTCTCACCGATTCTGCAGCGGGTCTTCGAAGCGGGACGGCTCGGCCAGAAGAGTGGCAAGGGCTTCTATCGGTACGAGGGGCGCACGCGTATCTCAGACCCGGATATCATGACTCTCATTGAGGGGGTGTCGCGCGATCTCGGTATCACGCGGCGCGCGATTCCTGACGATGAGATATTGGAGCGGCTGTTGTGTCCGCTCGTGAATGAAGGCGCCAGGATCATCGATGAGGGGATCGCAATCCGCGCGAGTGACGTTGATACGGTGTATGTCAACGGTTACGGATTCCCCGCATACAAGGGTGGCCCGATGTTCTGGGCGCAGGAATTCGGCTTTGCAAAGGTCATCGCGACCATGCAAAAGCTGGCTTCCACGCATGGACAGCGCTGGCGGCCCGCCGCGTTGCTCGAGCGCCTGGCGGCGTCCGGAAAAGGCTGGAGCGACGTCGAAAAGTCCGGCTGAGCTCACACGACCGGCAACCGCGTGGTGTACTTCTTCGTGCGCAGCACGAAGCTCGTATTCATCGCGCGGACCGCTTTGATCTGCAGCACGTGCGAGGACATGAATCGCTCGTAGGCCTCCATGCTCGCTGCAACGATTCGCAGCAGGTAGTCGTTCGGGCCGCTCATGGAATGGCACTCCAGGATCTCCGGCCGGTCTTTCACCAACTGGTCGAATTCGCGAATGGTCTCCGGATGGTGATTTTCGAGGGAGACCAGCGTGTACGCGAGGATGGGTAGTCCCACTGCCGCCCCATTCAGCAGGGTCGCGTAGCCACTGATAAAGCCTTCCTCTTCGAGGCGCCGCAGCCTTCGCCAGCAGGGCGCAGGCGACAAGCCGACCCGCTTGGCGAGCTCCTGATTGGAGACCCGCGCGTCCCCCTGTAGCTCATCGAGTATCCGTCGATCCACGCGGTCCAGCGTCTTGGACATGGATTGTTCCCTGCCATTCAGCAATATTATTGCCAAGATGACCATGAAGTAGGCAATCCAGGCAAGCTCATTGCCTTATCACCCGCATAGACTGTGCGCTGCATCAGGCCGCGACGGCGTATTCGCGCCGGCGGGCTTGGGCGCGGGCAATTGTCCGCCGGTTCATCAGGAGAGTACGCAATGGCCGCACCCGCATTTGCACTGACCCCGGATCGCTCCCAGGGCCCGGATCGCCATCTGGGAATGTCACGTGCACCGGACTGGAAGCGGGTGGCCTACCTGTTACATCTGTCCCGGGCGCTCGACGACATCGAAGAAACCAAGCTCCTGCCGGAGCGCAAAGTGCTGTATCAGTTTTCGGCACGCGGCCACGACTTCGCGCAAATTTTGCTGGGGCTGAATCTCACCGACCCTCACGATGGTGTCACTGTCTACTACCGCTCACGTCCCATGATGTTGGCGTTGGGCGTTGATTTGGAGGATGCGGCGGCTGGGCCCTTGGCCCGGTCGGGATCGTTTAGCGACGGGCGTGATATCGGCGTGGTCTTTAACATGCCGAGCCAGGGCGGAGCGACCGTGCTGCCATCTTGCGGCGGAGTGGGCGCTCAGTACACCCCGGCTGCGGGTTGGGCACAGGCGATTCGCTTTCGACGCGAGGCACTGGGTGATGTCGCTTATAGCCGCAGTATCGCCGTTGTCTCAGGTGGCGATGCTTCGGTTGCCACCAATGGTTTCTGGTCGGCTCTCACAATTGCCACCACGCAACGGTTGCCGATGTTGTTTTACGTGGAAGATAACGGCTACGGCATTTCCGTATCCTCGCAGCAGCAGACACCCGGCGGGAATATTGCGGCAAACCTGCGGTCCTTTGCGGGGCTCACAATTCTCGAAGGCGACGGAGCCGACCCGCGCGAAGCTGCGGAATTGACCGGCAGAGCCGTTGACCTGGTCCGTGAAGAGCGCGGGCCAGTGCTGCTGCGTTTGACCGTGCCGCGTTTGTCGGGACACTCCGGGCAGGACACGCAGGCGTACAAGTCGCCGGACGTTGTTGCGAAGGAGCGCGCGCGGGACCCGCTGGGTCGGTTGCACCGATTCCTCGTCCCAGGCGTCTTTGCTGAGTCTGAATGGAAGCGCTTGGCGGATGATGCGCGGCGTGACGTTGGTGTTGCGATTGAGCGGGCGTTGGCCCGGCCTCAACCTGACGCCGCGAAGCTCACGAGCCACGTGTTCAGCGAGGTTGCCGCGGACGGCTCACCGATACTTCAGACGCAAGGCGGGCTGGCGCCCGACCGGCATTTATACCCTGCTTCAACCACAACCGCCCACCCGGAAGCGACCCGGATCAACATGCTCACCGCCATCCGGCGAACTCTAGATGTCGAGCTCGCATCGAATCGCAAGATGGTGGTTTTCGGCGAGGATGTCGGGCCCAAGGGCGGCGTGCACGGAGCCACTCTGGGTCTGCAGGAAAAGTACGGACAGGCCCGCGTGTTTGATACCAGTCTCTCCGAGGAGGGAATCATCGGTCGTGCCGTCGGTATGGCCGTTGCGGGCTTGCTGCCGGTCGCCGAGATTCAGTTTCGCAAGTACGCGGATCCAGCGGCGGAACAGTTGAATGATTGCGGGACCATGCGTTGGAGAACGCACAATCGGTTTGCAGCACCGATGGTTGTTCGCATGCCGGGCGGCTTTTTCAAATGCGGCGATCCCTGGCACAGTCAGACCAATGAGGTGGCGTGGGTTCACGGAGTTGGCTGGCGCGTGGCCGTGCCCTCCAATGCGGCGGATGCGGTAGGACTTCTTCGTACTGCTCTTCGCGGTAACGACCCGACCATCTACTTCGAACACCGGGCAATGCTCGATGGCGCATGGGCGCGCCGCCCGTACCCAGGAGACGACTTCGTTGTCCCATTCGGTGTTGCCCGTACAGTCCGGTCGGGAGCGGAACTAACGATAGTCACCTGGGGCGCGATGGTAGAACGCTGCGAGCAAGCAGCGGCCGCCTCAGGAGTGGACGCAGAGGTGTTGGATCTGCGTACGTTGTCACCCTGGGACAAGCCGGCTGTCCTGGCATCCGTGAACAAAACGCGTCGCTGCCTCATTGTGCACGAGGACAACCTGACTGCAGGATTCGGAGCGGAGATTGCGGCGGTGCTGGCGAAAGAAGCATTCTTCAATCTGGACGCGCCGATTGAGCGGCTGACCATGCCTGACATCCCGAGCCCGCACAGCCCGGTATTGCTGGAAGTCGCCGTTCCCAGCGTCGAACGTATTACCCGCACGATTCAGCAGGTTGCGAGCATATAAATGTCGAGCGAAGTCGAGATTAGAGCCCCCGCTGAACAGACCGAGGGCACCCGCTCGCAGATTCTGCGGTGGCTGAAATCCGTAGGCGACACGGTCGCGGAAAATGAGCCGCTCATTGAGCTCGAGACGGACAAGGTGACCGTTGAGGTTGCCTCACCCGGGTCGGGGACTTTGCGGGAGATCCTCAAGCAGGAGCAGGAGGAGATTGGGCCTGGTGATCTGCTGGGTCGAATTGAGGCTGCGGGGACGACGCTGGCCGGCGGGGCGGCTCAGCAGCGGTCGGAACAGAGCCAAGACCCGGCGTCAGGAGCTGCTGGCGACCAGAATGGGTTGGACGGTGACTCACGGGTCGTTGAGGGCCCACATGCGGTGGGCGGTGGCTCATTACACGCGGATGCTGGCCCGCAGGTGGCCGGAGCAGCCGCCCGCGACCTGAGTCCCGCGGTGCGGCGGCTTCTTGCTGAGCGTGGTTTGGACGCGTCAGAGGTGCGAGGTACCGGCCAGGGCGGCCGAGTGACCGTTGCGGATGTCATTGGGCACGGCACAATCAAGGTTTCACCCAGCACTGTGGCGCCGGGTGCCGTCAGCGCGAACGCTGGCGTGGCAGTAACTTCGGATTCAAGCGGCGCGGGCTCGGCTGGACCTAGTCACCGTGTGCCGCATACGGCGACGCGGAAGCGTATTGCCGAGCACATGGTTCAGAGCCTGCTTCACACGGCGCCCCATGTAACGACCGTGTTCGAGGCCGATTTGACCGCGGTGTTGGAGCACCGCCAGCGGAACAAGGAGGAGTTCGCGCGACGAGGGGCGCCACTGACGCTGACTGCGTATTTTCTGCGGGCGAGTGTGGCGGCCATTCGCGCTGTGCCTGAGGCCAACAGTCGGTGGACTGACTCGGCACTCGAAGTCTTCGATTTCATGCATATTGGCATTGCTACTGCGTTGGAGACTGGGCTCGTGGTTCCAGTACTCCGCGACGTGCAAGCGCGCGACTTGTTCGACACCGCCAAAGGTCTTGAGGATCTTGTCTCTCGCGCACGGGAAGGACGCTTGGCGACTACGGATGTCCGCGGTGGGACATTTACGATCTCCAATCACGGCGTCAGCGGGAGTCTCGTTGCAACGCCGATCATTATCAATCAGCCGCAG
>Ga0307511_10008192_pt1 | contig 10460 bp, 7 predicted proteins | sample 13_EM_MG_FD_200266 | JGI IMG/M metagenome (GOLD analysis project Ga0307511, IMG submission 200266) | Populus trichocarpa ectomycorrhiza microbial communities from riparian zone in the Pacific Northwest, United States - 13_EM | ecosystem: Host-associated > Plants > Roots > Unclassified | place... | reverse complement strand
CCCCCAAGCTAGCCGAGTTCTTCCATTCCCGTTGATTGGCGAGCCCTTCCCCCCCCGGAGGATATAGTTTGATTTGACCGGGGTTACCATTGTATTCGTATTGTACTATGGAGGTATACGTAACCTCCTGCAGTTGGTAAGGTATTTGGTTCGGAGATCTCGGAGGTACGATGTTTCACTTCGCTTGATCATCCCGCGCCGCCGGGCGTAAAAGGCGTAAAAGAGTATGGTATAGGTAAAAGAAAAAAAACGTTATGCAAGAACGAGGTAGATGGTATTGGTATTGGATAGCTCGGTGAAATATCCGGCTCGATGAAATTGAAATATGGGGGGAAAAAATGTACCAGGGAAGTCACGGCGCGGTAGAGTACAAGTATATAGCATGTAGTGAAGCTATGTAACTTGTTGCTACTTTCCAATACCCCCCAGCTTCAACTAGTAGCCAGAGTACTTACAATTGACGCGTACGCCCATGATACCAGTGGACCCCGTTGGTTGTATACCAGAGACTCCCTTTCTTCATCTCTCCACATCAAGGCTCCCCCCAGATGCATAACTATAAGTACCCGTAGCCATATCTCGCCAATGGATAGGCGATGTTACATACTCAAGTATTTAAAAAAAACCAGCCCGTTCGCACACCATGGATCCGCGCACTAAACCACTCCCAGACGAAATCTATCCAAATTAGGTAGTTGGTCAAATCAAGTTCTACAACTTACCTCATGCGGTAGTTGATCAAGCACCGCGTGGGGCCTGCTTCCGGTTGCAATATGTTTTGATGTATAAAGTGGCTGTTGGGAAGAGGAAAAATAAGGCAAGGAGGTAGGTAGAGTAGGTACCGGTATACGGAAAGCATGTCCATGGCCATGGCATAGAATTGCACTTGTAGATCTCCCCCCCATATAAAGTCCCAAGAACTGTTATTCGATCAGGAGGTCTCGATCGAACGGAAACAGAGCCCGTGATCTTCCTTATACCCCACGCCCTGATTTGTGGTCACAGGGAGACACAGCCAGTCCCTATAATATAAGCTTCGCCAGACTACCGTAATACAAGCCTCCCCAGCCGCGGAGATAGCCACAACTACCGCGGAGTTTATATCTGGAAGCAAAGATGAGAATCATTTCAAGTCTATCGATATATTAAAGAGGAAGGAGCTAGTCAAACACTATAAACGATTATCCAATATATATATGGATCCGTAGAAACTAAGTTCGGAACTCACGGAATTCCTAATTATACATCACAAGTATGTATGTACCTACTGGGTATCAATTAACTATTTGCCCAGGTCCTCGCTTATTGAAAAAAAAAACACCCCCCCCAAAACTGAATTGACATCAAAAAAAGCAACATATGAGTTACATAGTTGAACCTGTGCAAGCATCTGCATGGCGCTCGAATAGGCCCCACCAAGCGAAAAGTAGGTTGGTAAGACCGTCTCTCGGGAATCCCGTGCATGAAAGGGATGGTGTGTGAGTTTCAGATAAGCTGTAAATGTGCAGTTTGAGACATTGGAGTGAGACATTGTCTCGGATGCAAGAATGTTTGGATGGGAATGTGAGGCGGCTCAAAATTCACCAGCAAAAAAAAAATCACCTTTTCTCATGGCACAAAGCCGAATCTCTATGTACTCTAACTTAAAAAGGTCCGAGCGTGCAGAGGCATGTGAGGGGGATGCTGGCCAGTAGTATAATTTCTGGACGTGTGGCTAGGTTAATACCTTAATACTGCATATGCATTGAATAATCCGCATTGATCAACTGCTGGCATGTGATACTCATGTGAGGCTCGATCGAGGGGTTCCCCAACGTAAATCTTTATATCAAGAGACATTTGACACTACCGTAACCGACGCATACATGTAATACCGGCCAGCAGCTCCGCCATTATGCTGAGATCACCAGGCCTATACGAGGTCATGTAGGTAACTCGCATCAAGAGAAAAGAGCTTGAAAGCTTAGGTGGAGATCGACCTGCAGCTAGCTGTTCGTCACAGAATCCTGTATGCATGGTAGATATGCATCTCGAACTGGCAAAAAATCGACTGTCTCACCTCACCCACACTAGAACTCTCGCCCCGAGAGTTGAGTTTGCTAGGGTTGCAACCGGAGTACTTTCATACATGAATGTTGGACTCGCAGATCATACCTAGTTGCGTACCCCCAAGGCTATTAATGAACACGGGAAATATTCACGGAGACTCAATTGAAACATAGGGTATGTGCGAACTAGAACAGCCTCGGGACCGTTGAGCCAACTGCAGACTATGTACCGGCTTCTGGAACACGTAACAAACAAAATATTTCTGGTGTGTACTCCACTCCCTATGCATCCTTGCAACGATGGCTTTGCATAGTGTGATGCGTTCAGGGTAACACCGGCACCCGGAACAGGGTAGTTCCGAGTTGGAGCTGCATGCGCATAGCATATGCACCCTGTTTACCACAGGGAAGCTCAATTGAAGTCCTCATAAAACTTGATCGCAACATCACTGAGGCCCTGATATATAGCTAGTTCTAGTTGCCAATGATCTTAACTCCCCACCGGCTGACCGAGCATCATAGGAGCCAAGCCGTTACCAAGTCCAAAAACAAGTGTTGGATAGCGGAATGCGGATTAATATTGCGATCATGGTCATAACAATGGCATGGCAGCCATCTGAATCTGCATCCAAGACTGCCTAGCCTTCGTCCCGGGCCCAGAAATGATTCTCTGTTAATCTTACTGCCCCTTCTAGTGTAGACTCCACCATTCTGCGCACAGCTGCGCCTCAACTACGGACACGGCCAGTACCCCCCATGTCGGCATTGCAATGTTTCCTCGCCATGGCCTGAATCTATATACAGGCACTGATTTAAAAAAACAAAAACAAAGACGTTTCAATGCTCAAATAGTCATCTGGCACAGATAGTTGTGTTCCCCCACCACAAAAAGGGGAAGGTTGTGGCATGCGACAGTTGGAGGCTCTGGGGCGGTGGCAAGTCCTCAATTAATTTCGGACGGGAACGTCGAACCGCTCCCGAAGGCAGTGTTACCCATAAAACACCTAGCCTTATCCCAACGGCTTTGCACATGCGATAAATGAGACAAATGATCGACCCGGACATAACAAACCGAAAATAACAATATTGTAATGGAAGTTCCTACCTGCTTCTTTTGATCTTAATTCCCGGGGTGTCTTCCCCAGGATCTGGTGAAGTCCAGGGAAGACGCTTAAACCTCTCGTACTCGTATAACCTATCCAAACATATTGACTCATGCTTAGCCGAAGCTGAAGCCGAATAGGAGAGAGTGCTGCTCAGGAACTTGAGTCCAGAGTAATAAGCTCAAAAGTGGAATTCCCTGCGATCAAAATACACCTATAATGTGTTTTTGTGACGGGTCTGTTGTGTTTTAACTTCCAATGAAATCAAAACCTTTGGTGATGGCGAATCAACAACTGAATGCTTAGCGGCAGCTATTCGCATGCCTGGCACGTGAGTTTTATCAATACCATTTGCTCATATTCCATGATATGGGTCAGGCCACTGTCCAAATCCATTACGTACTTGTAACAGGTGACGAGGAACTTTTTTTACAGCATTTGTAATTTATACAGCTCTTGCTCATCTCGGATGCGGATCCCACACTTATCCCCACGCGGTCTTGGCCCTGTTGTAATCCTGGCTTCGATGGCAAAGCTTAGCACACCTTAACTGTTGCAGGATAAGGAATCCAGCCGGGCTCATGCCTAGGATATTCAACTGCCTGCATGCACGACCGTTATGTTAGAGTATTCCTGCATGTTTTTTTTTTGTGCCGAATGGGCGTTTGAAACTTGAACTCACACCCATGTCGTGGGAAAAAGCCGTTTCACGTTGATGGATAATCCAATAATGGGGACTGATGTACTGTACGGCTGATGTACTGTATATGTGTCGTCGTAGCTGCAGAACTAGAAATATCGAATAGAGAACAGCAGCGGCAAACGCTGATGCACTTGGGCGTTTAGTCGGGCTTGTTGAGCGTTCACCGGAGGGGGTATTGCCTTGAGTCGGAGGACGGTTTAATAACTCTCCCGATAATATTGCCCCCCCTTGAGGCGTAGGAGGCACTAAGGAACGTACATTTACATACGTGTCGTTAGTTCTCCACCTCTCAGCCACGTGCTATGATTTGTGGAGAACTCATTCGACGACCTTCTCGATAAGAGTTTAAATTTGCACCAAGACCATGTTTGGTTATGACTGCAGCTGGGTGGGTGTCAAACCTTGCTCAATTCAGTATATACCTAGAGAAGACTTGAGAAAAGTGACATTTACTTGAGAATATGGCCGATCCCAGGCCCCACCCTCGAATCAGCATTCGGCGATGATGAGAGCACCACGTTGAATTAAGTGGCCATGGATCTAATACTTCTCTACTTATGAGCGAATCGCATTGCAAGGCATGGCCCATGGACCCACTTGCTCTGGAGCTTCGAATATCAGAGCCTCAGTGACCAATGCCGATGAACATGCTAGGGTTGAACTGGAGCGGCGAAAACCAATAGGCTAGGAAGTATTTACTCTACACAAATTCTTTTTTTCCCCTCTTTTTATCCCTCGAAAATGGTGACGCCAGCCTGTCCACTTTGTGTAGGTGGGCAACAGCTAGCTAGCGCCCTGGGGGTGGTGATCTATCGGTTTTCATGCAACAGTCCTATGTAGCCCGTGCCGCTTAACAAACACTTGGAGTAAATGGATTATCCCAACAACGGAAAACCCTCAATACATATATGTATATGCAGCCCCTGGACGTAGTAATGCGAATACTATAATTGTTTTGCAATTATGAGCAATATCACCCACGAGACCTGCACATTACCCATACCACCCTATATGCAGAGCCACCTTTATATCACACAAATATACAATTGCCCCCCACATCTCCCACAAAAGGAGATGATCCCCAGGTATACTTTGGAGGTTCCTATTTAGTGCTGAATCCTTCCTGTAGCGGGCACGGGCCTTATATCTCAAAGAGGGCTCCGGATTTGCTGCTTGAGGTGCAGATGGTTGGGTATCAATGGGGCCTGGGATGGGCAATGGGTCGTAGCCTGGCTAGCGATCTCTTTAGAGTTTGCGGATAAGGGTGGATATCGGGAAGAGAAACATCAAAATGTCAAACCTTCCCTCTACTCAGGCTCAGGCCCTAAAGTTTAGTCTGGTTCCTAAAAGTGTAGTCTGGTTGGCACAACTAAAAGTGCAATTTCTCCAGCCCCGAAACAGGAATAACTTGTTGTATGTACCACCTAGTCTGTGTACCACCTCCTGATAACGGAAAGGGAGCTGAAACTATCAATGAAGTAGGTCAAACGGTTTTTCTTTCGGATGCAAGCGAATTTGGACTTACTTACTAACCATTAATCCTAGTCTGGTTGGCACCATTAATCCATTCAATTGTGACATCAATTACTCACCGGATGCACCAGGATGCACCATGCACCAACACCAGGATGCCCAGAACTTAACACCCGTTTATTCACGTTGAGTTACCATGCGCCATGGCTATGCAAACGATGTATCGTTTTACTTCCCTAATAACGCATGACCCAATGACCTCGTGGCCCAGTCAAAGTTCGATTGCAAACGCGTTCAGTAGTCTGCGCGTTCAGTGCGAAAATTCGTTCCGAAATTGCGTTGGTAGTCGCCGCTGTGTATAGGTAACGCAATTGGCCTTGACGATAGCCGAGGCCATTCATATTGCATAACCACCAGGGCTTTGCATACAGGGATCAGGGGGTATGAGCCAGGGCCTCATTTTGTCATGTGCTCGTGCATATCGGTGAGGCACCGTTGATGTCTCGGTAGCCCCTAAACCGAATGTCCCAAAGTTACTTGCGTCAACCCCGAATGTGTGAGATAATTCTTCGCAGCAAACAAAGTGTCGATGGGGTGTTGTGAGAAGCCCGTGTCCCCGAGTGAGCGAAATACGCCGTGTCTCGGATGAACTTTAAGCTTGAGTAGGTAACCCGTAGCCAAAGTAGACCACTTCTGAAAGACAAACAGATCGGGTAAAGAGATTAGGATATTCACGTCCCATCCCCCCCACCCGGCCGCGGGACTCCGCCTGCGCGACAACCCATGCCCGACCAGCCGGGCTCGGCATCAGGAATGTAGGTAAAGGAAGGTGCAAACTGGGGAAATAGTAGGAGCGAGGCTGGGGAAGGGGGAAGCAGAAGAGCAAGCGGAATAAGAAAAAAGCCGAGCTCGAGAACGAACGATTTTAAAATTTTCTCGCCAGCGAGGGCGAATCGGCAGCAGTCATCCAGGGCCTGGGGGCGTGTTTCGACAGAGTGCCAACATTTTCGAAATTTGTTTGCTGATCAGATCGTTACTTCAGCATATCTCGCGGTCCACGCCGTCATTTTACCGTCGGGGAGCACGCGGATGCAGCGGTGGTTCTTGCAAACAAAGCAATCTTTGCATTCCATCGAGCAGCCGGCGCTCAACAAAGGCTGGTCGATGAAGAAGAACGCTTTGCCCTGAATAAAGCCGTTGGAGCTAAGCTCGGAGAAGCGAAGATTACGGCCGTTAACAGCACTCCCCCCTGAACGTGCAGCACAGTCTAACCTGACCCCATGCCTCCTCCCCCCCCCGCCCCAAATCTCTGCGGGCTCACCCCGTTCAGGGTTAAATCCCAACCAAGCTGCTGGTTAGATTTTCTTCCGAACAGCTAATGTGCGAGCGTTGCCAGTCAGCCATGCGCCAGGTAGTTGGGTGGGTGAGGGCCCGCACAAAAGAAGAACGGGGGGGCAGATCGAATATGCCCGCTGCATGGGAGGGATGCCCGACTTCAACGCTGTTCTAGCCCCCATAAGGAGGTCACGGACGCTCAACGGTGTCAGTTGCGGCGGGGGTGGGTCACTGATTAAGAGTGCACTCAACGACCCCCCCAGGCCTTGTGGGTGCCTGCTGCATGGCTTGGAAAGAGGTGTCGTCCAGACCAGCATACTTACATCCATCCATACTTTCCTTCTACTTTCCTCCTGCTTATATCTCTGGTTCTTGCAGCCCCCAGCTGACACTCATTGGCCCTGGCAAAGTTCGCAGGAGGCTTACACTCACTACAAACATTGCAGCGCTGGGGAAAAGTTACTTTTTAACCTATACATTCGCCACATTCCGAAGGCTGCTGTTCTTTTTTTTTTTTTTGTTCTCGATTTTCGATTTTCTTTAAATGGTCTGCTTGGTTACCCGAGTTTGGAGCGAGTCACTTTGAACAAATTGATACCCGCCCTCTCGGCATTGATTGCATTTCTAAACAGTCATCGCGACTAGTGGAACTGCTAGTGTTCCTCCCACGGTTAATTTTGTTCCCGCTGCTAGATAGGGGGATAAGAAGGTGCTGCTGCGGTAGCGGTTCACTGGGAGAGTGGTTCGTTTGTATACATACACCCTGGATCCAGACATTTGTGGACGTCAACTTTAGAGCTGGGCATGTGAATTTGTCGGACAGCGGCGATATATAAGATATAGTCCACGTCCCGACGAAGTATGCCTTCGCCCCGTACACCGAGACGAGATAAGGTTCACGCTTCTACAGGCTCTTTGGACTCCGACGGGGACAGCGGAATTGACGTTACTGGGTTCGCTAAACACGCTCTCTCTATAAAAAACACAGTGGCAGATTATTATACTCCTTTCTCTGGATATTTAAATTCATACTCCACTATATCATCCACCACCCTGAGTCCGAATCATCCACCACCGTCGTACGACGACACGCAGAACCGACCTTCTCTCCAACCAGGACGCAATCCAGTATGGCCTAGGGAGGAGGAAGGGAGGGAGCCGCTGCCAGAATACTACTGCTCTGTTCACAAGGAAGCAGTGTTTCATACAAAAATGGAGCTGAGCAGTCCATTTGATCGAGCCACGGACCGTAGCTGGAACAAAGAGTACGTGGTGTTGCATGGGACATTACTGAGGCTGCACAAGGCAAAGCGGATCCCTTTTTTTGCAAGCCCAGATATGAGAAGCAGATTGGGGGAGGATGGTAGCACAAGGCCGGAGGGGTGGATGCCTGGTGAATTGACAAAGAGTTATACTCTACAAGGAGCCGAGGTGGGTATTGCGACGGATTATAAAAAGTAAGGCTTGACCCTTCTCTACATGTCTCGAGAGGCTGTGCTGACACTGGCCCCTTCTCACAGGCGTCATTTTGTGATTCGTGTTCGCGCAGAGACGGAGCAGTTCCTACTCTCATCGAAAAGTGTTGACGAGTGCATCGCTTGGCTCGAGGCTCTTTCTGCTGCAATAGATTTATCACCAGCATTGGAAGAGCGTACATTACCCCGATATCAAACTACTCCGAGACGGCGGAGACCGCCAGTTATCGAAGAGCAAGAGAGGATTATCCGCTCACAGTTTCCACATCTGATCGAAAGCATGACAGAAGAGGAAGATGAAGGCGGAAGTAGGTGGGATCCAACCTTAGACAGAGATGATCTGATAAGACCCCCTCTCCCACGGCGGATGCGAGGGCCTCGTGATTCTGAAGAGTCAATCACAGAGCAGAATCTTCGAGAGCTGAGGTCGGATTCTGGGAGCTCAGCCACTTCAGCACAGCCCCGCCCAGTGGGCTTGCCTTATTCAGCCTCAACCATCTCTCACGCTACTGGGGCAACGTCAAGTACCTTCTCCTCCTCCTCCTCGTCGCCTAATAGAAGACCAATTACAGGCCCTCCAACATCAATATCAGCCTCAGTAAATAGACCTTCGTCTAGCGAGAAGTGGCGACCTTCGAATACCCTCACTCCCGAAGCCAACCTCCGATATGTACGGCGGTGCATGGCTGTCCTGCGTGATGGCTCACCACGGTTGAGCGACTACATCGTAAAAGATGGGAGAAGGTATCGGGTAGCATGGGACAAGAGACAATTAGTTCCTGAGGGAGTTAACGACTTTACTGGGAATCGATACTGGAGAACCACGGCATTACCGCAGTATGAGGATCTGATACAAGGAGGAGAAGTAAGAGCGGTTGAACCAGCGATGAGCAGACCACTGACCCCTCGGAGGATGCCTCTAGGGCTTGGAGTGGGACCATCGAGGTCCGGGTCGAGGCTGAGGTTACAACATGCGGAAGATTAGACTGTGCGGTATAAGCAATCGCAAAGACACAAACACTCAGAAACGTTAGATATTGTATATACAACGCGCCAACATCGATGCCCCAAAGTGGTTGACCCAGGGTCGCTGCAAAAATGGCTCGGGCGAACGGCTAACAGTATTTCCAAAACTCCAGCATTCGCTCTTATTTTTCCTTTCTTGCTCCTGGTGTCGTACCGGACCCCTTTTCATTTTTGTTTTTTGAAAATTCCTTACAGGTGGTTCATCCGGGCGGTTGGTTGGTCGGTTTTCCTTCTGGGCATCATCACATTATCACATCATCTTGCATGGACTTTTCCTTTTCTCCTCACAGGTTTTGAATCTTCGATAGTATATATAGGAGGCTTTTATGTATATATGGTGTTTTAGCTGACTCTTATACCCGCTTCCTTCAACATTACCATTTCTTTTATTTCTTATTCTCGGGATTTAGCGGGGGACTTGGAGTTATGTGATACGGGGACTGCGGGAAGGGTGGATAGGACGGATGTGGGAAAATATACATTACTTATGCATATGCTGGCGCCAGCTGATCCTGGCGGGCGTGGAGGTGGTTCTTGCATGGTTTGGTCTTTATCTTGGGTTTTTTGGGGGAAGGGGCATGTATATACTATATGTAGGGTTTGCTTGTATATATTACTAATATCTTGAAAAGCAATTTATATTCTTTCAGATATAGTACGGGTCGTTTCGTTCCACAGCCGTTCCTAAGCTTAGCTATAGTAGGATATACTACCGTAATGGGCAGGTTGGTAGCGTAGCTTAGGGCTCGGTCTATAGGATTCCATATTTCAACTTGAATATACTTCCCACCACTTTTTCTAAAAGCCACCAAGGAAACGTTTATATTTGGCTCTTACTGGAGAAACCATAATAAATGTGAGAAGGATTAGATAAAACTGAGAGTGCGGCCTCAAAACTTAGGGTTGGATTCACTTAGGTTGACCCTACTTATCGTGGATTGCACGTCGGGTACTACATCTTTCTGAACTTGGGCATTCAAGGCCTATCTATCATATCTGATAGAGCATCTAGACTATAAAACATACTATCAAGCCCTGCCCCACGTACTGTGGGTAGTAGCCTCGAATCCCGTGGGATAGGCCACAGGGAGTTCTCTCTTGGGGGAAGTTAGCGAGCTTAACCCAGCGTATGAGGGGAAGATAATGAAAGAGCCGTAGACGGGATAGTAACATCTCTTCCTGACCGAGCCACATCTCCCGTTCGGCTACGTTTTACATGCATACATTAGTAGTTGATTTATTTACTACATATATATCAAACCAAAATGCCCGAGGACCAATATCTATAATGGGCCCG
>Ga0307511_10008190_pt1 | contig 10461 bp, 2 predicted proteins | sample 13_EM_MG_FD_200266 | JGI IMG/M metagenome (GOLD analysis project Ga0307511, IMG submission 200266) | Populus trichocarpa ectomycorrhiza microbial communities from riparian zone in the Pacific Northwest, United States - 13_EM | ecosystem: Host-associated > Plants > Roots > Unclassified | place... | reverse complement strand
ACAAATGGTTACACCCATACAGATCAACATTTCTTAAATCCAACACAAGATCACAAACACCATACGAAACCAAAAAATAACATTTGTCAAAACCTTTAAAAAAAAAAAAAAAAACTTAGATCACCGAATCACATTCCAAATAAAAAACCCAGTAGGGGAGGGGAACCCTTTCCAGTCCAACAAATCAAAACCAAAACCCACAAAAAAAAAAAACAAAATAGTAGAGAGAAAGAAAAAACTAACCGCTGTCACCAATCAAGAGAAGCTTAATCAAGTAATCATAATCAGCACGAGCCCTTGCTGGTGGTGCAGCCATCGTCTGTTTTCCTCTTTGAATTCCAAAAAATAAGAATAAGAATCCCTTGTAGATGAAACAAAAACAGGATCAAAAAATCGAAAGCAGAGAGAGAAAGAGAGTGCCTTTTTAGGTTAGCAAATGAAGGGAAAGAGAGACTGTCTGATTCGTTTGGGACTTCTTGTATCTCTCCGCGTGGATTCCGTTTCCAATTTTCTACAGTTGTATTCTGCCAATGACAGTTAACGTGGACTTTTTATAAGGAGGGCTTGGCTGTATTAGATCGTTCCTCTTTTTTGAATATTTTAATCATTATGTTAGATTCAATCATGCTGTCTTCGTTGAAAAGTTTTTGCCCTACGCTTCGAGGACTAACATTGTAGATGTGTTTTCTAGTACAGTGAAATTTCTTTTTAAGAAAGAAAAAAATAACGTTTGTGATTAATGCGATAAATTAAAAACATATATAATATAAACCGGTAAATTGTAAAAATAGTTGTGAATACTAGTTATAGACTACAGCAAAATATCTATCTTTCTAGTTAAGAATAAAAATAAATACACGTGCAAATATTCGTGTAAATATTTTATGTTGATTTTAATTTTATTTTAATTTTATATATTTTTGGTTATTTACATTTGAAGTATATAATTTTTATTTTTATAAATGCATCATTCCATTCATATTAAACATGAAAGAAAACAATTAATGATGAGTTACAATAATATTTTTAAAACATCGTGAAACTTTAGAAACTACCAAAAAGATTAATTACTGATTTTAAAAACAGTTAAATGAGACAAATTAAAAAATATAAGAGAAGGGATATTGATTAAAAAATAGATTATATATATATATAAAGGAAAGCTAGTGTTGTTGAGCTTTAAATGACTTTTGGTCTAGAATTAAAATATTTAGGCACTTTGTATCTTCATCGGAATCATTACTAGCAACTTTTTTATTATTATTTTTTGAAATTTAATGGGTTTTTTCTCTTTTTTAACCGAAAAAAACTAAAAAATGAGAGAAATAAACTTTAAAATTAAAATTAAAATTTTGAAAAATAAAAAGGACCAATTACCTATAAACTAAAAAATATAGGGATTAAAATAAAAATTTTATATAAAATTCTAAAACACCACTTATTTTATCCTTTTTTCTATTACATTCTTTGACTTTCAATTCAATATTTTATTTTGCAATTAAGTGCTAATAGAAGACTCAAAATTATTTAATTGTGCAAAGAAAGAGTTCGAGAATTAAATTGATTTTTATATATATAAAAAAAAACATTACTCCAATTTTAGCTTTTGTGACCACGAGGCTTAGTTTGTGTTGATAATTATACAATAAATAATATAATGTATAGTGTACATGAAATTACTGTAGCTCCTTGTTTATACAACAATTTTTGTTGTTGTTGGGATGATCGACATCTGACTTTACAAGCTAGCAATTACATCGAGATCATTTTAATGATCGGTAGAATCATGGGATGTGAATTTCCATCAACAAATCCAGTCTTCTTGTCATCTAAAGTTTTTCACCATGAAAAAAAGGGTGATGATATTAAAAAAAAAAAAATTAAAATAATATAAATCAGATTCAAGAAAAAAAAATTAAAAAATTGTTTTGAAATCTAAAGAGTTGTGCATAAAAATTATCGAGAAGAGAACAAATAAAAATAAAAATCATTAACACCAAATCAAATATTAATAAGCTACACAGACTTTTTAGAAATGAAAAGGTTATCGAGACGATTTGAACGCTAGCTTAAAAGTCATCATTTGACCATTGAATATCTTTTTACAGGTCATCTAAATGACGTGACCATGTCCATGCTACTATATATACAATGCTCGTGTTAGCCTATTTTTATATAAAAAATATTATATATATATATATATATATATATATATTAAACTATCAAATTAACCAATTATAATAGAAAAAACCATAATGAAAATATAAAAATATCATTACACGTAAGCTAATTAAAATTTATTTTTAATAATAATTTGATCATTTGAATGTTCATTAAAAAAAGCTAGAATACAAAACCAAGCTTTATTTTTTAAATGTTTTTAATTTTTCCGATGCAATGTTCACAATTCAAACAAGATAAAGATATACATGTTCTAATAAAACTTTTAGAGTTTTCGATTTTATACTGTGAAAAATAATATACATATCTTGATTTTTAAAAGTTTTTTTATCAGTAATCCAATCAAATTGAGCGATTAAAAAAATTATCGTCGCAATCAATTAAAAAAAATCAACTAGATTATTTTTCCTTTTCTTTTTTCGAGGGGATTTACTGGGGCCTTCAGATCACAAAGGCCCGCTTAAACCACGAAGGCCATGGACTTTCTCGAAACCATATCAAGTCCAAAGCAAGAACGAGGCCCATTGATACTGGACATGCGAGCTCAGGTGCGCTCCTACTGAAGCACAACCTTAAATGGCCCAGCGACAAAACCCAGGCTCATAACCTTTTAGTCTGGTCCAAAATTAAGGTCTCCCCGTGTACTCCATAGTTGTTTTTCTCGACAACAACCAAGCACTCTGTTTCAAATGAATGAGCGATTAACGTAAGCAGGGTAGAAACCACTGGCCTGTACGATGCATGTAAATATTTCTTTCAATTCTCTATTCATTCAAAGAGAAATTGCGTGGTGTTTTTATAAAATTTAAAGGTACAGCTCGTACTGCATTAATTTAATACATAGCAGAAATTCCCACTCGTTTAAATGGCCTATAGTACATAAGCATAGGCTATATTAGCGTGAAATGTCAAACACGAAAGTTGTTCGAACTTGAGGCAGGCAGAGTGAAGCACAATTTCTAATTTTTTCGGACAACAAACGAAGTCCAATTGTTAAGGTTAATTTGATTAATCACGTCAGGAATTACATCAGACCAACAACAGGCAAAAAAGCCAAAAACTCTGTACGATCAGCGATCCACCAGCTCCTGACGCGAAGGAACACCGAAGTGACTAGCCAGAATATCTTGCGTATATTCCACAATTGCCTGATGCCTCTCTTGAAATATTAAAAAAGTGAGCAAAAAGTAAAGCAATGACACTACAAAAAAGTTGTGCTTCAAAGCATATGCTTAGAAGATCCTCTCCCACACCACCACCACTACAAAAACCCCACCACCCCCCCAAGAGATATCCCTTCAATCCTTTCCATGGCTCTTTCTCTCCAATACTTCGGTCTCGGCATGAATCCTTCCTAGAGCCCCTATACATGGGCGGTTTCAAGGCTGGTGGTTGCGGGGAAGGTGGCAATGGAAGCGGCGACAACGAGGAAAATGAAGAGGATTATTATGTTCAAGTAAGGTCATGATGGTTTTCACACCGTTAGGGCAACTATTACCTTTGGCAATGTATCCACATCACTATGGCTTGACATATTATTAGGCCATTTTTAACATATTCTATCATCCTTGCATTTACTCGTATATACTGCAAAGGAAACGCTCGAGTTCAATTTCCACATGCCTTCTTTTATTTCATTTCTGTTTTGTCTAGGGTTTGAATTATGCCACTGTTCCCCGATCGATAAACAGCTTATGTTTAAACACAGTGTGAATAGGGACCTTTTTTGTCACCACAATTTATTTTTCGTGTCATCCCTGTTTCTTCTTGCAAAACTGAAAACATAGACAAAATAAAGAGCTGTAGGTTTTACAACCATCCTCTGTTCCCGATTGTCATCTCAACTCAAAAGGCCATTGGTGCGAGGTGGCCAATAGACTGATTCACTGAAATGCCACTGGGTATTTATTGGATTTTACACGATCGCTATTTAACTCGAGCTCTGCGGTCGACAATTGCACCGAGTGATTAATGGAACAAAAATAATATAGACGTTGCTTCCATCAATTATAACCTACCATTAAGGCGACATCAAGAGAAAAATTCATCCTGATTGGTTCTCCTAAAATGGTTTCAAGGATAGCATCCAGCCAGTTAGATCACTTTAATTAATCGTTATAGACAAATGGCGGTGCTTCAAGCGAGAGGAATTTATTAACTCACAGGTCACAAGTGCATTAACAGGGCTACGCAGATATTGGGTTTCGAGTTCTCTATGCAGACCACACCTAATTAGAAGATGCATGCGGATTGCCATGGAAGCCCAGTGGCTTTAACTAAAGAGAAAACCCAGCCCCACTTTGCTGTGTCAATTCTCTAATCCGGTAAATCATGCATTTTCGCCTAATATTTCATAACATTCATCCCTCCAATCTCTGATTCTAAACGATAATTCACTACCAGAAAAATAACACAAAAACCTACTTGCCTCACACTAAAGAAGCTAGAACACGGATACCATCAAGCACGGTCAAGTATAGTTTAGGTAAGAACTGTTTTCCAGTGACGGTTTAAGAAAAGTTAGCATGTAAAAGTGCTTCCCTGTATGAAAAATGAAAGCCCACCACTCCATGGGAAGATGAATATGCATTAGATCCTAAATTCTGGAAACTAGAACCAGTAACAAAACATCTCAATACTTTTCAAGGATCAGATTCAGATTTCAATTCCCCGCATGAACATGATAACCAACGTAAGCTGCTATTAGATAGATGAGAGCTACAAAACACATCGGTGACTTAATCAATGTGAACACAACATCTAGACTATGGAAAAAGCATAAAAACAAACAACGCATGGGACAAAATCCTATTGTAAACAAGTCTCAACATACATCCAAAAAGTTCTCATAAATGGGACACCTCGCTCTCAAACCAGGGTAAACCCAGCTTAGTAGAAGAAACCAAGCACTTTCCCACCAACATTCTTCCTTCTAGCTTCCTCATGGTCCATAATACCAGCAGAAGTTGTGAGCACGATGTATCCAAACTGCAATGACAAAGTCATTAATGTACAAGTCAGCACAGCAAAGCCATGAACAGAACCATAACAGGAAACAAGAATAATCACCATTGATTAATTATAGTTTACTTATAGATTCCATCACATTACATATCCTCATACAGATAAATACTGATATGAACCTCATCAAAATTTAAATCGGTTTTCCACATTGGTATGAAGGCATTTGGTTGCATGATCCTGATGCACCCCGTTTGCAGACATGATATTTGCAGAAAAAACAGATATTGGAATAGAAATTGAAGTGAACTCGTGCAATTCATGAACTGACCTGTCTTGAGGGGAGCAACCTTGCAGTCCAGGTTTCAATCTCCTTAACACCAACATCAAAACGAGGACTGATAACCCCACATTTGTTCAACCTTCCATTTAGTTCGACAACGATTTTACCAGCCCTGTGATCATCAACGAACTCAAACTCACCAATATAACCTACAGAGCAGGAACCAGAAAGAATTACATTTTATTTACAAATCCAAAATGAAACAACAGCTAGAGAATACAAGTAAAAAATGGATCATTACCATGCTTTTGCATCACCAACAGAAATTTGATGATCACCTTTGAGGAAGGCCTGATCATGACTTGCCGCTTCCCACGTTTCTCTGCATTGTACATGCTCTTCAGAGCATCATTCAAAACACTAACTCGCACCATTGTTACTGCTGCTACACAAATTTAACAAGGACAAAGTCAATGACTGCCTAAAGATTTTGAAATGCACATTACAAAATGTGTTACAGAAAGCAATTACAAAACTTTGTTTTCTACTCTTCAATCACAGCCATTTTAGGACAAGGTAACTAAACTCAAATCTCAATTCTACCTATTTGCAAACTTTCAAAAGAAAAAGAAAACAGAAAATAAATTGGAAACACAGAACAGGCTATATAACAAGCTGGAGAAAACCAAAAAAAAATATTAAATTCGAATTTTAGAGAAAGCTGATCACAAAAAACCAAAAGAAAACATAAAAGAAATCAAGTTTAATCAAAACTGCTCTTTTTTTAGCCTTGGATGGCATATAAGGAGTTGATACAAGAAACCAGGCTTCAATATTTCCCTTCTCATTTTCTATCACCGACAGAACAAACAGAGCTGATGAGATCCGCCTAAACCACATGACTACACAAGAATCGATCCGGAAGGAATCTTTAAAGGGAAACACACACACACAAACAGAAGCAATACTCAAGTCTGTTGAGCTACGATGAGAAAAACAAAATAAAGGACAATGCCATATTATAAAGATCAAATCAAAGAAAAGATTGATGGAAATCCATGAATTATCTAAGACGTACCGGGAAGAGAGGCAGAGAGCGATCTGCGGAGGCGCCTCCTAGTGAAAACAGCGAGAGTTAGGGTTTCGAGAGGCTGAATATGCGAAATATTGTGTGTATATAAATGATGGGTTTTGAGCTGATTTACTGGATTGCCCTCGTATTAGGTTTTATTTAAAGTTGGGCCGAATTTTACATTGTTGTTCGTCGATCGAGAAATATCGGGGCCTAACTAATTAATCCTCTCGTAATGAGTGGATCTTGGATGAGACTTATTAGTGAGGCCCATTAATCAATCGTATGGTCGATGGGCTTTAGGAAACTGATTTAATGAGTTTCCATGGGCAAAGCATATATTTATCCTCTACTGTATACATTTTTTTGGACTTCTTTTTAAGCATTTTTAGACTTTTAATAGGTAAAATAGAGTTCTAGCAATGTACTGGGTGATTTAAGAAACTTTTTTTTTTTTCGGGTTTAATGTGATTAATAAATAGCAAAATAATAAAAAGTGATATCAACCTATTTTTTAGATTTTAATAAAAAATAAAAAATATATTTAAGTGTTTGCTTTATTTTCTTTCATTCGAGATGGATAAATTTGCATTTTACATATTAATGATTGATATATGTTATAATGTTAATATTATATTAAATATACAATGTAAATCAAAAGTTTTAAAATAATCCATGCCTCTTGGCGAATTATATATCACATTTTTTAAGTAGTGTTTTTATGCCAGGTTTGAACGTATTATTAAATAAAACCCGGTGTTTAAGGCTGAAATTGAGGGGGAAAAAAGCAAGGAAAAAAAAATTGAGCTAACTCAGGTTAACCCACCAATCTCTTGTGGAAAGAAAAGGAGAAAAAAATAAAAATTAATTTTTAATAAATCAAATTTTGAAAAATAAAATTTAAAAAAAACCTAAAAAATACTAAAATCAATTCATATTAACATTCAAAACTGATAACTATGATCATAAGCCCATGACCAACCTCATGGAAGGCAGAAACTAAAAAGTAAAGAAGCAAAATTCTAAGTCAACAAGAAAAGAAACGCAATAGAAAATATCCAAAGTAAGAAAAAGCAATAACAATAATGAGGACCAAGTCTGATATAAAAATAATTTAAAATCAATTTTAGATGATGAAATTAAAAACGAACTCAACTATAAAAAGGATAAAATAATCAAAAGAATAAGAACAAATTTGATATGAAAATTAAATAAAATCAAATGATGAGATACAAAATTGAAGAAAAAATATAAATATCAAAACAAATAACAATCAAAATAATTGTAATCGAATGGGATAAAAAACACAAATAAAATGACACTTTTATACACTGGCAAGGAGAAGAGAAAGAAAAGAGGAAGCAAGAGGAAAAAAGTCTATCGGAGCTCAATCATTGCATCGATGTGTACACGCACCACATTACTAAAAAGATCATGATGAGACATTTCTAACGTCATCATGGAAGGCGAAGTCCGGACATGGGATTACACCGAGCGCGCCAATCACTTTTCTTTTCAAATTAATATCTATATTTATAAAAAGATCAAATTGCCTCAAAGTGAACTTGTTAATAACTAAAAAATTAGTTTGATATACCTGCACCAACCACTTTTATTTTTAAAATAATATGTATACCTACAAAAACATCAAATCATCTCCAAATCAACTTGCTAATAACTGAAAAAATAGTTTAAAGATACAAGAATATCCCTGGTTGCTAGTTTATAAAATTTTGCTTTTAAGAATATAATAATTTTTGCACGTGCTTTTTTAAAATGTAAAAATATTGAATTGCTTTAAATCAATCTTTTAACCAAATATGTTTTTAAGTGTAATATAATATTTATAAGGTGTTCTTAAAAAGCCAAGAAAAGAATTATTATAGATTAATATGATAATAATAAAAAAAACTAGATTATCTCAATGGCAAGCTAAATATTTTTTTTGTTGGGAAGTGCAAAATAGTAATTAAAATATTATGATATATATATATATATATATATACACACACACACACACACAGTTAATTCACCTTACATCTTAAGTTTTCTTTTTCTTGGCGCGTGAGTTAAAATGATCAGTATATGGAGTTAAAATGATCAGTCTTGCAGCTCGGAGGAATTTAATCTTTCTTAATTTATAAACTAACTCGAAAATGTTATTATCATCGAACTAAAAAATATATATTAAAGCATATCCAATGCTAAGAGTTTTTAAGAGTCTTGAATTAAACTATAAAAAACAACCCCTTTAATTCATGCATTAAAAAATCAATTGTTTTATTTCATATTTTCATTTGCAGACTTCTAGGTTTTTTATACTGATCACTTTGGCATTGAAGGAATAAAAGTAACCTCAATATAATCTCAAATTATACACTTATTGTTTTTATGAATACTAAAAAATATATTGTTTCCGTTGGGATCCCATAATTTTAGAAAAATCTTTATCGAATCCCCTGTCTTAATTTATCCAGTAATGAATTTCATCCTACCGGTGCATTAATTTCTCAATGTGTTATTCTGTATATATGGAGCTTGACATTCTTCATTACAAATTTTGATTGACATGTGGAGCTTGAAATTCTTCATCCGATCGAGTAGCACTGTCATTTGATTGATATATTAATTGGTTTTTATTTTTATTTTTTTGACTATGCTTGTTTTTACTGTAATTATAGAATAAATATTTCCAGCTACAAAACATGTTAAAATCATACTTCACAGTAAAATAAAAAAAGATTTTAAAGATTTTATAATAATTTATGCTAAACAAGAGCTTATTAAAAATATTAATTTAAATTTGATTATAGATAAATTCTATCTAACAAAATAAAATATTGAAGGGTATATTGTAGTTTATTTTTATTTTCTTTTTAATTTTATGTATTTTTAATTTAATTAATTTATTTATGTTTTATGTTGTGTATTTGAATTAAAATTTTACTGTTAACAATACAAATTTAATTTGAATTTAAACTTTATTATTAACTATATAAATTAAGAATTAATGATTGATATTGAAAAAAAAACAATTACTTGCTTAGTATTCCAGGACGAAAAAATTCCTGCCTCCGTACATTTTAAATGCCATCTCCAACAGGAAACAGCCGCTTCTAGCTAATTCTGATCCCTTTCATTTAGTACTTTCAAAAACTCGATGCTCCCTTTCTTAGCACAACTACGCATGAAAATTTACATGCTCGGCAGTCGGGCTCCTTGAATTGATCGAAATTTTACCAACTATACATGCACATAATTTTTCAGGCACTGGTTCATTATCTATACCATGTAAAAAAATATTGAGACAGGAACAGGATGGAATCCACACATTTAATGCCTGAAACAGTGGAAGCCATCATGTCACAACCTTTTCATGATCAAGCTGATAGATTTTCATGATCAAGCTGATAGATGCATGCACATGTTAACTAAGAATATAAAGTAACAACCATTTAGATGATGGTACAATAGTAAAAACTTGGAATTAAGAGATTTGTTTCTTTTATGATCTTAGATTCGAGTTTTGTGGTTGCTTATATGATAGCCACTGAAGGCTTACATGGTCGTTAATTTCAGGGTCCGTGAGATTAATTGAGGTGCGCGCAAGCTGACCCGGACACACTCGCTAAACTAAAAAAACATAAAGGGAACCAATATTTAAAAAAAAAAATAAAAACAAAAGAGGTGGAAATTATTTCGGAGGCGACTCGAGGATCCCAGATTATCGAATGAATTCCACACGTCATCTCGATTCAGAACCTGCAACGAGGATTAATGTAAGGAAAATAGATGACAGGCTGACCCTCGAGGATTAAATTAAAAATTACAGTAGATCAGGGTGATTGGAGAATAATTAATTGCACGGGAGTCACCAACAATCCTAGGTAAATACAAACGTCATGACATTGACAACATATATATGGGCATAATTACAGGTGTTAATCACCGGAGAACTTCGTGT
>Ga0307511_10008189_pt1 | contig 10461 bp, 11 predicted proteins | sample 13_EM_MG_FD_200266 | JGI IMG/M metagenome (GOLD analysis project Ga0307511, IMG submission 200266) | Populus trichocarpa ectomycorrhiza microbial communities from riparian zone in the Pacific Northwest, United States - 13_EM | ecosystem: Host-associated > Plants > Roots > Unclassified | place... | reverse complement strand
TGAGTTATTTGATAATAAGAACAGATTGAGATTTAGTTTTTTTTATATATATTTTTTTTAGTTTAATTTTTTAATGTATTTTTTTTACATTCTTTAAATTATTAATTGAATTAGTAATTCGAGATTTGAATTTTTTTTATTTGAATAATGTTTTTAATATTGAAATTATTTTTTACCTTGCTCGCGACGGAACGATAGCAACAAATCAAGTATTTTATAAATGACCTAAGAGTATGGGCCTGGTCTATATTTTGTTTTCCTATACAGACAGTTCCAGTCCATTAAAAGTGGCTAGCTAGGGTTTTATTAGCTCCAAAGATCTCTCCAAGACATTTTGCACACTCTCTAGCCGTTACCTTCTCTTCTCCAAGTTCCTCCATTTTTGTTCTTTGGTGGGTTTTCTTTCGATTCAACAGCTTAGATTTGAGTTCAAGCATGGGTTCTTTCTTCTTCTTTTTTAGCTTTAATGTTTTTTTTTTCCTGTTGAATTTGCAGGACAAAACTCTGAAGAGGGTTGCTTTAAGAGGTTTCAATCATGAGGTATGCCTCAAAATCTTAGTTGTTTTCTTTTCATGTCATTTTGAAGGTTTCTTGATTTTTTCATGTTTTGGAAGTAATTTCATTATCACTGTTTTGTTTTCATGGATTGCAAGGAAATATGATGTGGGGTTATGGGTTCTTGGTTTTTGAAGAATTTTAGTATAATTTGAAAGGTTCTTTTGTTCATCTATATATTAAAATGGGAAATTTGTTTGGTTAGTTTTATATAATTGCTTTGTTTTTATATAATAAACTGAAGTTTTGATAATTTTCTGCCTGAACTTGTTCCCGATTGCTTTTACTTGACTGATTTCTCGGTTATGAAGCGTAAACTAGATTTTAAAAAAAATCACTTGAAACATCATTGGTTGAGCCAGGGAGTGATTGGTGTTACATTTCATGATATGAATGTTGTATATTTTGCTACTGCAGTAAGCTTGCAGGGGATACAATTCGCGAAGCTGTTACAACTATAAAAAATGGTGTGAATGAGAAGCCCCGCAAGTTCGTCCAGACCATCGAACTACAGATTGGATTGAAAAACTATGACCCCCAGAAGGACAAGAGGTTCAGCGGCTCTGTTAAGTTGCCGCACATACCGCGTCCCAAAATGAAGGTCTGCATGCTTGGAGATGCTCAGCATGTGGAGGAGGTAATTGTTCATTCCATTCATAATTATACATGGATTACAAGAAGTTCTTTAATCATTGATGAGGTTTCAGTTTTGGTTTCTATTTAATGTTCTCTGTTTTTGCTGCCAAAATAGCATATTTGACTTGTTCGTTTTCAAATCATGTTCCTATACTACGATAATCAGATGATTGTAGTTATGTCTTGTGCCTGCGAGATTTATTACTGGGGCCATTAAATGCTTTCTACAAACTTTGAGTCTGAATTTTTTTCACTTGTAATGGAATTTTTAATAGGATTAACTGTTTAATTTATATTTGCAGGCAACTTCTATAGGTTTGCAATGGATGGATGTTGAAGCATTGAAGAAGCTGAACAAGAACAAGAAATTGGTTAAGAAGCTTTCCAAGCAGTACCATGCCTTTTTGGCATCAGAGTCTGTCATCAAGCAGATTCCTCGACTTTTAGGCCCTGGTCTCAACAAGGCAGGCAAGTTTATTAAGAGTATTCACCGTCTTTTGGATATGGTAGTTTCTCATGGTTTCTGCCGATTTGTATGTGAGTGCAGGAAAGTTTCCTACCCTCGTGACTCACCAAGAGTCACTGGAGTCTAAAGTTAATGAGATCAAGGCAACGGTGAAGTTTCAATTAAAGAAAGTCCTTTGCATGGGTGTTGCTGTTGGTAACTGCGACATGGAGGATAAGCAGATCTTCCAGAATGTTCAAATGTCTGTGAACTTCCTGGTCTCCTTGTTGAAGAAAAACTGGCAAAATGTGAGTTTGTTCTTTTTAAACTTGTTGCAACTTCTTTCTAGCACCGTTGACTGTTTTCTGAACCTATTTTATGTCTTTTGCTGTGAATCAGGTGAAGTCGCTGCACCTAAAGAGTACCATGGGTACCCCAGTCCGCCTCTATTAAGCTAGTTCTAAACTACCGCTATGTTTTTGGAATGCTTAGAAATATCACCCCTTTCCTTAAATAACTTTATTGTTTTTTGAGAGATGAAATTATGTTCATGGATTTGTTCTTAATTTTTTTTTTAATGCTTAACCCTTAAATCAGACCTGTTATGTTGATAGCATTGCTTCCCTTGAAATGTTTAATGCCTGTGGGAAAGCCAACTGCAGAAAGAAAAACGCAAGTGTCAAACTTGCCTGAGATGAATCTGCCTTTGCTTTATATATAGATGGTAAAATAGGTAACTTGTTTCTTAATTTCAACGGTGGTTTTTGGGTCAAGCGTCGTATGTCTTAAAAATCAGCCGAAATAAGTTGTCTCTAGTCAGATAGCGTCGTATCTCCTGCAAGAACCCAGCGGTGATTCTCATGTCAAAAAGATCAAGATTTTATCAAAAAACGACCTGATTTCTTACAAAAAAGTGTTGTTTCCAATCCTGCGCCAGAGTTTACTCTCAAACCAAAGAATATTCATAAAAAAGGTCTTCAGAGAATCTTGCTTCTTATCTATTGAAGCACAAGCATCATAATTATCAGATTCGGGTGGTCATAAGCCAGAATCTCTTCTACGACATCTGAGCAAGACCTCCGAGCTCCCATCCTATTTTCAGCTATTAGATCGCATTCTTTAATCGGAGATAACAACATGGTTTTCGAGGCGGATCATGTATTTGATCTTAAGACGTTATTCATAACTTTTTGATAGCTGTGAGAAGGAATAAATAGACTTTCTGCTGCATTCATGGCAGCCTTAAATATTGAACACAGGCAACAATAACCTCCTGTACAATATTTGCCATACTGTAATATGTGAAGATGGTCAATAATTACTGAGATTTGAATCCAGCTACATTAACATAAATCCTCTAAAGATCATAAAAGCAATGTCAATTGTAAATTGTGTAAAAAAAAGAGCTTTTCAACAGCATTGTTGCATCAACCTTAAACAACAATTTCTTCCTATAAACCTTTCCGCAAGCTGCACAATTAGGAGAATCTGTGCTCATTATTCTTCTCATCCTGGAGAAGATTATTGATTTGAAGGCATTCGATCGAGCTCACATTCCATATTTTCTTCGAACCTAGCTCTTTTATAGTCATTGGAAATGTGAGATCGATTGTCAAGTAAAGAATTAGCTTGCAAAGCCGAGCACAAGTAACAAAACAGTACTAGACTGTTAATGTACGCAACACCAAGATTTAACAGACCAACCATAAGGATTTTTGACAAGTCCAAATCTCATTCTGCTTAGATTGAATTAGCAGATAATATTCTATTCTCTGAAAAATCAAACGAAATAAATTTGTCTCTCAATGAAACAAAGAGTACTCGGCTAGTCTTTGTTTTGTCCATATCCCTAGTCCTATAAAAAGCCAACACCATAGCTGATTCTATTCTCTTGCTAAGTATGGAGTTAACAGACTTAATGAGGTCATTGCCTGGTTTATCTACGCATAAAGTAGCATTGCAGATTGATCACGAGACTTAAGTTTGCGCAACAGACAAGGAAAGGAATCGAATCTGCAAGCCTGTGTGGAGATAATTCACTTTCGATAAAAAGAAAAATTTCTGTTTCTAGATTTGCTGCAGATTTTGACAGATAAAGACAACGGCTTTTTGAATACTGCAGAAGATCTGCATGAAAGCGTGTTTATAGCTTCTTAGTGTTGCAGGTGTGGTACATGTTACCATGATACAAAAAATCATGCCTCTTCATTTCTAATGCATGCCTATCCAAACTTAAGGGGAAACAAAGGTAAAGTAATAGGGTTGCAGTAAAGCCAAAATAAGATGCTTGCAAGTACAATCTTCTTCTTTTGCAACTTTCTCAGAAAGTCTTGTTGACAAGCTTTAGGAGCCAGGCACAGAAAAAGAAATTACAAGCATTATCTGGATATTATCTAGGGTTTATGTTTGTTTATTCGTTTTTTTTTTCCTGTAACAGTCAAAAGAAAAACTGATTAGCAACACGGTTCCACACAGAACAGGTCAAACAATACTAGAAAGCTTGCTTGATGTAGTTTTACTCTTCCTTTCTTTTAATGGCAGATTTTGTGGTACACTTCGCAGTCCATGTAAAGTAGAAACCAGGGCTGTCTCTGGCTGCACTCTGTACTAGAGGTTTCGCTTTGTCATGATACAGCAGATAATATTCTATTGCTTTGGATCAAAGATACAGTATTTGCCACTCGTTTTCATTTGGAAAAGATATCTAATCTTCCTTAATTTTAGGCGAGTTCTTATTGCTTTGAAATTACGATGAAAAAATGGGCTTTTTTTGGGGGGCCAACAACAAACAACCTTACTAATTTCAAAGTTTGAGAGGCAAGAAGTCACATGTTAAAGAGAGCTAGGTAAAATAACAGGAAATTACCAATGGTGTCCCACTTGGATGACATTTGTTTTCAGCAGGCCTTCCTCCATGATCACCTTCATATCCTGTTCGATAAAATGTCAAGTCAAAACTTAAACAGATACATGAGAAAGCAAGCAGATTAAGAATGTGACAGAAGCTACTTGTTTTTAAGCAAGAAAACTAGAAAGAGGAAAACAATGCAATGTGATTTATTTAACCTTCAGAATTTCTTGAACAACCTAGTTTTTCCTTCCCTTTGGTCCCCTTTCCTGTTTCTTGTGAGCCAGACGAAATGTCAATGAATTCAACAGAGGCATCATCATCATCATCATCTTCATGATCCTCAAGCTTATCTTCTTGATTACTCTCTGCAGCATCAGTGTTATTCCATGGATAGCCTACTTCCGTAAAACTCTTATCGATTATGAATACAGTGAACAGGGAGTTCCACTCGTGCTCAAAAACTAGGAAATCTCCGTAGTCAATAGAGTAATAAGCTATGAACATTTCCCAACCCTTTGCAAATGAAACTTCATCTTTATGTTTTAAGAACTCTACCTTCCATGTTGCAGCACTTGGAACTTTAATTACTGCTGATTTTGATAAACTTTCTCCATGCTTTCTCAAAAATCTTCGAGGAATCGCCTGTCAATAACAAAACAAAAAAGAAAGGAGGAGGGTGTTTTGAAGTTAGCTTCACTTGCGCACTGATTAGTACTTCAACAAAAAAACAAGTTGAAGAACAACAAGAAACAGAAGAAGGAAAGTTTATAGATTGGAAGGAAAAGAATGCTTACGATCTTCTGATTCTTCATAATATCACTAAGAATGATACGGATAAAATGTGTTTTTTTTGGTGTGAACAATGATCCATTGTTGTCTCTCTTGCTACAAGAAGCCATGTTTCCTCAGATGCAACAAATTAGAGAAAAGGAACAGAAAGGCTCGTGTATAGTGCTAAAACTGAGTTTTTGTATGTGTGGGAGTGTTTTGAGAGCTCTGTCAATTGTATTTCATTATTCTCCGAATAGTTTTCGTTAGGCCTTATTTAGGAGATGTTGTCTAACACATACTTTATATACTGGGAAGGAAAGGGGAGAAGAACAAGGGAGAATAACAGGTATGTACAAGAAGGGAAAGATATAAGAGTATCTTCAATAGAGTGGTGAATCTATCTTCTAAGACATTTTGTGATCAAGAAAGGTCCATCCCTCAGAATTTGTGATCTTTGTATGCCTCTTCACGTAATTAAGCACAGCATACATTGGTTCCCACCAGTTTAATGCATGGTTCTATGGTAGTGGATGGGCTTTTCTTGCATGTATGTTGCTGGATCTGATCTAAATGCAATCCCGTCGAAGATCCAAATGTTCAAATGCAGTAGATTTAAGGGTGCGTGTAAAATCCCAAGCAAAATTGCACTGTCTCAGGCACAAATGCAGCCAAGCCACAACCTTTCAGACTTTTTTGACTGTCAAAATGAAACATGGCCAGGTAATTAATGTTGCCCCAAAAAAGTGAGCTCGTTTTCAGTCAAAAAGAGCTTACCTCTAAATTCTTATATACCATCGAGGCAGAGAAAAGGAAGATGAGTTTTCAGCATCTGGCAATCTAACGTAACTGTCCAAATAGTTCTGCAAAAGTGATCCCCAAAAGACAATAAATTATATTAATGTGAATGGACAAACAAATTGTTGTCTGAAAATGGAGCATTAGCAGCTTAAGGGGTCCCATGTAATCATCACGAACAAACAATCAGCTCCAACATCAAGAGACCATCAAATCCAGGACATATCTTTGCGAATATCAACAGCTCAGTACCTCCACAGGCCACATTCTATTTCGTTTAGATGTTCAGTTATGAAATCTTTTGCCAAACTGCACAACGAGAATTTAAATACCATCGAAAACTTCCACTGTACTGAACAATAATGATGATGACAACAATACAAAACTGATCATAACAATGGAAGCCCTTTCATTAGCTAGTGAATATCAACGACAGCAATCCTTAAAAATCTAATAAAATAAAAGGAGATTTTTTCTATACACTGAACAAAATAGAATTTTGAATATCATCATTAGTGTAACAAACATAAACTGATCGATCAACACATCAGTGGAAACCCTTTTCCTAGCTAGTACTTTTTAAGCATGGTGCTACTACTAAAAATTGGATGCTCATTGGCAAAAGCAAACAGTCAGTATGAATGTCAAGAACATAAACAACATAAAAATCAATATCTGGAGTCTTATTCTGAATAGAGAAGTAAAATAATCTTCGGCTAGGATAACAACAAATTTCAACATAAGTTCAATTACCTTAATCAACTCAAAGACAGAGATAAATCATCTACTTTCAAATTATGAGCCGTACAAATGTCGTCCAACTAGAATGGAAGTTCTTCTATCTGAACATGCTTCTCCTTAAAATATCTCTTAGAAACCATGACTATTATATTATGCCATGAAGAAAAGAAAGAACGTAAATGGCCAATAAAGGGAAGATAATTTTGTTCAAATTAAAGGAGGAAGAACAAAAATTGCATAGCCGTGCAGTAAAAGGGAGGCAATCCTCCTAACTTAACCACTCTGAACCATCCAATTCTTTTTAAACTAAGAAGTCAGGTTAAGAGAATTTAATATTAACTTGCTAAATTGTATTTAATAATAATATTAAATAGTTTTTCATTGACTTGAATAAATGTTTTTAGGTTAGAAAAAAATTATTTATGACATATAGAGTAGCGTAGGCCAGCAAACTAGCAAAAACAAATAATGATGAATTACGTGGTTTCAATGTTAATATATAGATTCAAGGGAAAAAGTAAGGGTGTCTATCTGTATATGCAACCTTCAAACATGCAACGTGTTATTATCATAATAATTAATAGATTTATACCTCAATGAACACCCATGTTTTCCTCTAAAGATCTCAGCTTCGAACTTCTTCTTTATAATAATAATTAATAAAAAAAAATTCTCCAAATGCGAATGTTGTTATATGCAACAAAAAGTAAGAAAATTTGTGCCATTCCCAAAAGACATATATGCCAGCATTGCTGTCCAGTTTATTTTAAAAAAATCCCTTAACATGATGATCAGTGAGATGTGATGCGGGATTTCACTCGTATTATAAAGGAGAAGAAATAAGAAAAGAAGAGAGCTAAGCCTGAGTTGCAGTGAAGGATCCAAATTCGAAGAACTTCCTCATGAAACAAACAAAAACTAGTGCTGTTAAGATTGAAAGTCTCTCACAAATTTCTTTCCCCTAAAGATAGAAAAGACCACAGATTGCATAGGCTGTTGGGCTGTATGCAGTTTAACTTTTGCTTAAACTTTTGGTGTCATTGCCTTCATATTTATGCTATATCAATTTCACATTATCTAATTTCCAAAAATAGCTTGATGGAGTAACAAAAACTAAACCTAACAAACATTTGTGTTAAACACATGTATAAAGCCTTGCTTTTAATTGATACATAGGATTGATTTCACAGTACAGTGTTGTAGTATCTAGGTTCTTAATGCACGATGATCTCTACGCTAGAATTAAGGTGTAAAATTGATTCGCATCTTCTAAGTATGGTATTTCTATCCTCATGATCTTTCACAGCTCATTCTAACATTTTGTTATTTTCATAACAGCCACAGTTTCTGTTTTCATACTCCATGTTACCAACCATGCACAGACAACCCAGGTGCAACCAATCTCTATATACGTACTAAATATCCAGGTCTGGCTATAAAGTATTGAAGAGGGAGAGCTTCGATGTAATTAATGAATTTAATGGCAGAGAACATGATGCAACAACAATTGGTTACAAGTTTTTCTTAGAAAACTCTACTGTCACTTTGTTTCCCTGTAATTAGTCTTAGTTTTATTTTCCCAGATAGGATTTTCCTGCCCTAATCTAAAAATAAAAGGGAATGTTCGTACGAGTTAGTTTGCCAAGCTGTGTGAGTTTTGCAGTTGAGAGAAATCTAATAATAGAAACCATATGAATTCGTTGCCGGAAAAAATATGATTGGTGTTTGTTTTCCTCAATGCTCTATAAAAAGCTCCATAGAATATTATAATCATTTCATTTTCGATCCAAACAAATTTGCAGAATACAGAAGGAGGTGGAAGAAATTGACGTCCCAAGGAAAAATGGGCTTGAAAGTTAATGTCTCGGCAATCTTTTTGTTGCTATTCTTGACATCTACTGATGTTAAAGCCGAAAATGTTGTCTTCGATGTGACAAAATATGGTGACGAGGAAGATATTAGCAAGGTAAGTATTTAGCAATACAATGTTTAATTTACCAGATTGTCTTGGTTGAGATATTTTGCATTTTCTTTTACCCTCTTCAGGCCTTCAAAAGTGCATGGGAAGATGCTTGTGCATCAACAAGTCCGAGTAAAGTCTTGATTCCGAGAGGGACATACTTGTTAGGCCCAGTGATTATATCAGGGCCTTGCAAGGCTGCAATTGAGCTTCAAGTTAAAGGCAAATTACAGGCGCCGGTAGACATGAGAGAATTCGAAGGGTTTAGCAGCTGGATTACTCTCAATTATGTTGATCAGTTTACTTTGACTGGTGGTGGAACTTTTGATGGCCAAGGAAAATCGGCATCGAATCAAAACAACTGTGGAAAGGATAAACATTGCAAGCTACCCCCCGTCGTAAGTTTAATTTCTTTTATGTTATGGTGATTAGTAAATGATCGAAATGAAAAATTAAATTTCTTAATTTTGTGTTGTTTTTGTTTGCTTGATCGACCAGAGTTTGAAGTTCAATTTCATCACCAACGGAATAGTCCACGATATAACATCCACGGACAGCAAGTACTTTCATGCTCATCTCTTGGGGTGCAAAAACCTCACTTTCCAACATTTTACAATCACTGCACATGATGAGAGCCTGAACACAGATGGAATCCATATTGGACGATCAAAAGACATCAAGATTATCGATTCAGACATTGGAACGGGAGATGATTGTATTTCCCTCGGCCATGGCAGTAGACAAATTACAATCGAAGGAGTAACATGCGCACCAGGTCACGGCATCAGCATTGGAAGTTTAGGGAAATCCCAGAATGAAGAATCTGTGTCTGGAATCTTTGTTAAGAACTGCACCATCTCCAATACCCAAAATGGTGTGAGAATTAAATCTTGGCCTGCGTTATTTGGTGGCTCAGCGTCTGATATACATTTCGAAGATATTATCATGAAGAACGTCAGCAATCCTATTGTCATAGATCAAGTATACTGTCCATGGAATGAATGCAATAGAAAGGTACTGATTAATTTGTTAATTACAGAAAGAAAGAAATCTCTCAAAACTAAGGATACTAATAGAATCTTATCATATATGGTTTTTCATTTCTTACTTACAGTCTGCATCAAAAGTAAGCATCAAGAATGTGAGCTTCAAGAATATAAGAGGCACATCTAGGACTCCCGTGGCTGTTCAGCTTTCCTGTAGCAAGGACATCCCATGCGACGAAGTGGAGGTTGCTGATATTGACCTCAAATACACCGGAAGTGAGGGTCCAGCTAAATTCCAATGCTCTAATGTTCAACCTAAATTTCATGGGAAAATAAACCCATCAAAATGTTGATGCGCAGAATATTGTGAGCAATTAAATGGGTTTAAAGATGAAAGAAAAACTTAGGGAATTTGTATCAAGATTGACTCATGAGCAATAATGGAAAGTAGTATATCTCTTCTTATGGGATATTACTTTCTTCTTCTTTTTTATTTTTTCTGATTTAGGATTTTTAGGGTTTCTTAATAGCCTTAAAACACAATATCCCATAAAACTAAAAGGATCTCACAGTAAAGATGGCACTCGTATATTTAATGGACATGTTATGAGTAATTAATTACACACACACACACACACACACACACACACACACACACACATATATATATATATATATATATATATATATATATATATATATATATATAAAAAGATAAAAA
>Ga0307511_10008188_pt1 | contig 10462 bp, 4 predicted proteins | sample 13_EM_MG_FD_200266 | JGI IMG/M metagenome (GOLD analysis project Ga0307511, IMG submission 200266) | Populus trichocarpa ectomycorrhiza microbial communities from riparian zone in the Pacific Northwest, United States - 13_EM | ecosystem: Host-associated > Plants > Roots > Unclassified | place... | reverse complement strand
CTAATTACTGGGCTTGTTGGGAATTTGCATGAGAGGATTTGATCATATTGGGATGTGTGTTTTGTTAGGAAAAAACTAGGAAGAACCACAACTAGTTTTTCCAAATCAATTCACAAGTTCCAATCTTTTTTCCTCTTTGTGCAATCAAAAACACAATCAAACAATCAACAAGATAATGCAAACAATCACACAAATTAACACCAAGATTTTTACGTGGAAAACCTAATACGGAAAAAAATCACGGGACCATAGTCCACCTAAAAACTTCCATTATCAAAATATAATGGGTTCATAATTGTTCTTCCTCAGATTTAACTAAGGGCTACAACATTCATATCATCAAGAACAACCTATTCTTGGAATACAACAAGATTAAAGGGAGAATTATTTGAGAAAAACTCACAATACTGACAGCCCCGGTTTGTTATAAAACAACCAGCTTATACATCACCAATCTTCGATCCAACCGTTCAAAATGAAGAGTAACGTGTCTAAAAGCTGATGTCATAATCTCAGCCCGATCCAACGGTTAACGAGCTGGAAAACAAAGAATGAAGACGGACGGTTCAGCTGCCTCAACTTCCTTTCTTTCTCTCGTGCTCTCTGTTATGTTTGCTCTAATTAATTCACTGTAGCCGCTACAGTAAACATTAGGTTTAAAATTCCAAGAGATAGCCACGTTGTCTCTTGACAATTAATGTGGAGGTCCCCTCATTACATGGTGCGGGACCACACACAACATGTTTGGGTTGGAGAGCATTCTCTTAGGTTGGATAGTAATCCCTGACTGGAGAGCATTTTCTAAGGTTGGAAAGCATGATAAAGTTGTGGAAGATAAATAATGTTTATGAGAGATAAATATTGTTTCTAAAAGATGAATAATGTTTAAGGGTAATGAATATGTTTTTCCCCTTTCTTTTCCCCTTTCCTCCCATTAGTTCAATTTTAAAGACTAAACTGGAGAATAGTATAAGGATTAGGGACTAAAATGGAGAAAAGGTATATAAAAAAGGTTTATGGTGCATTTATTACATACGAGAGCGTGTAGACAAGCTACCGCAACTTGCGATGGTGTTTTTGGTTTCGTCCCCCCATCAATGAGGGCCTTCCTTGGTGTTATTGGATTTGTCTTCGCAAGATCTTTTTAATATTATCATGTGTGTGCTAATTGAAGCTTTAATGTGTCTCTGATGTCCTATTATTTCTTTATTTTTCTTCTTTTTTTCCCTATACTTACCTTGATTTTTATGCCATTATTTTTCTTTTCTTCTTTGATGTGCTTGTGATCTTCCTTTATTCTTCTTCTCTTAGTTTTTTTTATTGGTTTTGTTTGGTCTAGGCCCTAACGGAGGGTCTGTCTTGCCTCTGCATTTAGACTAGCCCAAATGATAAGGGGTTTTTTTTTACAGTTCTATTTTTTAGGCTAGCCCAAACGATGAGAGCTGGTTTTTTTTTCCCATCACAAACATTTAGTTTTTAATAAAAGGAAAAAAGCTTACAAAGATTAAAGAGAATAATAATAGAATTTTTTTAAAAAAAAAAAATTAGCTAGGCCACCTCGCCAAGCCTTCCACTTGCAAGTGGCGCACACTCTTGCATTGGGTGAGGAAGGCCTAACATGGTTAATTAAAAAAAAAAAAGATGACGCGTCATCTTTTTGAGTGATACATCATCTTTTTTGATAATTTTTTTATCGTAAAAAAGTCACCTCATAATTTTTCTCTTTTTCGGAAAAAAAGCATCTTAATTAAATTCAAATGTCCTATATAAAATTATTTTAAGGCTCAAATCTTTTTTCTATTCGTTTTTTCTTACAACAAAATATCTACTTGATTTTCAATTTTCCTTTTACAATTAGTAACCAATCTCAGTTTTTTTTTTTTCATCTTAAAGGTTCAAACAATCTCGAATCAATTCTATAAGAGGGATCTATTATTTGAAAGCCAACCTTCCCTTTTCCATAGCTGGATTGGGATGGTTAGACAACTTTGTCTCTCCTTCCCTTTCTCGCTAATGTCTCACCTTCCCTCCCCGCTCTCTAAAAAAAAGAATTTAGGTTTTCTTATTTTTATATATTAATTTATTTTGCTCCTTGTAGTAATATAAACAATTAATCATGCCTTCAAAAAATATATTAGCCCCTCCTAAATTTTTATGTAATAAGAGTTTTTCAACATTTATTCCTCATGTGATAATATATACCTAATTTTTTTATTTAATATACTTTGAAATCATTTATACGAGAGAAAAAAATAATTAATCCCTTTATCTTTTATTTAAATATATGAACTAGTAATTAATATGTCCTAAATTCCTTACATTTTTAACTCAAATAAATTTTTTATAATTAGTGACTAGATTTGAGATAATTATTATTATGTACATAAAATTTTGATGTCTTTGAATTTATTAGAACTAATATTAATGAATAATATGAAATACCTTACAATATTAAATATATCATTATATGGATTAATTTAATTTTGGGTCTCAACCTTTTTAAAAAAACATTCAGAGATGTGATATACCATCTGACAAAATCATGAGTTATCAATTCTAACAATGATTTGGACAGACAACAAGTGCCAAATGACAGTGTTCTTAGTATCATTTTGCACACCAAAGTGCCGAGATAACAGTGGTCTTAGTGATTCCATGATCATTAAACCGACTTTATCTTAGTATATTTATTTTTGTAATAAAAAGTAAATATTGTAATCTTTAAAAAACAGTACAGCTAACACTAGAATATATTAAAATATAAGAGTACTGACTCAGTGACTCAGAAGTGTATCCAATAATTAAATAACCCATAACGTTATTTTCAAGTCATTAACTTCTTGGCAGGAACTGATTTAACAAACAAAATATAAAAAAGATAAATTGGGCATTAACATGTAAAATGCAAATAAATAACAAAATGACACAAAAGCATAAAATTTTGACAAAATAACACACTTTTGGATGTCATAGTTGGGAACCACGACATCCATTATACTTTGCGATTAGAAACCATGATAAAATTTTCATTGATATTGTATTTTACAACTATGATATCTATTTAATTCAGAATAAATAGTTGACCGATTCAGAAGAAAAATCATAAAACTGCTAAAACTAAGGCTCGTGAGCGAGATTTTTGAAATTTAAGAATCTGATAGTCGGAATAGTGATTTCATGGTTGCTACAAAGAAAACGGCCTCTAGAAAATTCTATAAAAATTTAAGTGTGATCCAACAGTCGAATTAAATGTTATGGTTTTTTTAAGCCATCATTCTAGTCTGATGTGATTAGACCTTCATTGGACCTAGACTTATTACATTGTTCCGTAAATGCATCTGTTAGGACATCCTTATGATTTGTCTAGGACAGATACTCATCTCTAGTTATGGCAGATCCATACCTGACTGCTCAACATCGCCCGTGAAAACTACTATGTGAACAATATATTTGTAAGATTTTAATTGGTATCTGATTTTAAGTCTACAAGTTGGAAAATGATGTATATTTTTACTCATAAAACATATCTAAAAGAAAAAAATTCATAAAATTATGGTTTTCATGTAAAACAGTTAACCAATTATACAACTGTATCCAACTAGTCGACCGATTGATAGTTGTCACGCTTAAAAAACACAACATATTTAAATGTTGTTATTCTGAAGCACAACAACTATCTTGTCAAGCTTAGAAATAACGACATTTAGTAAATATAACATTTCAGAAACGCAACAAGGTGAAAGTGTGCTATTTCGCTGAATGGTTTTTTTTGCAAAAACAACTTTTAATTTACTGTGCTAATTTTTTTTTAAATCCAACATAAGAAGATAAATCACTCACGGACTCGCTCGTTGTTAATAACCTCTCATACATTCTTCAACTAATAAGATTCCATGTATTTGGTCATACTCAAAAGAAACAAAATCTATTGGTTATTATGACAATTTAATGACAAAATAAATCACTGGTAATTCCATCGGCGATCATATGCATATTACTAATAGAATTAAACTGTCGAAGAATTACATCTAATAGTGACAAGTCCTGTAATTGTTTTCCAACTCTCTGGAACTTTTTGATGGACTTAGTCCGTCAGTAATTCTATCTGTAATTGTCAGTGACAGAGTTCTGTAACTTCTTTCCAACTCTCTGAAACTTTCTGAGGGACTTAGTCCATCAGTCATTCCATCTAGGATTCAAATTCTGTTGTTAATTATGTTAGTATTGTATTAAATATTTCTTAAAAAACAAATTAAAATAAACAATACAATTTTTTTTAAAAAGAATTAAAATAAAATAAAATAACCAAAATTTTATTATTAATTTAAAAATATTGTCAAATACAATTTATCTAGTGGACAGAAGGTAGAGAAGAAGGCGCAGACAGATCTTCATCAAAACCAAGACGGTGATGAGATTGACCAAATGTATCGATGAGGGTTGCCAACAACTTCTCAAGGAAATTCACTTTATCCTTAAGGTCGGTCATCTCATACTTAAGTTGAGTTGTCTCAGCAGTAAGTCAGGTCGTCTAAGCTTAAATCTATTCTCATACAATCGCCTAGACGGTCGGAGATTGTTACCTCAATTCTAATTGCGAGGATCCAAAAGTTGATACACTATGGTCCATTCATATATCCTTGTTTGTAGTGTTGGAGATATCATAAGCCTAATTTTTATCGGGTTCGCCGAACGATCCAGTCTCTAATCATAAATCTGGATCGAGTTTTAAATGGGTTGGAGGATTGTCCTTGTATCTGTCCTACAATCGGGTGTTATATGTTTTCTGAAAAAAAAAAGCAAATTAAAAAAATAATAACTTTAGAAAAAAAATTGTTGAAATTCAACTTATCATGAACTTCTGAGCTCGGCTATCCACGAACTGCTGCACCCCTTTTCAACGATCCTTATTTTGCATGTGAATTTCAACAAAAAACTCTATCGGTCTTGAATTGTGTCCAAGCACCATAGCTTGTAAAAGAAAGCTATTGTTAGTTAAACATTTTCATATAATACAACAATTAAAAAAATTATCTTAAAAAACAAAATCTTACAATCTGTTTTGCAAGCGAAACAAACAGAATGGATACACCGATATGCATTATAATGGAACCATGAATCTTCTTATTCTAGTTCTAAGCACTAAACCACGACCACTGCACAAAATGTTTAGATGTCACGTACTAGATATAAGCATTCCAGATAGCCTTTGAGATGTGCGGGGTTTGAAATTCCTTCACACGACCATATCTTCCCAATCTAGAAGACCTCTTTTTTTTTTGCTTATTTCTTTTATTCTTTCTACGCTTGTGCCTAAAATCATGCAACCATGTTCGTAGAAAAACATTATCGATTAAGATTATGAAAAATAAAATTTAAATATTTTTTTTTAATATCACATTTTGAATTCAATTTTAACTAATGACGTTGTGATTCTCCCACAGTCTCTTAGTAACAACGTTGACAGCCTCCTCTTGGTAAAAGTTTTCCTTGCATGTCAATTTCATAAAATAATTGATTTATTAAAATTAAAAAACTGGCCGAATTAAATAATTAAAAAAAATTGTTAATGTATATACTAATCTTGGACTTTCCAAACCAAGCATCAATCATAGCCTTTTATTCAGGATTTTTGGAAACTTGACTCTAGTGAAACAAAAGCATTTCCATCGACAATTCCATGGCCAATGTTATCATGTGAACAACCTCCACATTTGTAAACCTGAAATCTCATTCATTTATTCAAATTAATTATTCAATAATTATTCATTGTTGTTTATTTTTTTTATGATGCAAGAAAGGATAACAAACTGACATGTTATGGTCGGGCTTCCACTAAGCAATATACTTTCAAGTGTATACATCCTGCTCAGTTAGGACACCTCTTCTACGAGTTGCCCTCGCACTTGATGGGCCTACATCGAGAGAGGGTGCATGTGCCTAAGGTGTTTAGTCATTGTCAACACTTAGCGACTCATGGTCATCAAATACGCCACGAGATCGAAGAACCAACATCGCTCATGTCCATATTACTTTTTAATGACCTTCTTTTCACCATCTAAACAAGTTAAGTATAAAAAAGATAACAACATTATCATTATATCCTATTCTTAAAAAAAAAATTGAAGTATCTCTCCTATATAAAAGATTACCTAAAATTTTATCACCTGCAAATAAATAAAGTTACAAATCAATTGATATTATTTATGACTACTATTTAATTTATTTATTTTGAAATCTACGTGAACAACATCTCATTATCCAAAACCTAATTATATCTAAGAAAACTCTTACAAAAATTATCACATTGTCTTTTTCTTTACGGTTTACACATACCATCTAGTTACTACTCCAAAATAATTTATCGCTACCCCTTAAAATTAAACAAACTTATATGATATCTTATTGTATTGTCTTGTTCATTAACATATATTCCAACATCTTTGAATGTAGTTATCCTATTTAGCAATTACACATTTAAATTGTTTATATATGATATATTCATATATATCATATTAAAGATATAACAACATTATTTAAGTAACACTTCAAACTAGGATTCCAAAAACACTTCGGTTGACAGCCTATCACCTACCTGAGTCCTCTTTCATTCTCACTTTGATCTTTTAAAAATAATGTTTCAACGTCTACTAATTTGTATAACTCGGTGAATAATCAGATAAATAAGTTTGAGAAACTTCACAGATCTTTAATAATTTGATCCAATATCATATTGATATAACAATTCCACAAGTATAAGATGTATGATAGTTCAATGCCCACATTTTATATCCTTATCCTACCTCAATGGTAGCATATGTAGTATGGTGTAGGAAATTCATTTTTTTTTTAATATAAGCTCAATCATTCATTTTTAGCAATTTGCAATTTTTCTAAGTAATTACATTTCGCTATTAAGGAATTTACTTTAATCTTCAAATAATTTACTAATTTTTCAAACTTTTAACTTATTTTCGCTACTTAAAGGACATATTTTTAGTGAAATGTTTCTGAATATTTTCTTCTTTTTTTCATATTTCAGTTACAGCATAAAAAACTCAATAATTATGCTTTTCTTTAAAGTCATTAAAATCCTTTTATTGTAACTTAACATGTATACTTCTCTTATTTACCAAGATATACCAACAAATTCAATTAAAATATAAACAATCCATCATATGACAAAAGAATGACATTAAGAATCCAATAAATTTTAAACTAACACACGCCACCACAACATAAACAAATAATTAAATTTCTTGGTAGTTCAATTATGAACAAATAGCTGTTGGATTACATAGCAAATACCACCGCAAAGAGGTATTATTACCTCAGATAAGATCCCTTCTTAGGTTATGAAAACCCTCAAAACAATAACAAGAACAACAAATTTATATAGAGGCTGGAAGTCTAAATTTTATTCAACAAATAATAACTAAAATCCAAATTTTGAAAAGTAATTTAAATAATTTGTCGTAGCCATTTATGAGCTAAATAATAAATAAATTAAAATTATATAGAAAAGATAAAATTCAAAAATATAAACAATCTATAAATGTTAAATTTCATAGTTGAAAGCCTCATGGTAATTAAAAAGAGGACTTTGTCAGTTAATATTATATATGTTATGAGTCCTTTTATTGCGAGTTTTTTTTATTATTAACGTGGGTGTTCGGGCCAGCTTGTGCGCACCTCGACTAATTTCACGGGTCCTAAAATTAATGACGATATAAATCTTCAGTGACCATCATATTAGCTTTTATTACGAGTTTAAAAACTTATGAAGAGGTTCTATCTTTGGCATGCTTTAGAGAGTAAATTATATATCAAGAACATAAAGTTATGAGACTTTTCTAGGTTAAAATATACACAAGTCCATTGACGTTAAAGCTTGAAGACAATCATGCATGGATTCAACTTTTATAATCAATCGAACTGCTGCCACAAAAGTATAGATAAAAAATTCTATAATTCTTAGAAAATGAATTAGAGAGATGCCATTTTCATTAGCTGTCATGGAAGGTAATATGGAAGATAGCTAGCACTCATCTGATCATTTCAATTCCTGAAAATTCAAAAGGAAGGCAAACCAAGAATGAAGCAAAGACTGGAGACCACACCACACACCAAAACACTGCTGGCACTGATTAATCCACCCAACCAAATCAAAGATCAAAAGTAGCTTTGAAAACCTAAAAGTGGCAGGAGATTTATCTTTCTCACTAGTTTGGCGTGGAGGCGTTGAGGATGAAAACATTAAAGGGAATTGAAGGAGAAAAAAAGATAGAGAGAAGAAATTGTTAGAGAGAAGAGGGAGGAACAAGACACCGTTGTTCTTTTAAAATTAGGGATTCAATAGGGATTTTTATCAATGGAATTAATGATAGACAATTAAATATTTATTTATTTTTAAGGTTAATCAGTAATTTCATTAGTAATTAAGACTTAAATTTTTTAATAAAACCCAAAATTTTCTAAAACACCCCTAAAATTCTCCGATAAAATTTCTTTTCGTTAGTTATTTTTTCGGTGATTATTAGTGGTAAAGTCCTGTAATTGTTTTTAACCATATAAAAATTTCTAAGGGACTTAGTCCATTGATAATTCTATATGTAATTATCAATGACAAAGTCTTGTAATTGTTTTTTTCAATTCTCTTAAAATTTTCAAAGGATTTAGTCCGTTAAAAATCCTATTTGTATATTATATTTTATTGGTAGTTTCATTGGTATAAAACAATTTTTTTTCTAATATTTTTGTATTCCCTAGCTATCTTTCTAACTTGTAAATACAATATAATCACAATACAATAACACAATTTCTATTCAATAACATAATAATAAAATCATAACAATAAATATTCCATTAGTGTTAATAATAGTTTATTGTGAAGGAACAAAAAAAATTATTATATTAAAGTCAATTTCATTACACATTAATGTTTTACATTTAAATTAGTTCAAAATCTTTTTAATTAGAATTATCTTCTTTTTCTTCAATTCCATCATTGTCATGCTCATCATAATCTTCTTCATTGAATTGAAACTCGTCAATATCATTATCTTCATCGACTTCTGTATGCCTACTGATTCTCAATATATCATTTAACTATTTAGCGTCAACAATAATAAAAATATTCTCAGCTACATAAAAATTTGAATTTTCTTCTAAATCGGTAGATAGAGCAACTCGATATGCATCAACCAACTTATCTAGTTAATTAAAAGACATTGTCTCCTGTAGTTACTGCATCGTTACTATCCTGAATAACTTGGACACGACCTCATAGTTTGGTTTCATTACGAATAACTAATTAACTTTAAAATGATACTTTTTAAAAAATAAAAATAAAAATTGAATATCAACAAAAACAATAATGTTATTTTTCATCGGTAAATATTACCATAACTTAGTGACAATATTTTTTCCCAACGATATTTCTATTTATTTTTGACACTTTCCTTTGATGTCATCATCTCATCAGTCCCTTTCCAATATTTATCTATCACGGGGCTGCAAGAAAACAATGCGTGTGCCTTTAATTTATTTTATGTTATACCCTAATATTATCTCTCATCATTTACTATAAAACAACACAGCTCTTTTCTTTAACAAGCTAGCTAGATTGTAATGGCCATGGCCTCAGTATCTCCTCAAAACAGCGTACCTAAGGCCCCTGTTTTTCTTTTGTTTTGTATGTTCTTAGTGTTTTTGTCGACCCATGTTTCGGCACAATCATCACCTGTTTTTGCATGTGATGTTGTGAGCAATCCATCTTTGGCAAGCTTAGGGTTTTGTAACACGTCTTTAGGGATCCATGGCAGAGTTGTGGACCTGGTAAAAAGACTCACATTGCAAGAAAAGATATTGTTCTTGGTGAATAGCGCAGGGAATGTGAGCAGACTTGGTATACCAAAGTACGAGTGGTGGTCTGAGGCTTTACATGGAGTCTCCTACGTGGGTCCAGGCACACATTTCTCTGACGATGTAGCTGGAGCTACCAGCTTCCCTCAGGTCATCCTCACCGCTGCGTCCTTTAACACCTCTCTCTTTGAAGCCATTGGAAAGGTATATTATACTCTCTCTCTCTCTCTCTTTTTTTAATTTAGCAAATATTTAACATTTCTTAGGGGTATGGTTTTCTTTCATCATTTTCTCTTATCCTGCTGACTTTCTCAATCCTAGTAACGAGATCTTTTATTTGTTACCACCCCTTTTATGTTGATATGTTCATGTATAACACCACATTCTTCTTTGAGAGAAGGATTTGGTGAAGATTTATATATTTTGTTACAAACGAGAGTTTTGTGCTTGAAACCTCTTAATACAAGTTGAGCTACGAGCAAGCTCATTGATGGTGTTTGTTTTTAGTGAAGAAAATCTTGATTTTTCATCCATATGCAAAAAGATCAAGCGCACCAAATTTTGCACAAAAAATATATATATATATATATATACTCAG
>Ga0307511_10008187_pt1 | contig 10462 bp, 7 predicted proteins | sample 13_EM_MG_FD_200266 | JGI IMG/M metagenome (GOLD analysis project Ga0307511, IMG submission 200266) | Populus trichocarpa ectomycorrhiza microbial communities from riparian zone in the Pacific Northwest, United States - 13_EM | ecosystem: Host-associated > Plants > Roots > Unclassified | place... | reverse complement strand
CCGAAAAGCGTTCCGGTTCGCGCCGCCGCGATTTCCTGAAAACCGCCGGCGCTGCTGCTGCCACCAGCGCGCTGGCCGCCCCGGCGATCGTCAAGGCGCAGGCCAAGACCCTGAACATCGGCGTGCTGCTGCCCAAGTCCGGCACCCTGGCCTTCCTCGGCCAGTCCTGCCAGAAGGGCGCGGACATCGCCGCCGAAGTGTGCGCGCAGCTCGGCTACAAAGTGAACATCAAGCTGATGAGCGCGGACTTCGAGTCCAACGTCGACCTCGCCCGCGCCCGCGCCGAAAAGCTGATCAGCGAAGGCGCGCACATGCTGCTGGGCCCGTTCGATTCGGGCGCCGCCGGCGCGATCGCGCAGGTGGCCGAGCAGAAGGGCGTGCCTTTCGTGATCAACATCGCCGCCGCCCCGCAGATCACCGAGCAGGGCTACAAGTATGTGTTCCGCAACTTCTTCACCGCCCCGCAGCTGATCCGCAACGGCCTGGTGCTGATGAAGGATCTGTTCAACGCGACCAAGACGCAGCCCAAGAGCGCCGTCTACATGCACGTGAACGACACCTTCGGCATGGCCAACAAGGCGGCGATCGACAAGCTGTATCCGACCGCGGGCCTGGGCATGGAACTGAAGGCCTCGATCGCCTATGACCCGGCGGCGCGCGACCTCTCCGTCGAAGTGGCCAAGGCGAAAGCCACCGGCGCCGACGTGCTGATGGTTACCACCCGCATCAACGACGCGATCCTGCTGGTGCGCGAGATGGTCAAGCAGCGCTGGGAGCCGATGGGCATCGTCAACCCGGGCTCGCCCGGCTTGTACGAGGCGCAGTTCTTCGCCACGCTCGGCAAGTACTCCGACTATTGCATCACCAACGTTGCCTGGTCCGATCCCAAGAGCCCGGTGACCGATATGGCCAAGGCGATCTGGGCGAAGAAATTCCCCAAGGACCCATGGGAAGGCCACGTGCTCAACGCCGGCTTCACGATTGAAGCGGTGATGATCTGCGCCGATGCCTTCCAGCGCGCCGGCAGCACCGATGGCAAGGCACTCGCCGAAGCCCTGCGCAAGACCAAGATCGAGAAGAAGATCATGCTGGGCGGCCCGATCGAGTTCGACGCCAAGGGCCAGAACAACAACATCATCTCCGCCTGCCTGCAGAACCGCAGCGGCCAGGCGCGGGTGGTGCTGCCGGCCGACAAGGCAGAGCGCCCGCCGATTTTCCCGATGCCTGGCTGGAGCAATCGCGGCGCGTAAGCCGTATGCCGAAGCGGTACCGCGAAGCAATGCGGTGCCGGGCAAGCGCCCCCGCGCGCCGTGCTGCATGCGGCGTCCGGGGGCAATTTATTGGAACGTCGTGAAGCAAAGTACGCATGTTTGATCTGTATCTGAATGCCGCGATCAGCGGCGCGCTCACCGGCCTGGTCTACGGCCTGATGGCCCTGGGCCTGTCGGTGATTTTCGGCGTGGTGCGGGTGGTCAACTTCGCCCACGGCGAGATGATGACCGGTGCGATGTACGCCGCCATCCTGCTGGCGCAAGCCTTCAAGCTGGACCCGCTGGTGGCGATGCTGCCGATTGCTTGCGGCATGTTCTTCCTCGGTTACTGGCTGCAGCGCGGGCTGATCAATTCTTTCGTCACGCGCCCGGAGCACACGCAGTTCATGCTGCTTGTTGCGGTCGCCATCATCCTGGGCAATGCGCAGCTGATTGCTTTTGGTCCGAACGCGCGCAATGTGCAGGTCGATTACGCGCTGGACTCCTACCAGTTCGGGCCGGTGATCGTCGACAAGGTACGCATCATCGCGGCCATCGCGGCGGTGGCGATTTCCGCAGCGCTGTTCGCGTTTTTCCGTTTCACCCTTACCGGGCGCGCGATCCGTGCCTGCGCCGACAATTTTCTCGGCGCGCAGGTGGTGGGCCTGAACGTCAAGCGCCTGTACGCGCTGACCTTCGGCATTGGCGCCGCGTGTCTCGCCGCGGCCGGTTGCCTGCTGCTGTTGCTGGTCGATGTAACGCCGACGCAGGGGCCGGCCTACACCTTGCTGGCCTTCATCATCGTGATCGTCGGCGGCATGGGCAGCCTGACCGGTGCCTTGCTCTCCGGGCTGATCGTCGGGATTTCCGAGGCACTGGCCGGCGCGATGTTCGCGCCCTCGGCCAAGAGCATGTTCACCTTCGCGCTGCTGGTGCTGGTGCTGCTGTTCCGCCCGCAAGGCCTGCTGGGGCGGCGCCCATGAGTAATTTCGTCTCGCAGCAACTGGTTGGCCTGCCCAAGCGCGCGCTGATCGCGCTCGCGGTGTTTTTTGCCTTGCTGCTCGTCGCCCCGGCGCTGGTGAACGGCTATGTGCTGTCGATCCTGATAGTGGTGCTGTACTTTGCCTATGCCGGGCAGGCGTGGAACATCATGATGGGCTTTGCCGGCCAGCTCTCGCTCGGGCATTCGATCTATGTCGGCCTAGGCGCCTATGCGGCGGCGATGATGTTCACCAAGTTCGGGTTCAACCCGTGGATCGGCCTGCTGGTGGCGATGGCGGTGACCACGGCGATGGGCGCGATCATCGGTTTTCTCGCCTTCCGCTTCGGCATCGGCGGCGTTTACTTCGCGATTTTGACGATCGCGTTCGCGGAGTTCACCCGCGTCGGCTTCGATCACTGGACCTGGCTGGGCGGCTCCGGCGGCCTGTTCCTGCCGGTGGCGAACCTGACGTCGAACGACCTGCTCAACCTGCGCGGGTCGCCGGTGATGTTCTATTACGTGATGCTCGCCATGTGCGTGGCGGCGCTGATTTTCTGCCGTGCCCTGCTGGCCGGCCGCCTGGGCTACTACTGGCAGGCGATCCGCGAGAACGAGGACGCGGCCGCGGCGCTGGGCATCCACGTGTTCCGCTACAAGATGATCGCTGTGATGCTGTCCTCCGCGATGACGGCGTTCGCCGGTGTGTTCTTCGCGTTCTACTACAACAACCTGTTCCCCGAGCAGATCTTCTCGATGGGGCGCTCGATCGAGATCATCCTGGGGCCGATCATTGGCGGCCTGGGCACCTTGTTCGGCCCCATCCTCGGCGCTTTTGTACTTACGCCGCTGGCCGATGGTCTCACCGAGCTGCTGCAATGGGTGGGCGTGGATGTGCCTGGTGTCAAGCAGGTGTTCTACGGCTTCTGCCTGCTGATCGTGGTGGTGTTCCTGCCCAACGGCATCTGGCCCGTGTTGGCCAAGCGCCTCAAGCTTGAGCGGGAGCACTGACATGGCCTTGCTCGAAGTCCAAGGCATCGGCAAGCACTTTCGTGGCCTGCGCGCGCTGCATGATGTCAGTTTCTCGATTCCCGAAGGTGCGATCCACGCCATGATCGGGCCGAACGGCGCCGGCAAGACCACCTGCTTCAACGTACTCGCCGGGGTCTACAAGCCGGACGGTGGCAGCGTCGCCTTCGGCGGCAAAACGGTTTCCGGCCTGCGCCCGGACCAGATCTGCCGCGCGGGAGTGGGGCGCACCTTTCAGGTGGTCAAGCCGTTCCCCGGCCTCTCGGTGCTGGACAACGTGGTGGTGGGCGCGCTCAACGCGGTGGGCAGCGTGGCTGCCGCGCGCGTCGAAGCCATGCGCGTGCTCGAACTGCTGCACCTGGCCGACAAGGCCAGGCATCCCGCCGCCAGCCTGACACTGCCGGAGCGCAAGCGCGTCGAAGTCGCGCGCGCCATGGCGACCAAGCCCAGGCTGCTGCTGCTCGACGAGGTGATGGCAGGCCTGCGGCCCACCGAGGTGGACGAGATGGTGGCGGTGTTTCGCCGCGTCAACCAGGAGACCGGGCTGACCATCCTCTTGATCGAGCACGTGATGCGCGCGGTGATGGCTCTCGCCCAGCACATCGTGGTGTTGCACCATGGCGAGAAGATCGCCGAGGGCGGGCCGCAGGACGTGGTGCGCGACCCCAAGGTGCTGGAATGCTATCTCGGGGAGGAAGCGCTGTGAGCGACCTCCTGGTGGTAGAAAACCTCGACCTGTACTACGGCGACGCGCAGGCGCTCTCCGGCGTCAGCCTGACGGTGCGCGAGAAGGATATCGCGGTGATCGTCGGCTCGAACGGCGCCGGCAAGTCCAGCCTGATCCGCACCATCGCCGGCATCGAAAGGCCGCGCGCCGGCAGCGTCCGCTACAAAGGCGTGGACATCGCCGGCTGGCCCAGCCATCAGGTGTGCGAACTGGGCATCGGCCAGGTCGCCGAAGGCCGCCAGGTGTTCCCGACCATGAGCGTGGAAGAAAACCTGCAGATGGGCGCGCTGCTCAAGCGGGCACGTTCGCGTTTGAAAGAAGGCCTGCGCGAGGCCTACCAGATGTTTCCGCGCCTGGAAGAACGCAAGACCCAGGCGGCCGGTACGCTCTCCGGCGGCGAGCAGCAGATGCTGGCGATCGGCCGCGCCCTGATGGGCCGGCCCGACCTATTGATGTTCGACGAGCCTTCGCTGGGGCTGGCGCCTTCGGTGGTGCAGGAGATGTTCCAGATCATCCGCCGCCTGAACCAGGGTGGCATCACGGTGGTGCTGGTCGAGCAGAACGTGGCGGCTTCGCTCAAGCTGGCGCAGGAGGCCTACGTGCTGGAGAACGGCGCCATCACGCTCTCCGGTAGCGGGGCGGAGCTGCTTGCCGACGACCGCGTGCGCAAGGCCTACCTGGGGTTGTAGGGCCTACTTCTTCGCCTTCACCACGTAGCGCACGAACGGATCGCGCAGCGTGTACTTGTCGTACAGGCCGCGCGCGCGATAGTTGTTCTCTTTCGTGAGCCAATATAGGCGCGACCAGCCCTCAAGCGGCATCGCCGCGACCAGCCAGTCGATCAACTGCTGGCCCACCCCCTTGGCGCGCACATCAGGATCGACGTACAGGTCTTCGAGATAGCACACCGGGGTGCTCTCCCAGGTGTTCTCGTGGACGATGTAGTTGGCGATGCCTATCACCTGGCCGCCATCGCCTTCCGCGACGATGGCGTGCACGCTCGATTTGTCGTCGAGGATGCGCTCCCAGGTGCGCTGCGTCACGTCGGGGGAAAGCGTGACTTCGTAGAAGCGGCAGTAGCCGTCCCAGAGGCGGCGCCAGGCGGCTTGATCGCGGGATTCGATCTTGCGGATCGTCGGGCGGTTCTGTGTGGTGCGGATCGGCGCGGTCATGGAACGCAATACTACGCCGCAATCGCCGGACCGCAGGCTTGCGGTCCCGGTCTGCGCCGACGCTTGCGTCAGCGTGGGCGGCCGCCGCTCACGAATACGGCTTTTCCCGTATCGTGAAGCAATTGCCGCTGTTCTGCCGGCGCCAGCTTTGTACTGGCTTCTATGGCGCGGTTAACCAGGTCCGCGTATTCCATCTTGTTGTTGCCCGTGTCGGAGCCCCACATCACGTGATCGGCGCCATACAGATCCAAGGCGTGGCGTAGAAAATCGCTCGCGGGAATGTTGGCCTTGCGCAGCCTTTCAAGATTCAATGTCGAGAATTTATAGTAGACATTCTTGTACGATTTCAGCGCAAGGTGACCCGGGCCGAAGCCGTAGCTCGGGGCTCCCTCGGGCGTCGGCCAGGTAAAGTGATCCAGCACGATACGGGTGCGTGGATATTTTTCGGCCAATTTGCGGATCCGCTCCATGACATCGCGGCCGCCCGGTTCTGACGGCATCAGCACCACGGCGATACCCAGTTCGTTCGCCGCGGCCCAGGTATTTTGAGCGGCGGCGGAATCAAGCCACGGGATGTTGTCCGAGACCAGATCGGTCGGGCCGGTCATGCGGATGCCGGAAGCACGGCGATCCTTCACGATGGCACGCAAAAGATCGGGAGTTTTCGGGTCGGCAGGTTCCAGAATCACGACTCCCGTGATTCGATCCGGCGACCTTGTGGCCGAATCCAGCAGGTAGTTGTTGTTGGTGTCGTATGCGATACGGTACTGCACCGCGACGCCGCCTTCAACGCCGTTGGCATCCCATGCTCCCAAGATGCGCTCAGCCGTATTCGGTTTTTGGCGAAGGTAGCCGCGCATGTCGCGCGCGTGTTCGTTGGCCGGCTCATCGGTGCGCATTGGATACCTTTCGATGTCGCCCGATACGAAATGCGCGTGGGTGTCGAAGAGTTTGAAAGGCAGGGAATTTTGCGCGAAGGCAGGTGTGCACGCAGCTGCGAGGCCGAGCACAAGGGCGAGCCCGAATGAACGGCGCGGTCGATGGGTATTCATGATGTCTCCTGGAAGTATTTTTTTGGGCCGCGCGGCGCAATGGTGGGCGTGCGCGACAATGGAGCTTAGACAACAGCATTGCTTCCATCCACCGATTTATTGCGCTGTTTCGTGTAGCGAAATCTTTAAGGGAGCACCGATCAAGCGGGCTTCGCTCTCCAAACACCCCTTCGCCTTCACCACGTGGCGCACGAACGGATCGCGCGGCGCGTACTGGTCGTACAGCCCGCGCGCGGTAGTTGTTCTCTTTCGTGAGCCAACAAAGGTGCGACCAGCCATCGGCCTGCATCGCCGCGACCAACCGGTCGATCAGTTGCTAGCCCACGTCACTCGGGGGAGAGCGGGACTTCGTGGAAGCGGCGGCAGCTGTCCCGGCGGCGGCGCCAGGCGGTTTCGTGGCGGGCTTCGACCTTGCGAATTGTCGTGTGGGGATGTGTGCGATTGCGCGCGCGGTTGGGTGCGCGATTGCGTGCGCGGTTTCGTGTGGCGCGGGCCGCGATATTACGCCGCGATCGCCGGCGGGTTGAAGAACTCGTAGGTATTGCGCCCGCGCGCCTTGGCGCGGTACATGGCGGAATCGGCCTTTTTCAGCAGTTCGCCAAAGTCCGCGCTGTCTCCGGGAAACAGGCTGACGCCGACGCTGCCCGAGCTTTGCACGGTCCGCCCTTCGCCCAGGTCCTCGAAAGGGCGGGCCAGTTCGATGCAGACTTTCGCTGCCAGGCCGGCGACCGCGCCGACGTCTTTCAGGGACGTGAGCAGGATCACGAATTCGTCGCCGCCCAGGCGCGCGACGGTGTCGGCGCGGCGTACCGTGTCGGTCAGGCGCAGCGCGACCTGCTTGAGAAGCAGGTCGCCGGCGTGGTGCCCGAGCGTATCGTTGACGGTCTTGAAATTGTCCAGGTCGACAAACAGCAGCGCCACCTGCTCGCCGTTGCGCTGCGCGTTGGCGATCGCCTGCACCGTCAGGTCGGCGAGCAGGGCGCGGTTCGGCAGGCCGGTCAGGCTGTCGCGCGTGGCGAGGTATTCGAGGCGCTGGCGCGCCTCCTTGGCTTCGGTGATGTCCAGCGCCGTCCCGCGGTAGCCGGTGAGTTCGCCGCGCGGGTTGCGCACCGGGATGCCGGTGATGCGCTGCCAGACCTGGCGCCCCGACTTGGAGATCACGCATTGCTCCAGGCCGCGGAAAGTGCCGTCCGGGCTGGCATGCGCCTTGTACCAGGATTGCGAGTGGCTGGTCTCGCCCGGCGCCAGGAATTCCGAAGGGCGGTGCCCCAGCACTTCCTGCGGCTTGTAGCCCAGCATGGCCTCGATGCGGTCCGACACATAGGTGAGGCGGAATTGCGGGTCCGACTCCCAGACGTATTCCCCGGCGGCATCGACCACGTCGCGAAAGCGCTGTTCGCTCACCGTCAGGCGTTCCTCGGCGAGCTTGCGGGCGGTCACGTCCATCAGGGTGCCGCTCATGCGCCTGGCACGGCCGTCGGCATCGCGCTCCGAGACCCGGCCGCGCGAGAGGATCCAGACCCAGCCGCCATCGACGGTACGCAGTCGGTATTCCTGATCGTAGTAGGCGCGCAAGCCCTTGACCGTGTCCCAGGCGACCCGGTTGACCTCGTCACGGTCGTCCGGGTGCACCAGTTCCATGTAGGCCGCCGCCGCGATGCGTACCGGATGGGCCGGCTCGCCGCGCATTTCCGACCAGCCTTCGCTCAGGTAAACCTCGCCGTCGCCCAGGGTCGCATCCCACACCGTCAGGCGGGCGCACTCGATGGCGATCTGCAGGCGCTCCCGGGCGGCGATGAGGGCGGCGTCGTCCTGGTTCAGCGCGGCGATGTCGGTGACCACCGCGCACAGCAGGGTGCTGCCGCCATGGCTGATGGGCGAGACGCGCATGTCGACCCAGCGCAATTCACCGCAGGCGCGCCGGTGCAGGCGGCGCGGCTGGGCGCTGTCGGGCGCCTGCGCGCCGGACGCCGCCTGTTCGAGCACACACAGGGGCATGCCGCGCAACTGTGCCTGTTCATAGCCGTAATAACGGCGTGCCGCCGCGTTGGCGGCCACGATCATGCCGCTGGTCGGGGCGATCAGCAGCATGGCCGCGTCGTGCTGTTCAAACAGGCTGAACAGGTCGAGCAGCGGCTCGGCGAAGGCGGGAAGAGCGGAGTTCATCAAATTTGGTTGGCGGCACCGGCAGTTCATCATGCGGCCTTACCAGCGTCAATACGCCAACCGGCCTAGTCCGGATGGCCAGCCGGGAGCGGCGGGCAGGGCGCGTGCGATAATTTACCCCTATGCAAACCCTCCTGCTTTCCCTGCGCATGCTGGCGCGCGATGCGCGCGCCGGCGAGCTGCGCGTGCTCCTGGCGGCCCTGGTGATCGCGGTGGCCAGCGTCACCTCGGTGGGCTTTTTCGCCGACCGCGTCGGCCGCGCCCTGACCCAGGAGTCGCACCAGCTGATCGGCGCCGACCTGGTGGTGAGCGCCGACCGGCCAGTGCCCGACGGCTACGCCAGCGAGGCTACCGGCCGTGGCCTGGTGACGGCAGGCGCCGCGACCTTCCCCAGCATGGCCTCCCTGAACGGCAAGACCCACCTGGCCGGCTTCAAGGCGGTGACCGGCAGCTACCCCCTGCGCGGCGCCCTGCGCACCGCGCCGGACCGCAACAAGCCTGACGCCGCCACCCGCGACATCCCCAACCCCGGCACGGTCTGGCTGGACGAGCAATTGGCCGCCAGCCTGGCTGCCAAGCCGGGCGACCTGATCGGCGTGGGCGACGTGCAACTGCGCTTCGAGCGCGTCCTGACCCTGGAACCGGACCGGGGCGCGAGCTTTTTCGCCATCGCCCCGCGCCTGCTCATGAACCAGGCCGACCTGCCGCGCACCAACCTGATCCAGGCCGGCAGCCGCGTCACCTACCGCCTGCTGGTGGCGGGAGCGGACCAGGCGATGCAGTCCTACACCACGTGGATCAAGGCCAAGCTGGGTCGCGGCCAGCGCCTGGAAGAGATCAGCAACGCGCGGCCGGAAATCCGCAACACGGTGGACCGCGCGCACCAGTTTCTCGGCCTGGTGTCGCTGCTGGCGGTGATCCTCGCCGCCGTCTCGGTGGCCCTGGGGGCGCGGCGCTTCATGCAGCGCCACCTGGACGGCTGCGCCGTGCTGCGCGCCATGGGCGCGAGCCAGGGCAAGCTGTTCGGCCTGTACGCCTCTGAGTTTCTCTGGCTCGGCTTGCTTGGCTCGGCGGCCGGCACTTTGCTCGGCTGGGCGGTGCACGCGCTGCTCGCCGCGTTGCTGGGCTACCTGGTGGCGGTGGAGTTGCCGTCGCCGTCCCTGCTACCTGCCCTGCAGGGCTTTGCCACCGGCACCTTGCTGCTGCTCGGGTTCGCGCTGCCGCCGCTGATCCAGCTGGCCGGCGTGCCGCCGGTGCGGGTGATCCGGCGCGAGTTGGGTAACCCCAAGTCGGCCACCATCCTTGCTTACGCGCTGGGCGGCGTGACCCTGGTGCTGCTGATCCTCTGGCAGGCGCGCGATTTCAAGCTGGGCGCGGTGGCGGCGGGCGGCTTCGCCGCGGCCCTCGCCATCAGCGGCGTGCTGACCTACGGCTGCCTCAAATTGCTGGCGCGCCTGCGCGGCGAGGCCGGTTTCTCCTGGCGCTACGGCGTGGCGGCGATGCGCCGGCGCAGTGTCGCCACGGTGACCCAGGTGGTGGCCCTGAGCCTGGGCCTGGCGGCGCTGTTGATGCTCACCATCACGCGCGGCGACCTGGTGGACAAGTGGCAGACCAGCGTGCCGCCCGATGCGCCGAACCGCTTCATCATCAACATACTGCCCGAGCAGCGCGACATGGTCGCCGAGGTGTTCAAGCAGCACGGCCTGGCGGCCCCGGTGCTTTCGCCGATGGTGCGCGGGCGCCTGATCGCGATCAACGGTACACCCACCGGTCCGGAGTTTTTCACCGAGGACCGCGCGCGTCGCCTGGTGGACCGCGAGTTCAACCTCTCCTACATGAGTGATTTGCCCAAGCACAATTTGGTGTCCCAGGGGCCATGGTTCACGCCGCAAGACCTGCAGCAGGGGGCGCTCTCGGTGGAGGAGGGCATCGCCCAGACCCTGGGCCTGAAACTGGGCGACAGGCTGACTTACGAAGTGGCCGGGCGGACTTTCGAGGCGCCGATCACCAACCTGCGCAAGCTGAACTGGGATTCGATGCAGGTCAATTTTTTCGTCATCGTCAATCCCAGGCTGCTCGAACCTTTC
>Ga0307511_10008185_pt1 | contig 10462 bp, 12 predicted proteins | sample 13_EM_MG_FD_200266 | JGI IMG/M metagenome (GOLD analysis project Ga0307511, IMG submission 200266) | Populus trichocarpa ectomycorrhiza microbial communities from riparian zone in the Pacific Northwest, United States - 13_EM | ecosystem: Host-associated > Plants > Roots > Unclassified | place... | reverse complement strand
GCCGTGCACGGGCCAGTTGCTTCTCGAACCAAATCGATGAAGGTGCCAATGCAGTTTGCCGTCGACATGGTGATTTCGGTCACGTGGTGCTGCGGCTCTATTTCATTGACGATTGTCAGATGGCTCTCCCTCGGAGGCCGGTGGGTCAAGACAACTATCCATCAGACGTGGAGCAAATCAGTTTGGCGGAAAGGTGAGCTGATTGCCGAATAAAATAACCATCTGAACGAGGCATCGGGCAGAGGAAAGATAAGGAATCCGCTAACACCGTTGCCCGGGCCGTAGCCACCATACGTACACTCTATACGACCAGGATAAAGTTACACATACAAACAGAGTTTGAGAAACTGGTAGATGGGGGAAAGTGAGCACCTACAGGGCTTAGTTGACATCTATGTCAGCGGCTGTCGCAACGCATGAGCAAAATTCGTATATCATATGAAAAAATTCGTATATCATATGAAAAAATTCGTATATCATATGAAAAAACTCGTAAACCTACCGGCATCCGCTATGTTGGCACGTATACTCCTGTCAGCAATGATAACAGCGTTCACTAGTTCCCATTGGGGATCCCCTTCGAAGGTCCCGGGGAGTGCCGTGACCGACATGAGTTGGGGGAACAACCGGAGCAGCGTCAAGGCGAATATCATCGCACCTTGCTGCTCCATTGGTATGAAACATGGGCCAAGCATTAAACTGCGAAGGGGACACCCGACGAGAGTGGGAAGGGGGTCGTAAGGGGTAGGGTAACCCCATTCGTCGCGTTCAAGCGCCTCGGTGACTATGACTTCGATATTGGTGTGGATGATTAGTTCTTCCAGGTGTTTGCAGTATTTCGCGATAGATACGAAGCTCTTTATGGTGCTATTGGCCGGGTGGGCACATGGAAACATTCCAAGGCACAATGTTCTGAGCTCCGGCATCGCTTTGACAAGCTCCTCGATGTTTTCGTCGGAGAGTTTGTATGGGCACTGGCCTTGTCTGCAGATCAAAGTAATCTCCAGGGTCGTCAACTGATTTAAAAATAACAGCGGCTGGATGGTGGTCCTGTCAAGGTCATAATCACCCTCGGGGGAAATTGAGAGCCTTGTCAACTTGTGGTGCAAGCTCCTAGGTCGTAGGGCCTCGAGCGTCGTTGGGAGGAATGTTCCGATCGTGGCCGCCGGAAACCCCAGATTAAGGTTTGTGAAGGTAGTAGATTCGATACGGGCAATGATTCGGAGCAAATTGGAAAGAGGGTTCGTTGTTTTGAAAACAAGTGATCTGAGGGAGGGGAAAATTGATGATAGGAGTGGTATGTCTGGTTCCGTCGCGTCGGTCCGAATGTTGAATGTCTCCAAGTTTGGGAGTTGAGTGGCGTGGATGACGGCTTCCATGGACAAGGCAGAATCCACGTGGAAGTAGCGTAGTTTGTCAGGATTACATTTGAGTAGGAGAGTGGAAGCCGCATTGATGATTCGAGGATCGTGCATTGTGGGGTTACAGAAGCGGATCTCGACGAGTGAGTTGTACGAGGGGGCGAGAGCTTCGAGGGCAGGGACAATTTGGGGGGCGTCCAAAGGATCGTATCCGTCAAGCCCGAGTCGGAAATTGGTGAGGACGGAAGAAACAATCAGTGGAAACATCGGTTGGAGTTGCTCCGGAAGTGCATTGATCCACCTGATGTCTTGAAGATTGGGTAACATACAACGACCAGAGAAACGCGTATTCAAGGACTTCAAAGCTGCCTCAGAAGGGAAACCGTAACTGTGGTCCATGAAATGACGCATCCGTCGGGCGTAAACAGAAAGCCGCGCCCATTCCCCCTCTGAAGGCTGGCGGACAAAGTCCTACACAGAAGCGTTAACCAGGTACGTCAAATAGCTGTGCATTTAGAAAGCTTACAAAGGTTTTGTCTTCGATAGTCCAGGCGGATGGAGGTAAGGTCCGCAACAACGTAGGAAAACTCCGCTGCCATGTTCCCCAAATAGCGTCTAGGGCGGGGGCGGAGAAGGATTTGCAGCAGCACGCGAAGGAGACAGCGTCGATGCGATTTTCGTACTCAATGCTGGATGCGATAATGCGGAGGATTTCGTCCACCCTGAAGATGTGGTGCATGTTGGTTGAGGAGAAAGGAGCTCCCGCCCAGACCGTGATCGCCGTCGAGACGTGACCACGACAGCAGGAACCTCGGGACCTCTCGAGCTTCCTCGATGTCAATCACGCGTGCCGCCCGTAGGTCGGAGCCAATCACGGACGATTAACGGGTATACTATCTCGAAACGATGCATTCCCGCGTTCAATGGACGGAGGTTGTCATTTCGGCCAAATCAGACTAAGCTGAACCGGAGTTGCTGTATGCTGACGAACTGCGTATATCGTTTTCACATTGCTCCCCACAGACGCAAAGCAACAGCCGGCGACCCGACGACACCCGAGGCAAACCGTCCACAACCCGGAAAAGCCACCGGCGGAACCGGGGAACACACTAGCTTCGCCCAAGGAACAATGGGCTGGGATTTGCCTCAAGCCGGAGAAAAGCCTGAAGCTTGAAGCTTGGCGTATGTGCAGCCATAAACGCGGGTTGGTAGTTGATGACCATCACGTTGCTTGTAGTTCTCCCACAATTACCTTGATTGCGACACGCAACGAACAGGTTCTAGCTAGCGGGTTATCGTTGGCGGTGAAATGCTGCCCGCTTGAGGGACTGCTCCAAAGTAGAGGGTTTCATATAGTTGCCGGCCCGCTGATAACCTCGTGTCTCATCGCGGGCGCAGTTGCGAATAGTATGAAGCGCGTGGTGGTGAGTACCAGGGAGTACCAAGAGCGAACTCAAACCGTCGTTCCATGTCACAGCGGTAACGTCGAACCTCCTCTGTTTCCCCCACTTTGACAGCTGCGGCGTCACGACATACAACTCCTGCTCGCTCCGTGCACTGAATAAGCTAGTCAACCTAAACCGCGATGGCATACGTCATGGGCGAGGATATCGTCGACATACCCCCTGTATCCAAAGAAATTCCACCCAACCCTCTGCTTGGCTACAACGGAGATGACCCAGCTCCACCCTCCTCCACAACATCGACGACTAGCGTGACCCAGAACACCCTCTTGCACCAGGTGCTGTTTTACGACCAACGCTGTTTAGTGACCGGTGCTGTCTCCACCCAGCTGCAACCCTGCCACCTCGTGAATATGATCCGCGTAAACGATTCCAATCAAGAGGAAAAGGTCGCTCTGAAGGAAGAAGTGGTACGCAGTCTGTAACCCTCGACATGCTAGACTGTGGTAGAACCTTATTGTTAGGAACGCATCCTCACCCGGCAACAGTTTGGGATCGGGGAGTTTTTCTTGGACAGCTTACGAAACTGCATTACCAGTGAGTAATTCCGCTTGGGTGAGTATATCCAAGCAGGTGTTCACAAACCGCCAGTGGAGGCCCAGTGGCGTGGCGATCTCGATAACTATGGTTCTTTCTGCATTACCATCCCATTGGCGCAAATCGCAAAAATCAGCATATATCTATCTGAGACAAACAAAGACTGGGACCGGCGAGCCAAATCGGATCCGTGGGCTCCGCGTAACTTGGATGTGCGGCGAACTATCTGTTCCCTGTGTGGCTTGATTACCTTACGATTTATCCCAGATGACGGAGGACCCTTTCGTTGTCCGTAAATGTGTCCTTCTGGTGCTCCGCCCTGAAAATTTCCTCCCCGACAACCGCCCAGTTCCAATCAACACTCACCGTGCACTCAGAGCTCCCCAGAAAGTCATCACTCGGTCCGAGGAGTTTACATGGGTTTCTTACCGTTCCAGCCACAGCACAGTCCACCTGATTGACGCATCCGGGAATCCACTCCCCGAATTTCAGTTCAAATCCCGACGTGATCCAAAAGATCTCCCGTCCGCCTTTTCCCTGTTGGTCAACGCCAACTCAAAACTTCAGAACGTCAAGCAGTCATCCTGTCTTCCTGATCTCGCATACTACATCCTGATCGTCGAGAATGCAATCAGAGAGATCTTTTACGTCCCTAAACAGGTTCGGAATCGGGATCCATCTCTGGTTCCACCTGTACCCTCCTCTCCGTCAGGACAGCAGGGCCAGGACGTCGCTGATCCGGGCACCCTAGCCCAACCCCGTGAAGGTGGGGATGACCAGCAAGCGCAGGAATCCATGGATCCCGATCGCCTGGACGTCGGCACTGTTGAGGAGGGCCGTTCTAATTTGGACATCACTTTTGAAGAGCCTGGGGAATACGACGACGACGAAGACGGCGACGAAGATGAAGATGACGACATGATCAATGGGCTCACCTTTCCTGAAATGAGGACCGTCCTGCAGAAAGTATCGGATGGTACGATATCTGGCGAGGAACGAGCGGAGGCTGCAATGTTGATGCTCGGAATGGCTGGAGGTAAGCTCCTCTCGCTCCATGCCACTTTATCCCCTTCTTTCTAATTCTGGGTACAAGGTCATCGACGTCCGCAGGCGGTCTCTCCGCTAATCCAAGATTACATATAGGCAGATTCTGTCCGACGGCTTGAAGAGAAAGAGCTCGCATGGGACTCCTGCTGTTTTTTATGCCACCTTTCCGACCGGCCCGTGTTGTGGTTGTTTTACTGTCATCGATTTGTATCGTCTCGCGGTCCGGTCAAGTAAAAAAGTAGTCCTTTAGCGATCGAGGTAACAACGTGAGGTTAGATTTCCCTGCCCTCACGGTGTGAAGCACGGGCCGGAAATATGAATTCGCCTTTGCAGTGCCACCGGAAAACTCCGATCGGGAACCTGTCCCGGGATGAGTCTGAGATCGTCATCGCTTCCATCCAAAGTCACAGTGCACTTGACTCACATCCGTATTTGACTCCCGAAAAATAGCGGATAACTAAGCAAACCGACCGCGTTCATAAAGCCTCGTCAGGCGGAGCGGATCTATCTCACAACACCCTTCTTTATTCCCCACCACACACCGCTGTTAGAGAGATGGCCAACCTTTCACATCCGTACTCATATCACCTTTTCGCTCTCCCAACACCTCTGCTGGAAACTCTGACGCCACGGAACGACATCTCGTCACGCGATCTCGCCCCGCAACCGCAACCCGCAGCAGACGGAGATGGTACTGCAAAGATCGAGGAAACGCCGTCGAGAGATCTCACAACGACCTCCGTTTCCACTACCTCGGGCAGGTCGTGTAACGTTTGTCAAGGGGCATCGTTCGCGAACGTCGATGACCAACGGAACCACTTTCGATCTGATTGGCATCGGTATAACGTCAAGCTGAGGCTGAATGGGAAGGAAGTTGTGGCGGAGACCCAGTTCACCCACCTTATAGAAGGTTTGCTCACGGTGCTTCCTTGGAGGGCTGAAGACTGACATCCTATTTAGCTCTTGAGGACTCGCTATCCGGGTCGGCCTCAGAATCTACCGACGAAGGCTCTGACACCGAATCCGACAAAAGGCTGGCCACGCTCTTGTCTCGCGCCACGGTCAAACCTCGATCCCCTTCACCCTCGTCAACTCAACGGAACCTCCCACTAACGCCCCGGACGTGGTTCCACTCCCCACCCTCTACTCAGATCGGAGTTTATCGTGCAATATTTTCATCTCCCGATGTCGCCGCACCATATCTGGATCAGCTAAGGGAGATGCAGGGCTGCAAAGAGGCGGAGGGGAAGAAGTGGGCTTTGTTCTTGGTCGCTGGAGGTCATTTTGCTGGAGCGGTTGTGAGGGTGCATAGAGATCGGTCAAAGGACAATGATGGGGGCAAGACCAAGAAAGGGAAGCCCAAGAAGGCGATACCGGATACAGAGGTTATAACGCACAAGACGTTCCACCGGTACACGAGTGAGTTTGGGTCCGTCAGGGGATTTGCGTTCATATGCTAACCTCTTGTTCAGCGCGGAGGAAGCAGGGTGGATCTCAATCGGTCAACGACAACTCAAAAGGTGCAGCGATTAGTGCTGGCGCGATGCTTCGTCGCTACGGGGAACAAGCACTCAGAGACGTATGTCCAACCCTGTTTATTTCTCATCCATGGTGTTTACCCTCTATCTCCAGGATATCCGTAATCTGCTACGAGAATGGTCCGACGAGATTGACCAATGCGAACGAGTGTGGATCCGGGCAAGCGTTTCGAATCGGCGAATATTCTTCGATTATGAGGATCCCGTCTTGGTCAAGGGGGATGAAAGATTACGGACCTTTCCATTCCCGACTCGCCGTCCAGTAAGTCGCCTGGTATGCAATCCTACTAAGTAGCGATCGCTTACTTTGTGGACTCAGACGCAATCCGAGCTTCTTCGGTGTCTCATGGAATTGACCAAAGTAAAGATCACCCACTTTACGGAAGCAGATCTCAAAGCCCAAGACGAGGCTTATCTCGCATCCTTGCCTAAACCCAGACCCATTCCGGTCCCTGCTCAACCGAAAGAGAAACCCGTTCAGCCCCAACTGCCGAAACTCACGAAAGAAGAGGAGGTACTTAAGGAGAAGTGGGGGAGGCTTCTGGAGATGGTCTCGAGAGGTCGGTTGGAACCATTGAAAGGGTTCTGGGAAAAGGAACACGTGAACCTCGCGGGTGGTGCGGATGGTGGAATCGACGTCAAGGTGCCTAGGGTGGCAGGGGAACACCAGGGCCACACGATCCTACAGGTGGCCGCCTCCTCCGGCCAAGAAGAGGTCGTGAAATGGCTTCTAGAGGAAAAGGACGCAGATCCAACCGTCGATGTCCCTTTGGAAAGCTCTATTGTTGACCCCGATGGCATCGCCCACCCGAAACATAGGACTGCTTATGACCTGGCCTCAACCAAGGAAGTCAGGAACGTCTTCCGCCGTTGTGCTGGTTCGCGTCCCGACAGGTGGGATTGGTTCGGGGCTGGTAGGGTTCCCAGCGCCCTAACCGTGGATCAGGAGGAACAGAGAGACGAGAAGAAGAAGGTTCGTCGGAAAGGTTTGAAAGACAAGATCAAGGAACGCGAGGCTCGTCAACCTACTCCTGAACCGGAGCCGGAGCCAGAGGTGGAAACGAAGCAGATGGTTGGGGCATTCCAGGAGAAGACGGGGCCAAGGAAGTTGGGTGGTACGACAGGGGATAATAGCGCTGTTTTAGGACTGACACCCGAGATGAGGGCCAAGTTGGAGAGGGAACGGAGGGCAAGAGCAGCGGAAGCGCGGATAAAGGCTCTTTCCGGGCGCTGATCCGATCAGGCGTTTTCCACGGGGTTGCCTGGAGTCTCGCTTACTTGGGCTTGTGCACGTATTCCACAACACGCTCTCCCTTCATTCCTATCCCCCTTCTAGACTAAGCTTATTGCACTACCTTATCCTTCACAACGATACCGTTTTAATCTACCAACCATCTGCGCGTCAAGACTGCTCCAAAATGTTCTCTGCGATCTCTACTCTGCGCGCTCTCACCCGCGCACACACCCCCGTGTCACAAATTAGGGTTGCAGCGTTTCACCGAACGGCCGCGTGCTTGGACTTTCACTTTGACACGCATCATTTCGTCCAGAGGTTGGAGAGGGAGGGGCTGAATAGGCAGCAGGCTGAAGGGATCATGGCTGCGATGGCTGAAGTCATTGACGAGAGTATCAGGAATATGACGGCGAATATGGTTACCAAAGCAGATCAAGAGAAGGTACGACCACCTCCAATGTTCCCAGTCTTTGTCTCGTCGTTTTGAACTCATTCGCGTGGACTTTTCGTAGCATCAGTACAAGCAACAAGTTGACTTTGCCCAGCTCAAGTCCGAGCTGCAAATGACAGAGAAGAACGACCTGGCGATGATTAAAGCCGAGAACGAACGCCTTCTGGCTGACATTGAGAAGCTGAAGCGACGGCTCCGCGAGGAAATTTCTCATACACAGGGTGGTGTCAGGCTGGATCTGAACTTGGAGAAGGGAAGGATGCGGGAAGAGAGTAGCGGACAAGAACTCAAGATCACCGAGGTGGACACGAGGATTGAACAGGAGATTGCGAGTCTTCGGACGGGGATCCAGGCATCCAAGGTCAGCGCCCGTCTCGAGCTCTCAAATCTTTCCCTTCTCGATTGCAGTTCAACACATGGCTTACTCTTCGTTTGGTTCAGGCTACGACGCTTCAATACCTTGTCGGATTCGTTACCGGATGCTCTGCCCTGCTCATGGCGTATCTGAGGTTCAGGGCCTAACGCCTCTGGTCTAGATTCGTATTAATTCTGGGGAATGGTGGGTATACAGTTATTTTGCTATGGCTGGGGTTCTATGTTATTGATATCGTCGTCCAATGGGGGTAGAGCGTCGGCTGTAACATTTTCTTCTGCCAAGGCGATTTTCTCAAGCAGGTTGTATGCCCTGTCGACGTCGTCGTTCACAATTACGAGGTCGTGGACTCCAGGTTGTTTGGCGTAAGCGACCTCCTTGAGCGCGGTGGCCAATCGCTTGGCTACCGACTCGTCGGTCTCGGTCCCACGGCCCCGGAGGCGAGCCTTGAGAGATACGAGAGAGGGTGGGGATATAAAGACGTAGAGAGGGTTCAAGTTAGTCGATTTGATCTGTCGGACCCCCTTGATAGATTGTGTTTGGACTTAGCCGGATTTGAAGACGCGAAAGGCGTTGACCACTGACCTCAGATTCGATGTCAAGAATACACCGCCTGCCAGACTCCGACACGTTTCGGATGGTCATGAAGCTGGTGCCGTAAAAGTTGCTGGAAAACTGAGCGTGTTCGATGAACTCGTCTTCTGTAATCATCTGCTTGAACTTTTCCTGGGTGACGAAATAGTAATGCTGGCCATCGACCTCTCCTGGACGTGGTGAACGGGTCGTGTCTGCATGGAAAAGTCAGCTTGGATTGACGTGACTGGAAGAATGGTTTCTTACGAGAGACACTGAACCCGAACTTTGTTGGGTGGTTCGCGAAGAGCCTGGTGAGCAAGGTGGATTTGCCCACGCCTGATGGGCCAGAGAGAACGAGAGGTCTGAGGAAATCCGAGGCGATGGTCGTGGAGGACATTGTGGACCGGCTCGGGGTCGGACTCCGTCTATGCGGGACGGCGGCTGAAGGTGAAGCGTGACAGGAGATGGGCGGATGATCGGATTGTGACCCTCAGGCCAAAGGGGGGTCACGCATCCCAGTTTATCCGAGCAGACCCTGGAGGTTTCAATCCACAGACCAACTACACCATTCCACCGCCTTCCGCCCTTCCCGCCCTCCCCGCCTCCGCCCTGTCGCCCCGCACCGTCCTTCGTCATCCCAAATGGGTGCCGTCTGCTGTAGACAACAGGTACGGTCCGGTCTTGGCGGACCGACTCTCCCCCCGCCTTCCCCAAGAGACTCGCTCCCATTCACTGATCCACTTCTCCACTCATCAGCCCATTGATTTCGACGCTGAGGTCAACCTCTTCCACTTCAATCTCCTTCGTTGCGTAGGAAAGGGCGCTTTCGGAAAGGTCTATCTGGGTCTTGGTCGTCGGACGTGGTCTCTTTGTGCTCATCGCCGTTTGTCGTTTTACGTCCACCGCAGGTCCGAGTCGTCCAGCACAAGCAGACGAAAGACCTCTACGCCCTCAAGTACATCAACAAGGCTCGTTGTGTCAGACAGAAAGCCGTCTCGAATATCGTTCAAGAGAGAAGGTTACTCGAAGAGGTCCGTTGCCACACTCCTGCCTGCGTGGCCGCCGCCTGCCTTCAATCTCGGCTCGCATCTCATATCATCTTCTCGTAGATCGATCACCCCTTCATTGTCAATCTGCGTTATGCCTTCCAAGACGACGAGAACTGCTTTTTCGTGCTCGACCTCATGCTCGGGGGGGACCTCAGATGTGAGTCCAGCCGGGCGGAAGAACGATCGTCCCAAACTCGAAACACTTTCGCTTATTTTTATCCCGTTCCATCTTTAGTCCACTTGGAACGACTAGGCCACCTATCTGAAGAGGCAGTCCAGCTGTATACTGCAGAGTTATCCTCCGCCCTTTCGTATCTTCACGACAAACGTATTATCCACCGGTGCGCCAACTCCGCCCTGCTATTTTCGTCCAACCCCCGCTTACCCCGTTCGGACACCATCTAACCAAAACAGGGACATCAAACCCGATAATATTCTTTTAGACGACCAAGGTCACGCCCACCTGACTGATTTCAACATTGCCGTTCATTATTCGGAACGCAAGATGCTGACCGGCGTTGCGGGATCGATGGCTTACATGGCTCCAGAAATCCTCGTCAAGAAAGGCTACTCATACACAATCGACTGGTGGTCGCTCGGGGTCTGCGCTTACGAGCTCATATTCGGTCGGAGACCGTTCCGGGGCCGCACGAATGGGGATCTGACACACAGCATCACCAAGGATACTCTACGGTTCCCAGACGACGCCGAGATGAAGTGCAGTAAGCGGGGGATGCAAGTTCTGGCGGCCTTCCTTGAGAGGGACGTCACGAAGCGACTGGGATGCAAACCCGATGGAGAAGGCTTTCAAGATATTCAGGCACACCCTTGGT
>Ga0307511_10008183_pt1 | contig 10464 bp, 7 predicted proteins | sample 13_EM_MG_FD_200266 | JGI IMG/M metagenome (GOLD analysis project Ga0307511, IMG submission 200266) | Populus trichocarpa ectomycorrhiza microbial communities from riparian zone in the Pacific Northwest, United States - 13_EM | ecosystem: Host-associated > Plants > Roots > Unclassified | place... | reverse complement strand
GTGACATCTTCCTCCTGGGCGACTGCCAGCAGAGTATCGATGATGCTGCTCTTGCGCGCGTCCGTCTCAGTATGAACCACCGAACCGAAGGTCGTCGCGCGGCCGCTCTCGCCGCGTCGATATTTGCCAGTTAGGATGCCGCCCCCCAATGGGGACCAGGCTGTCACGCTCAATCCTAGAGCCTGCGCCATGGGCATCAACTCCTGGTCTGAGGTGCGTTCGACCAAGCTGTATTCAATCTGTAGGCCAATGATGGGCGCGAAGCCGCGCAGTTCCGCGATCGTGGCGGCGCGAGCTATGCGCCAGGCGGGAAAGTTTGACAAGCCGACATAAAGAATCTTCCCGGCGCGCATCAGATCGTCCAGGGAACGGACGATGCCCTCCATCGCCGTCGTGCCATCGGCCATATGCACCCAGAAAAGATCGATATAGTCAGTCTTCAAGCGCGCGAGGCTCGCATCGACGGAGCGAACCATGTTTTTGCGACTATTGCCGGTCGTCAACACATTGGGGGCCACTTCAGCACCGAGTGTGTATTTAGTGGCCAGCACAAAACAGTCGCGCCTGCTGCGGAGAAAATCGCCCACAATCACCTCTGACTGTCCGAACTGGTAAAAGTCAGCTGTGTCGAGGAAATTACCTCCTGCCTCCGCATAAAGGTCGAGAATGCGTTTTGCCGCGGCAGGCTCGGTACCGTACCCCCACGCGGTGCCGAAGAGCGCGCCGCCAAGTGCCAGCTCGGATACGCGTAAGCCAGTTCCTCTGCCGAAAAGTTTGTAATTCAATGTGTCTTACCTAGTTATCCAGCCGCTGCCCGTCAATATCGCGCACTGATCGTTACACCGTAAGTTGCGGGCATGCCTGTCAAGCGGTAAATAGTATCCTGAATGCGGGCGACATGAGTCCAGTAGTACCGGTCGGTAACATTGTGGCCCCAAAATTCGATCCGCAGGGAATTGTCGTTGCGTTCGAATCCGGCCCGCAAGTCGAGTAGGGTGTACCCCGCGATATGGAAGTCCGGCGTGGGTGCGAAGGCTGCATAGGTGGAAGTGCGCATGTTGGTGTTACCACCGAGAAATGCATTCCATGCCGGAGTTACTCCGCGCGTGTAGTCCGCGGTAGCGATCAGATTCCATTTCGGCGTCTCGGGGAATCGCTCGCCGTTAATATTCTGCAGACCGGCCACTGTCGATACCGGACGGGAAATGAAATAGTCGGTCGTCACCTTCGTATCAACACGAGATGCCCCGAGACGGACGGACAGTCCCCCTGTCGGTCGAACCGTTAGCGACAGTTCGCCCCCAATCACCCGTGATTTGGGAATACTGACTTCGCCGGGAAGGTCCCCGAAGACTTGACCGGTATTGATATACCCCAGCAGCTGCTTGTTTCGGTAATCGTAGTAGTAGCCGGCTCCCGTGATGTCAATTCTTCCATTGAGCAGGGTTTTCTTGATGCCGTTCTCATAAGCCAACAGCCTCTCCGCCGGCACAGATGCCGCTTGCGTCGGATAGATCAAGGGTAGGGTCCCGAAGTTGCCAGCTTTGAAGCCCTGCGTCGCGTTCGCGTAGAGGAGCAGATCCGGCGCGGCCTTTAATGAGAGACCCAAGCGCCAAGAAACGTTTCTTTCGTGCACGCTGTTGTGCACGTCTGACAAAGGTCTGTTGGTGCTTGGATCGAGCGTTGCGCAGGCACCCGGACCGATGTAGCCCGGGTCGCCCGGCGCCGGAAAAGTGGTCATGCCGTTCAGCACGTTGGATAGCAAGCCAAAACCGCGTCCGAATTGACCGTCGCCACCGTCCAGTAGACAGCCGTCGAACACCCGTTTCGTATCTGTGTAACGAACTGATCCCTGCGCGGTGAGCGCGTCGGTCAGGCCATAGTCTCCGCTCGCAAAAACGGCTGCCGTGTCGATTTTCTGATCGCTGAGGTTTCCTAGCGTAAAATAACGATATTCCAAGGGTGTATTTTTGAAGAGTCCGCTATTTGTTCCTTGGTTGAGAATATGCTGAAGATCATGTGTCATGTCATGTTCGTAGTTTGAGCCAACCGTCCAATGTGCGCGGCCTCGTCCACCGGCAAGACGCAGTTCCTCGGAAACGGAGCGGAGTTTTCCTTGCACGGTTACGCGCAGGTTCTCGTATTGTGTCCCGTCATCGTCACTAGGATCAGTGAGCCGCAGGTCAGAATAAGCAGAAATAAATGTCAGCGTTAGGTCAGCCGCCATGTTCAAGTCACCACGCAGCGAGAAAGCATGAAAGATATCGTTGCGCCGTAGGGAAATTCCCGGATCCCAATCCGCCGCCCGGTCGGTGTGCGGCGTCGGCGCCAACGCCTGGAGGTCGGCGACCAGATTCGGCTGCACTGGTGACCCGGTGAAGCCGCCCTGTTGCGATGGCGTGGTGGGCGAAAAAGCGAGGAATTGACCGGCTTGGGTGTCGGATCTGTCGAGCCAGCCGCCGGCGCTGAACTCCAGCGAGAAAGCGCTACTCGGCCGATAGTCGGCCAACAACCGGACGTTTGCAAATCGGTGCACACCGCGAGAATCCGCACGTGACACGCTCTGTTGCCAATCCCGCGTCTGGTCCACGAGGACCGCCAGACGCGCGGTTAGCGTTTCTGCAAGCGGACCGCTTACGAAGCCGTCCGCCCCGATGTGGCCCAAACGGCCCACGTCGAGCTTTGCGCCCGATTGCAATATGTCGGTCGGCTTGGCAGGAATATAGTTGATTGCACCGCCCGTGGAGTTTTGGCCGAATAGGGTACCCTGCGGCCCCTTCAGCACCTCCACGCGCTCAAGATCCAATCCGGCGCCCTCTGTCATTCGTGAAAAGGGAAGAGGAACCTGATCCACGTAGACACTGACTGTCGGGGCTGCGCCCACGGACTCATCAAAGAAGCCAACACCGCGAATCGTGAAGATCGGCGCACCGTAAGGGCTCGGTGTGTAGGTAAAGCCGGAGACAATTTTTTCCAGATCCCCTGGAGAGGACACGCCGGAGTTGTCAAGCTCAGTTGCAGTTGCGGCAACGATGGACATCGGCACATCGCCGAGAGGTTCGCGACGCTTTTCAGCAGTGACCACGACCGTCTCGCTCTGCGCGACGGTCGTCGTGCTCTGGGCCACACCCTCGTTGCAGCACAGACCGACACACCCGCCAAGTGCAGCCCACACCCAAATCTTGCAATCTGTTGCGATGACCACGAGCGTCTCCCTGCTCCTGCATCCGTACGCCGCTTATACAGAACCGCGTCGAAATTCTGTCCAAAGCGTGTAGGTTTTGTCCAGGTATATTACTTCTCCGACTCGCAGTCAGAGAATACGGACAGCTCCAGTTGCAAAAGCGTTGTGTTTCTGCAAGCATCAATCTCTCGATCGGACGTCGAAGAACGACAGGGAGAGTCAAGGGATGACTCAATTCCGTGCGTGCGGAAAGGATTTCGCGAACAAGTGCGGATTCGCTGACGCGCCTATCGCTCTCAATTGGTCATCGCGTAACGCTGAAATCGCGGCCGGCGAGATGCGGTGCGATGGTACACGCCAATGCCGCGAGCAGACGATGCCAAGAGAGGATGCCTTGGATGTCGACCTGTGGCCGCACGGTTGTTGTCCCGACGAAGAGGACGCTCGTCATACACCCTGTTGTGATTTGCGCGCTGGTCAAAGGATGCTTTACGACCTCGAGCTCAATCCCTTCGTGAGCATAGGTAAGCCGTTCCATTCCGTTGATTTCGATGTCCCGCACGCGGCGTTGCGCACGGTCGCCGACGATTTCGGCACAGCACACAACGACAACCTGCCCTATTGTTTCGCACCGCACGAGTGTATGAATCGTAACACGGGTGCGCTAGAGTGGCCGCTCTGACATGCAACGGGGCTGCGTTTCACCAAGTGTGATTCAACTCCTGACATGAGGATAAGAAAAACATACAGGACCTCTTGCTGAGAAAACGGTGAGGGCGTACGTTAAAACTATATAAATACTGATGTATTCCGGAACAGCTTGGTAGGACCAAGCGGTTTCACGGCTCAAGGAGGAGCTCGCAATGGGCAGTTCAGTGGCCTTTTCAGAGACTCGATTTCTTCACGATATTCGCGCAACCGCTGCTATCCTTGAGGCTCCGTTCTCAGAACGCGTCACCTGCAAGGTCATCGATTCTTTCGCTGATAACTTCAAAGATGGCGCTACGGTCTGGAAGGCCACTGAGCATGCGGGCGATCCCCTGAGCTACCGATTCTTCGCCCGCAGCAGGAATGACACGATTCAGACGGCGTTGCGCGTGGGGTTGCTCGGAAATGAGACAGACTGCACGACTCTCATCAGGAGATGGAGTGATGCCTACGGTGATACCACTCAGTCGTGCGACTTCGATACTCTCAATGGCCTCGCCAAGTCCTGGATCTACCTGGGTGGAATGCGCCCTGCGGACGAGGTGCTTGGGCGATCGTTTGTTCCGCAGGTGATCCGAGACCAACTCCGAATCTTTCACGCGGTTAGGTTGGATTACATCCGTTTCGTGGCGGTCGACTACCGGCACGAAACCGCCAACCTATATTTCCGAACTCGAGGGCCCATCACACCGACCCGTTGCACCGAGATCTTAGCCCTTGTCGGACTCGGGCCGCCGCCACCCGAAGTGGTGGCGGAGATTCGGCGGTTCGTGCCCGAGGACTTTTGTGTCGCGGTCACAGTGTCGATGCGCGATGGGAAGTTGGAGAGAGTCTGTTTCTACGCGCTCAAGTTGCCCCCTGGCGAGCTTCCCGCAGTCCCGGAGCGCATTGCTCGGTTCTTCGCCAAGGCGCCATCCCACGACGCTTGCACCGTTAACGTGTTGGGTTGGTCTTTCGGGCCCGAGGGTGGCACCTATATCAAGGCGGAAAAGGGCTACCTCGGCGACATGGCGGCTCTTCTGGCCGATTGGGACTGCTACTTCAGCGGCAGCATCCGCAAAGACCGTGTCCTCGGCACGGTTGCCTAGAAGCGCGGCCATACTCGGAGAGTCATTGACATGCGCGCTCCTAAAATCGCCGTCATCGGGGCGGGGATCGCCGGACTGACTACCGCAGTCTTCTTGCATCAGGCGGGACTCCCCTGTCGGGTGTTCGAACAAGCGCGAGACCTGCGGGTTCTGGGCGCCGGATTGCAGCTATCGCCGAACGCGGTGCGCGTGCTGCATGGAATAGGGCTGGGGCCGGATTTGCAACGCGACGCCGTCGCCATCCACACTCTTAGTTTCCTGCGCTGGTCCGACGACACTCCATTGGCGTACCTGCCCTTGGGCCAACACGGCGTACATTCCTTCGGTGCACCGTACTACGGTATTCACCGTGCGGACTTGCACCGGGCGCTCCTAGGCCGCTTTCCCGAGGACGTACTTGAACTCGGCACTGAGTGCATCGAGATTCAGCAGGACGGCAACCTGGCTCATATTCAATTCGCAACCGGCCATGGGGCCGATGCCGACTTGGTGATCGGCGCCGATGGCATTCATTCCAAAGTCCGCGGCGGGCTCGCAAAGGACGCGCCACGCTACACCGGCCACATAATCTACCGCGGGCTGGTCGAGGCCGAACGGGTCCCGCTCCTCGCCAAAGTTCCCAATGTCAGGCTTTGGCTCGGGCCGGGGCGTCATCTCGTGTCATACCCGATCTGTGCAGGGCGCCTCTTGTATTTCGGCGCGACTGCCCCCCTCGAGCGCTGGATCGGCCCGCAGTGGTCAGTTGCGGCGAAGCGTGACCAACTGGCAGAGGCTTACCGCGGCTGGAGTGATACTGTGCAAACACTTATCTCGGCCGCGCGAGAGGTTACTTGCTGGGCCTTGCATGACCGGGCGCCTCTGCGGCGATGGCAAGACCCGCAGACTGTGCTGGTTGGCGATGCTGCACATTCGATGCTGCCGTTTATGGCTCAGGCCGCCAACCAAGCCATTGAGGATGCCGCCGTCCTCGTCTCTTGCTTGCGCGCAAGTTCCTCGCCGGGGTGGTCCTTGGTGCATTATGAGCGCACTCGCAGGTCCCGCGTCGACCGTATTCATAGGCTTTCACGCGATAACGCTGCCCTCTTCCACCTAACAGACGGAGCAGCTCAGCGACGTAGGGATCGCACGTTTCAAAAACTCTGGACTCGCGACAGCCTCGCATGGCTCTTCGGGCACGACCCGACACGCAACATCAAACATGGAAGGAGCCTTCATGAGCAGTGATACCGTGACACCGAGTGTCGATCGGACACGGGCCAAGCTCCCACCTGCTGAGTTGTTTCGAAGGCCTCCAACCTTTGAGGTTGTGGCCCAAGAACGGCGGCACAGACAAGAGCGGCTCGTCGCTACTCTGCGGCTATTCGGCCGCCTCGGCTACGAGGAGGGCTTGGCAGGCCATGTGACAGTCACCGATCCCGAGCATCCCCAAACCTACTGGGTCAATCCGATGGGGATGCCGTTCGCCCACATCACGGTTGATGATCTCGTCCTAGTCGACGTGCAAGGTGTAACCCTCCAAGGGCACCACCGAATCAACCTGGGCGCCTTCAATATCCACGTTCAGATTCATCTAGCCCGCCCCGACATCGTTGCGGCAGTACATACCCACTCAATCCACGGTCGTGCGCTTTCTGCTCTCGGATGCCGGTTGGTCCCGATCACCCAGGACGCTTGTCCGTTCTTCGAGGACCACGCAGTCTTTGAGGATTACACGGGCATCGTCCTTGACGCTGAGGAGGGGCGCAGGATCGCCGCGACCCTCGCCAAATACAAGGCGCTTATCCTTCGCAACCATGGCCTGCTGACAGTTGGAGAAAGCGTCGACGCGGCCGCTTGGTGGTTCATTGCCATGGACCGCTGCTGTCATGTCCAATTGCTGGCCCAGGCGGCGGGTCCGTTGTCCCCGATCCCGCCGGAGACGGCCCGGCTGACCCGTGATCAGATTGGTAATCATCTCGTCGCCTGGAACAGCTTCCAGCCCCTCTACCAGCAGATTGCACGCAGCGACCCGGATCTCTTCGGCAACCCCCATCCTTGCCGAGGCGAGAACTAATATGCATACGGCCGCCGCTGATCACGCAAACTTTCCGCAGGTAGATGGGCAACTCGCCCAATCAACTGGGCCGATCTGGGAACGACTCCAGCGTTTGCCGAAAGGACTCAGGGCGGCCAGGCTGGGTGAGGCGCTGCTACTCCTGCGGCATTCAGATGGCCGCGCCGTTTTGGGGAGCCGAAATTTCGCCCAGGGCATTCTGGAGGACCTCGGGACCCAAATAGATCCTCGGTACGTTGAGCGAAGACGGCGCTCCTTGCTGCACCTCTCTGGCGCCGAGCACCTTCGTCAGCGGCGACTTGCCACGCCGGCCTTCAGAGCGGCCGCGATCGACCGCCTGCGGCCGCTGATGCGTCGCACCCTTTGCGACCTGCTGGACCGGATCAATCCCGGTCAGGCGGTGGACTTGGTCGCCGAGTTGACTCAACCCTATCCCATTCCGGTGATTTGTGCTGCGCTCGGAGTGCCTGCGCATGACCACTCGTTCTTCTCCCGTGCGGCTGATGCTTGGACTTTGGCCCTGTTTGACCCTGACGCTATTCCGGAAGGCTTAGCTGTCCATCAGCAACTCGACCAATACGTGACACGGCTGATCGAAGCACGTCGTCTCCGCCCGGCAGACGACCTGCTTACTGACCTGATCACCGGTGATGGCGGCAAGGACACGCTAACGACGATGGAACTGATTGCTCTGGTCTCGGCGCTGATCATGGCGGGCACCGATACTACACGTCTGCAACTCGCCAGTGGGTTGGACCTTCTGGCCCGCCACCCTGACCTCTGGCAGATGCTCCGGGGCAACCCCGAGTTGGCTCCTGCAGCGGTTGAGGAGATCACCCGCCTCACGCCGGTGGCCAGCTTTCTGCGGAGGGTCGCGATCAAAGACACCGATCTTGAAGGACTGCAAATCCGCGCTGGAACGCGGGTCATACTGGCGATTTCGGCAATGAACCGCGATCCGGAAGTGTACCCGGATCCGGACCGGTTCGATCTCACCCGCCCGGTTGCAACAACGGCCCTGAGCTTCGGCGGCGGTGTGCATTACTGCTTGGGCGGCCAACTTGGGAGGGCCGAAATCAACGAGGCCCTCATTCTTCTTGGCAGGGAAATAGTCGAGCTGCAACCGATTGGAGCGCCTACCTGGCGTCCCTTGAAATCCCTACAAGGTCCACTGCGGCTACCTGCCCGGTTGGTGCGTCACGGCGGCAATCAGTAAACGACAGAGTGCTCGCCAATTATGTGAGTACATCGTCATAACCTCATTGGTTTGAGGCGGAGGCTCGTTAGTTATATGCAAGTGTCAGACACGATCCAACCGAAAGACAACGAGGGCGTTCTCCACGTGCCTGCAGGGTGCGGCCTCGGGTTGTGGTTCAACGGAAATACCTACTCTGTGAAGGTCAGCACCAATGAAACGAACGGGAGGATCGCTTTTGTGGAGGCTTCGATCCCGCCCGGGTGTGGCTCGCCGCCCCACATTCACCTGCGCGAAGACGAGATCTTCTATCTACTCTCCGGCGAGTTGGAGTTCCTGGACTCGGACCGGACTTTCCTTGCTCGACAAGGCGATTTTGTCATGATCCCGCGCGGCCGTCGCCACCGCTTCATGAATGTCGGCGTGCACGTTGCCAAAACAATTTTCCTGTTTACCCCGGCTGGATTTGAGCGGCTCTTCCTTGAGATGGGCCGCCCCGCCAAGGCCGGCGAGCCCGCGCCGCTGTGGGGTCCGGAGGAAATGGCCAGGGTCACAGATCTTGCCCCACTGTTTGGTTTCGAGCTCGTTCCTGATGCCGTATTCCAGCGGCCGTCCGGGCGAGAAAGTGAGCCCGGCCCTTGAGCGCATGCACTGGCAAATCATCGCAGGCGACGGCGGTAGCACGGGCATCAGGGGAGCGTCCATCGCTGGAACCGATTCAGCGCCTCTGATATGGAGATTCAACTAAAGAAATCCGGGACGATGCGGGTTTTGTCAACATTGAGTCAGACGATGCAGAGTGTCTCGCTTGCTCTTGCAATGATCTCGTTCGCGGCTGCTCAGAGCGTTGGGTTGCACGACGACAATCCGAACAACTGGCCGATGTACAATCGAAGTTTCGATTCGTCTCGTTTCAGTCCTTTGAAGACTATCACCAAGAAGAACGTGAAGAATCTCCGCGTCGCATGGATTCACCAACCCGGCGCCATCCTGCAAGGGCTTCTGGAGACGCCTCTTGTGATCGATGGGGTTGTTTATTCCATCGCCTCCTTTAACCGGATATTCGCACTCAACGCTGCGACCGGTGAGGAGATCTGGCATTACTTTCCCAAGCTCGATGACGTTGTGAATGAGATTTTTTTCATGCCGTACAGCCGTGGTGTAGCCGTAGCGCACGGCCGCGTGTATGTCGGCACACTCGACGGCCGGGCAATCGCGCTCGACCAGGCGACTGGCAAGGAAGTGTGGCAAACAAAGTTGATAGACCCCCGAAAATGCGCTGGGTGCAACTTCACCTCTCCGCCGGCGGTGGCTGGTGGCATCCTCACGTACGGCCCGACTGGAGGCGACATGGGAGATCACGGCTGGATCTACGGTCTCGACGCGATCACCGGAAAGCTGCTTTGGTCCTTCGACACCTTGAGGGCAGACCCGAGGAGTTGGGACGGTGAGACGAGGCAACGCGGCGGGGGTGGCGCGTGGATGCCGGGAGCCTACGACCCGAAGAACAACACCGTGCTCTATGGCATCGGCAACCCGGCCCCCGATTTTAACTGGGGAGGCGCCCGGCCTGGAGACAATCTCTATACATCCGGGGTCGTTGCGCTGGATCCCCAGACAGGAAGGCTCAGATGGTATTTTCAGGAAATCCCACACGATGATTGGGACTTCGACGCGGCTGCCGGCGAATTCCTCTTCGTCCAGAGGGGGGGCAAGCGCAGTATCGTTCATTCGAATAAGGGCGGCTACGTGTATGTCTACGACGCCGCGACCGGGGCGCTACAAAATGTCTGGCCACTCGCCGACAACATCACCTGGGTCGACAGCGTCGACCCAACGACAGGCGAATTGAAAAAACGAAGGGCCCCGAAACTTGGCGAGAAGACCTATGCATGTCCGTGGATCATTGGATCGAAGAGTTGGAATACTGGGGCCTACAATCCAGATTCCGGTCTCTGGTATCAGAACGTCATGGAGGTGTGCAACGTTGTCGAGGTCGAAAAGAGCGGGCCCGAATCGGTACCACTCGGCGCTCTGTGGTACAGCGGTACGGCGACGGCAGCAAATCCACCGAAAGGCAGGGCGTACGGCCATCTCGATGCCCGCGACCCGCTTACCGGCAAGCGCAAGTGGAAGATCAATACCGGTATGCCGATGATGGGCAGCCTGCTCGCAACCGGCTCGGGTTTGCTCTTTGCCGGCGATCTGAAGGGCTGGGCGCACGCCTATGACGCCA
>Ga0307511_10008181_pt1 | contig 10464 bp, 3 predicted proteins | sample 13_EM_MG_FD_200266 | JGI IMG/M metagenome (GOLD analysis project Ga0307511, IMG submission 200266) | Populus trichocarpa ectomycorrhiza microbial communities from riparian zone in the Pacific Northwest, United States - 13_EM | ecosystem: Host-associated > Plants > Roots > Unclassified | place... | reverse complement strand
TCCTAGGATATAAAAAGAATGAGAGAAGAGAAGGGGGGCAGCCAGCCAAGAGGAGAAAAATGCCCCCCTCCTCTAAGAAACTCGAAATTATGCATTCTTCCTTCTTTTTGATTAGTTGTTCAACAAATATGCAAGGCTAAACACTTTTTCTTGGTTGCAAGAACACGGAAACCTTTGGATTTCAAGAACTGTGAGATTTATTTTACCTTTTCTTTTCAGTTTATATGATGAATATGTTTGTTCTCTTATGCTTATTTTTTCTATGATTGTTTATTTTAATTGCTAGAGCGGACTTTAAGTTATTATTGTAGACAATCTATTGCTAAGTTTGATATCAAAAACAGAGTTGTGGTATATGAACTTGTGAAGCAACTGAGCTTAATAATTGTGGCGGATCTACGTTATTAATCTTAGGGAGAACATTCAATCAAATCAAACATAGATTGCAGACATTTATGTTTTCTTGATTAATCAACTTATCTAGTTCTTAAGGCTGCTATTGAATTAAATTACTAGTGCGGAAACTGTGGTTGTTTGATGGTTAGGGTTAGTTATATGGCAGATCCATTAACTAATCAATGTTAAGAAGAGATAAATATTCAGAATATAAATTGATGTTTCATTTCCATGATCAGTTCTAATTTTCGTTGGTGGATGTGTGCTTCGACCAAGGTTTGTTTTCTTGATAAATTTCGATTTCAATTGATTTTGTTTGCTAGTTTAATTTCTTTCATAGTTTAGATCATCACAAATCAAAATCCCCCAATTGCATAACGTATAGCATACAAATCTGAACTAAATCTTCCTTGTGGGATCGACCCCTTGCTTGTTCTATACTATCTTGTGTGTTGTGTTTTAAGTTAGGGTAATTAATTTGTGCGACTGCGACATCGCAACAATAGAGTGATGGTGTACTCTTTCGATGGTGAAGCATGGAAACATTTTAATAGGGTGTATCCTTATTTTTCAGTGGAATCAAGGAAAGTGTGTTTTGGGTTATGTATAGACAGATTCAATCCATTCGAGTTATTTATTGCTTCTTATTCTTGTTAATCGGTGATACTCATAGTTCCCAATTTGCTATCTGGGATGTATATGAGGCTGGAGTTCATGTTTTTTATCTATAGTCATACCCGGTCCTAATTGTCCGTTGATTGATTAGTTGAAGCAGTTATGGTCATCCGGGGCTTTGATATATGATGTATCGAGGAAATAGAATTTTCAGATAAAGACAGTTTTGATGTGAACTTCAAGAACTTTCCTGCGTATGGAATGGTTTTTCGTTGGAGCACGCATGGAAAAATAGCATGTTCATACTGTATGGAAAATAACAAGGCCTTTATGTTAACAAATAGCGGTAAAACATCTTTTTTTTACTACCACCGGTGGTTCTTGCCAACAGATCACAAGTACAAAAAGTTCTTTATTGGCAGAGTTGAAAGGGATGTCGCACCGCTGCTACCGTAGGGTGAAAAATTGTTTGAAGTAGTGTCAGAGTACGATGACATTGTGTTTGGTTTTCAATTCGGTAAGTAGAAGTTTTCTAGTTTTGGTTTGACCCACAATTGGGTAAAGCAAAGTATTTTCTAGGAGTTTCCTTATTGAAAAACTAATCTCTTTCTCCATAACCTTATTTTCATGCACATTGCAAAAAACATATTAGAAAACATTTTCAACAGGGTTATGGACATGAAAGGGAAGACAAAGAACAACAACAAGGCTAAAATGGATATATCTTTGTTTTGTCATCGTAAAAATATAGAGTTAGTTTATGATGAGTCACGGGTCGCAAAGCCCAAAACCAGTTTTGCCTTAGACAAGAATGCACAATTACTTGTCTACCAATGGCTTAAGAGTCTGCGTTTTCTTGATGGACATGCTTCGAACATATCAAGGTTGCTGAATTTGGAGGATTGCAGATTATATGGAATGAAGAGTCATGACTGCCACGTGTTTATGCAAACACTCATTTCACTAGCTTACCAGGTTTTATTGCCAAAGGGGGGTATGAGATGCATGCACTCATGGAGCTTAGTCACTTCTTTAAAGATATATGCTCCAATAAGTTGCAGACACAACACATAGAGAGGCTTGAAATGAATATCATATAGACAATCTATAAATGTAAAATGATATTTCATTCATCGTTCTTCAACTCAATGAAGCATCTACCTATACATCTACTATTTAAGGAAAAAGTTGGAGGCCTAGTCTAATATAGATGATAGCGATGAAATCAACATAGAAGATTGTGATGAAGATGACAAAATTAAAGAAGAAGAAGAAGAAGAAGAAGACAATTCTGATTAATTTGTACAACACAAATGTGTAATGCCATAAATTATAATGTAATATTTCTGGACAAGATTAACTTTAATGTAACAAAAATGACATTAATTTATTATTAAATGACAAGGAAACATTAATTTTATGTGATTTTAATATTCTACATAGAACTCGTGTTATGTGTGCTATTGTGATTTTAAATATTTGTAGGATGTATAGATAAGGAATTAAGATACAATTTGGCAATCAAAATTGTTGTACACCGATGTAAATACCAATAGACTGCAAAATACCAACAAATACACTGACAGATTAAGGTCATCGGTACATTGCAAAAAACATTTGAGATTTTCACCTCTCAATTGCATTGTTCATTGTGGTCAATACAAAAGGTATCACCGACAGATTAAGTCTGTCGGTATATTTCAGAGAGCAATGGAATTGTTTCCCTCTCAATTCCGCTATTTATTGTGTTCAATATAGAGGGTATCACTGACATATTAAGTCTGTCAGTATATTCCAGAGAGCATTGGAGCTTTTCACCTCTAAATTACAATGTAATAGTTGGCGGGTTTCTAAAAAATTTTATTCAATTGAAAATTTCAATTAAACTTTATAGACGAAGACACTGACGGAAAAATTAAATATTAATTTTTTTTATTTTCTGATGGTAAAGGCATTGCCAATATTTGGTGTGTTTTTTGGAAATTTTCAATTAAATTGAAAGTTTCAATTAGAATTTACAGACACAGACACTGATGAAACAATTAAAATATTAATTTTTTATTTTTCTGACAGGAAAGACGCCAGTAATATGTGGCGGGTTTCTGAAATTTTTTTGATTAAATTAAAATTTTCAATTAGACTTTACAACTCTACATACAGTATACATAAGGTATGACCAATGGATTGAGTTCGTCGGTATATTCTAGAAAGCAATATAATTGATCATTTTTCGATGTCACTTTTAATTATTGTTTGGTACATACGAATTTACCAATGAAATAAAAAATTGTCGATGATATTTAGGGTTTTTTTTAATTTGCTATAAAATTGAAAATTTTAATTAGATGTTATAGACAGAATCACATACGGAAAAATTAAAAATATTTAATTGTTTTTCGGTTAAATCATTAGTAAAAAGCCCCAAATTAAAAGACTAGAATCCTTAAAATCATAATAGACAGGCCGGCTTTCTTCTTCTCTCTTCCTCTTTTTCTTCTTCTTCTCTCTTCCTCTTCCGCAAATAAACACCAATGTTTCTCTCTTTCTTTCTCTTCTCTCTCTCCTTCTCTCCTCAACTTCTTCTCTTCTCTTCTCTTTTTCTACACACGCAGGTATGTCTTCTCCTCTCTTCTTCTACTAACTTCTTTGTTTTTGTTTTTTTTTGTTAATTAACATACTGTTTGAATTTGTTATATTTTTTTATCTTCTTGAACTTCAATCACAACGAAATCAAGGTAAGATTTTTCTTTTTCTCTTCTCTTTTTTTTGTTTATTTTGCATTATTTTTTTAATTTTTTTTGTTTTTAATAATTGTATGAATGTTGTTGTCGGAATTTTTTTTAATATGAGAACAATTTTGTTGAATTATAGTTGGATTTATTTTTTCAATTTTGTTGTTCAAATTCAATTAAATGTATAGGATTTATTTTAATTATTATTAGTTAATAATATTCTATTAAACATTAATAAATTTAAAATATTCATAGTTGATAATCAATTATTATCATATATTCATAATTATAAGTCCAATTTCATTAAAAAGTAAATGATATAAATTTAGATTGATTTTTATATGTTATACAATATAATATTATTATGATAATAATTGTATATATAACCTAATTATAGAAAGAAGCTTTTCTATTTATAAAATAAAATTCTAGTTAAAAAAGTAAAGATTCAATAATCAAGTTTACTCTGTAATAAATATATGTATTAATAAAAGAAAATTTCAAAAACAAATATCAAAAAACTAGGTTGAGTACAAGTTGAGTGAACTCTTCAATCAATGACAAAGAAACAAATTGAATAAAATCAAATGGTTTATGGCAATCAAATTTAAATAGTTGTGTATTTGTAGGTTTAAAGATTTTGGGTAGTCTCCCATATAGGGGAGGTGCTGTCAATTTGTTTTACAAATATGAATATTTTACGGTATCTTAATCTTTTATTTTGTGTAGATCCTTAGGGGAAAGTTAATAGTGCGTCGTACGAACATGATCGCTGCTAGTTCTTCTAGCAGCGCTTCTGATGACCATGACTCATTAGGTGCCAACCAAGAATAGAAACCTCTGACACAGGCATCCACACTCGACGCGGGCTCGACGAGTGCAATGTCACCATGTCGAGATAGGGTCCCTTCAAAGTGGGATCCATTTACCGTGAAGTATAAGGCTTAGTGGAAAAATGATATTTCAATGTAAGTTTGTTTTCCCTTCACAACAACATGTTAATAATTTTTGAAAAATTAATTTCAATTAACAAATGCAATTTTTGGTTTACAAACATTGAGGCTGCCATAACCATATCATCAACGATGAAATCATTGATGAAAATTCTATTGTTTTTATGGAGTTAGGTTTCCAAACATCCTGAATTGAAACCTATGATTGATGCATGGTTTGAAAGGTTTAAGGTTAGTATTAACTTAAATATTTTTTTATTTTAATTCGGTTATTTTATTAATATTAATGAAAATTTTCTTTTATAAATTTTAAGTGCAAAGAAAAATTTGAATAGGATAGAGCTAACAATGTTATTGCAATGAGGGTTTGGGAGAATCACGCTGTAACTAGGTAAGATTGGAATAAAGATAAAAAATTTTCATCCTTTTATTCAATTTTATTTTTTATTTACTAACAGATAATTTATTTGTATCATATAGGTTGTGTAATTTTTTATACGAAGCGCAAAGAAATACAGAAAATATGCGAAAGAAAAGGAGTGTCCAGGTTGGAAGGAGGTGACAGTTTGGAAGGATTTCAAACCGCTGTATCCATGTGGATTGAATATGTTCAACACATTATGTCCGAACGTTTCGTGCGACGATCACACTCCGGTATAGAGAACTGGAACCAATGTGTTCACAATTCCGTTACAACGCACACTAACGGGTCCGTTCTATTCATTTCGCATGTGAAGCAGATGAAAAGATTCTTTTTTTAATTATATCCATTTTTTATTATTTTTTTATAAATATATTTAACTAACAATATTTTTTTACTGCAGGCTACAGTTCTTTGATGGAAGCCAAATCAGATGGAGCTTTTTCTAGAAATGCAGGTGTGGATTGATGACTAGCAAAAAAGAGATGCAGCAGCTTGTAAATAGCCGAGTTCAAGTGGTATGATTGTTCTCAACCATTCTTTTCACCTCTGATTTCATATAATTAACTGTATGAAACTAATAGGTATCACCTTGATTGAGGGATTTTTTTCTCTACCTACAATTACTTCAAAATATGCCATACTGGTGTTTTGTTCGATAGTTGATAGTTGTGGCAGAATCACTATAGGCAAGGAAAGAGTGAAAAAGATAGGGAGTCTCCACCGATTATTTATTTTTTAGGTGTGATTGGCCACCATATTAATTTTATTGATTTTAATAAATACCTAAGATATGAATTAGGATTTGAGAGTTCCCTTATGTTAGGGGAAGGTAAAATTTACCCCTATCCACTCGTTCCCAAGAACGCTTACCGGTAATCAATAACCGTCTTTTATTTATTTTTATTATCTACATTGTAAAATCTCAAGATTTTTATATTATATATTTTTTTTATAATCGACCAACTCTCAGGATCCCGGCACTTCTAGTGGGATCCTGAGAGTATCCTCGGTTTTTTATTTATATTACAAAAATTCCACTTATTCTACTAACTATTTTTTGTTTTTTCAGGATTCCCCGATACAAAGAATCCAAAAATTAATCTTATTTTAATTATTATTTTTATAATCCAATTCTGGGTTATTCTCCAAAAATCATTTTTTTTTCAAAATAAAAATCAAAAAAATAAAATAAAGGTTGGCAACGTGGAGAAAGCAGGGTGAGAAATCAAGCTGCAATTTTTGGAAGAGGTTCAAGGCCTAATTGTACCCCATTGTGCCCAAAAATGGAGAAAAAAAATGAAAATTCAAGGTCAAATTAAATGATTATTGGACGAATTTGCATAAAAATTAAGTCCAATGACATAATTAAATTTTTAATAGGCCAATTTGATTTAATCATGGGCCAAATTGGACTTTAATTATGTTTAAGAATTAATTTGGGTCCAATTGAAAGATTTAATTAAGTGCAAAAACTTAATTATACTTTAAATGGGTCAAATTAATTTTATTTGGGGCTTAATTGGTGAAAAATTAAGTTTTGGAGCCTAATTTGGGTGAAGATTGGAATTTTAAGAGGTCAAATTTAGTTTCTACTAAGTTATTTGATTGAAATCATGGGCAAAATTGCAAGAAAATTGAAGTTTTTGGGTCAATTAGGGGCTAAATTGAAGAAATCCAAGACCAAGGACTATATTGCAAAAGGTGCGTAAATCCGGGGCTCAAACATTAATTCATCAGGGGCTTAATTGAAAAAGTTTAGGGTCAATTAGGGGTTAAATTAAAAGCAATTGAAAGAGGAAGGACTGAAATGAACTTTGACCAAAAACAGAATTCTGGTACTGTTCATCTTCTTCTTTAATTATCTGAAAAAGCTGGTTCGGTTACCTACTTTGCAGGTGCATTTAATATACCTAACGTCCACCACATTTTCCAAAACTTGCATGAAACTTATCACCAGACATCCCTTTATGTTCGGGTATGGTTGGCACAGGCTCACTGGCAAATAAACGGATGTGGCACCACCTCAAAGAGGCCAACTCAGGCAGCCTGCAGCTGCAGATTTGACAATTTGACAGTGCACCATTTCTACTTTGAGCCAACGGTTGGAATCCTTCCCATCTGAATCAAGGGCTGCAATTTTTTTCCAGTGTAGAGAAGATTGCCCTCTTCCACCGCCTATAAATATAGGTGGATTTCATGGCCTGAGGGAGGAGTTAATCGGGTCCAAAATAAGCCAAAAAATCAGCTTCTCCCCTGTTTTTCTTCCAGCCAACGTTCTCTCTTCTCTCTCTCTCCCCGTTGCTTCTTCAGCCCTTGAAGACCCCATAGAAACATTCCTCCTCCACCAACAGACGGCGTCTCAGCCTCCCCATGAACCCAAATCCTCACCGGCGATAGGCACAACCATCGCGAGGTCTTCCCTCTCCTCTCTGCAGATTCTCTTCTTCTGCATCTTTTTCTTTCTTCCTCCGCCATAAGCAGCCAACACTGCCACCATTTCTTCAGCCGAAGCCTCCTGAGCCACCGGCCAGACATCCTCAGCACGTCCGAGACCCCTAAGCCAGGCAACTTTCTCTTCCCTGCGTTGCCTCCTTCTTCGTTGAGGCCGCTGCATGCAGAATTCATTTCTGCATGTAGCGGCAGAATAATTAAGTTGTCCTTGGGCCTGGCCCGGACCCCATTTATTTTTTTAGAAAAAAACAATATTCAAAAAATTTCAAAAATCATTTTAAAAAAATTATGATTTTCTCAAATATTTTTCTATTCATTTTGCATAATATCGGGTTGTATATTTACACTGTAAAATACAAGTCCGATATTAAAATATGTGGTTTTCTCCGAAATATTTAAAAAAACAATTTCAAAAAATCTCAAAAACAAATCTCAAAAACTTTTAAATCAATTTCATTTTTCAAAAACAAAAAATATATATATTTTATTTTCATGCATACGGCCAAATCCTAAAAATTTTCCAAGCATATTTTCATTAAAAAATTGCATCTTTCTCATGTTTTGAAAATAAAAAAAAAATGGATATCATAACCAGTTTATGATCATCCATTAGGGTTTGGCCAAAATATCAAAAACTTTTTTCCAATCTTTTCTCTAGGGTCTAGATGTAGAATTTAATATCTGTGGGGTGTAAAATTACACGATAAAGTACACCCTCAGGTATTAAAGATACAAGGTGTAAATAAATGCGATGCTAAAATTCAGACTTTAGAATGGTTAGGATTTTAATCTAATAAGATAGAGACTTTCTCATAAAAAGAGATCTGCCTTGAACCTTAGAAAAGACTAACGAATAGAAACCCGACTTAAAAAAAAACAATCAAACAACAATGCAGCTTACCATAGGTAGGGTACACTGGGGGTGATGCGTCTTCCCCTTGCACAACCAGTCCCTTATTTAGATTCTCGCAGACCATAGGTTCCTAGTGATCATAATACTAGGTGCTAACTCCTAAACATTAATCATAATTTTATGATTAAATCCAAACTGTTTTCCCAACACACAACACCTCACACAGGAGGCACGACAAGAGAGCCTCCGCAGTCGCCAGACGACGTCGTACCGACGCTCGCATCCCCGCGACAATGATTACCATCGTGGTTGACTCTCCTCTCCGGGAATGTTCGAGATGGGACCCGGGAGAAAGAGATGCCTTGGCACCTGATGAACCAACCTAAATGGTTAGCAGAATAAGAGACTGGTCTCAGAATTGTACATAGAAGGCGATGCATTAGCTGGTTATGGTTAAGGTGCGGCGGCTTTCACCAAAGAGAAATCCTTGTTCTTGTTCTGGTACCGGTACGTTGATTGAGTAATGGTAGGAAGGAGGACCAACCCGACTAAGTTGAATAAATAAGATTTGTTCTAACCCTGAGGGGTATAACTCAACTAGTCAGGCTCTAGATCACTAGTTCGAAGGTTACCGGTTCGAGTCTCACAAACCTCAGGGTCACTGGAGGCTTACATGGTTGTTAACCTAACGGCACATGGGATTAGTTAAGGTGCATGCAAGCTGGTCCGAACACTCATATTAATTATAAAAAAAATGTTTGTTCCTCTATCCATACAGAGACCCCTAAAAGAGTTAGAACATATACCTATGGGACTTGAAAGGTATAACCTATCGAAATACTATTCAATTCTTTTAAAAAAAATCTTGAGATCATTTAATTATAAACTTCTTGGGTATTTTTACATAGAATTATTCATAAATATTGAGGTATATATATATATATATAACTTCTCCCTTTGTCTATGCACAGAGGATGGGATTTTATTTTCTTTTAATCACTCTCCCTAGTTTTTTAGTTCATAGCCTGAAAAAGGTTGCTAATTTCATTCCAATTCTATCGGGGAATAATTTAATTTCTTGTTTTTTAAATAAAAAATAATATTTAGTTTTATAGTATTAATTATATCTTTTAATTCGATCGTTGGATCGGGTTAAATATTTATGAGGAGTCTCCTTACATATTGTTATATTTCTTATTAAAATTTTAGGATGATCTTAGAAAGGTCTTGCGAAACTCCCAATGATATTTTTATAATTTTGTTCATAAATATCATTTTATTTTATCTATTTTTAGATTTTATAATTTTATCATTTAATAATATATACAGAGATTTTAGATGTGTTTCAGAACAAAGAACAGATTTTTATATCAAAGAATTGAAGAACAAAGAATAGTCTTTCACAAAAGAAGGAAAAAAACAAAACCTATATAGGTGAAGTGTCTTTCTTTGGATGCCTATTTATCAGTCTCTCACCTAGTATCTATTGTAGTTGGGGGCTGAAAAGACCGCTACTCCAAGTAGGGGTTTATGAAGGTTAATTGGGTGGTAGGTGTTTTTCATTTGCTTTATTTAATGTTGTTATGATTTTATAATTTGAATTGATTTAATATATTATTATTTTAATATATTTTTTAAAAAATAATATTTTTATAACTTATCCAAATTATTTTTTAACCTGTTAAATTGATTATATCATATCTATTAAACTCTAATTTTTTTACTTTTATTTAAAATTTAAATTATATATATATATATATATATATATATATATATATATATATATATAATCCCAAAACAACATGCCAAAACATCTAAAACCGAAATGTAGCACGACAGAATTAACAATCTTGATTCCGACCCTTTCTATCCCCCCAAATGAATGACACGCAATATTTATATTCATGAGTGCTCCCCAGCTCATTGGATATTTATATTCATGAGTGCTCCCCAGCTCACCGTGATTGGGGGCTGGCTATTAATTTGTTTATTGAAAATGAGCTGGGCAGCACTTCATGATTGCGGGCTGGCTATTAATGT
>Ga0307511_10008180_pt1 | contig 10465 bp, 10 predicted proteins | sample 13_EM_MG_FD_200266 | JGI IMG/M metagenome (GOLD analysis project Ga0307511, IMG submission 200266) | Populus trichocarpa ectomycorrhiza microbial communities from riparian zone in the Pacific Northwest, United States - 13_EM | ecosystem: Host-associated > Plants > Roots > Unclassified | place... | reverse complement strand
TTTTGGAGGTGCCTGAGTGAGCCAGCATCAAATCAGAATGGCTCAGGCCTACGCTAACGACTGTGGGCCAGCCTGTGTCTTCTTGCACCAATGCCGACTAGTGTGAAGCAACCTGAGTTCACCTGAACTAACATTTGATCTATCGAGGAGTGCTGAGCCCTCATATACTGGCTTAAGCCAGGCTGGTATTACCGAAATTACTTTGACCTCCTGGTACCACTTTGACTTTGCATCAGCCACCTCAGGCTTGCTTATGGCCACCCTAACTTATCCACGTATATAAATATGCTTACGGGGGCACCTATAGATGAGTTTCAGTAAGTGTATACATGTAAACTGTCAAATCAACCCCAAGTCCTACGCCTAGCTCAATTACTTGATATTATTAGGGCCTGGTATATGGGTGCTCAAGCATCTTCACAAAAGATATATCTATCACTGGCAAGTCCAGGTTAAGATATAATACCAAAAATAGTAGTAGCAGCTGATAGTGGGCAAGTTCACCTGTGTTACAAATATAACTGTAAACCTTATATGTAATTAAGAAACCCCAGGTAGCTCAACATTAGCTCAAGAGGCTTCAGGGCTCCTCGATAGATCAAATGTTAGTTCAGGCGAACTTAGGTTGCTTCACCATCAGCAACGAAAAAATCTGCGTCAGGTGCGTCTGAAGCACCTGACGCTCTTTAGCATAACTGCGGATCCTGACGCAACAATTGCAGCCAACTTCTTCCGACGCAAACTATAGCATTGGCTTCGTTGGGACGCAAAATATGCTGCCCAGCGCGTCCCGACGTAAGACCATTTGAGCTTGCGTTCCGAACGCGAATTCTGGACAGACCGCGTATACAGGAAGCCTGCCACAGTATTCTCGTTAATTACGAAACTCGAGAAATTGGTGCTTCTACAACTCACAGGTCCGAATAGGAACTTCCACAGATCCACGGAGAAACTAGCTATAGCCGCAGGTAGCAAATCGCGCTTACATTGTACGACAGCCGCCGGCATTTATGTAGTGATTCAAATATGCAATTAATGTTTTCTATGCAATTCCTTTATAATTAACTATATACATAATTCTGGGCTCCCACGATAACCGTAAAATAGCAAAATCTTGCGCTACCCAAACTGCGTCCCCAACACCCAGCCATGGCTACCGCATCCCATAGTTCCCAGTTCTGGCGGCAATGCCTGCCTCGCAAATGATTAGCGATACCCACAACAGTGGTGGGCTGGCAATGCTTACCTAGGGTGGTCGCTGGCGCAGGCTGGGTCGGTGACGCTGGCCTAGTCGCTCGCGCTGGCCTGGTCGCTGGCACTGGCCTGGTAACTCGCGCTTGCCTGGTCGCTAGCACTGGCCTGGTAGCTCGCGCTGGCCTGGTCGCTGGCACTGGCCTGGTAGCTCGCGCTGGCCTGGTCGCTGGCACTGGCCTGGTAGCTCGCGCTAGCCAGGTCGCTGCCGCTGGGTATGGGGCTGCCACTGGTGAAGTGCCTGGGACTCCGTAGAATAATTAATATTTGTTATGCGTCCTGATGCCGGGTGGGCACTTACCTAGACGTGCTTCCTGCTACCAACCGCCATTGCTTGCCACAGGTGAAGTGGGAGATCGCTGCTGCTGGTGAAGTGCCAACGACTCTGCTGAACAATTAATACACTGGACGATGTATGGCACATGAGAAGCATGCGGGACGCGACAGGACGCAGTCGGATTGACCTGACGCACATAACGCACCGGACGCAGATTTTTTTTTGCTGATAACACTAGTTGGCATTGGTGCAAGAAGGCCCAGGCTGGCCCACAGTTGCTAGCGTACTAGGCCTGAGCCATTCTGACTTGATGCTGGCTTGCTCAGGCACCCCCAAGAGTAGTCGGCAGGGCCCAGACAGGCCTGCCCAAGTTCAGATATAAGGGCTCTTGGTCTGCCACCAGTGTTGGGGGCGGCAGAGCTCCAGAGGTATAACTAGATACAGTTAGAGAATTTATAAGACCTGAGGGTCATACATATTAATTCAAGCCCCTAGTGGGCGGGACCACCTGTTGACAAGTAATAACTATGGTGGTGAGCCATAGTTACTAGGAAAATGATTTATTACATGCGCCAGATCCTTAGGTTTATAGTTTGCGCAGCAAGCTAGTAAACCTATCTGCCCGACAACGAATTACTTTATAGTTATCCTACAAACAGATCTTAGACTATACAAACTCACTTTTACCTCCCAATGCTGAACTGATAGTCTTATTACTTTTGAGCAATGTATAACCCATCTCTAGACTTTAAAATATACTACTCAAATCTCGATTTGCCTATAGTCCCATCACTTGAGCAGCATGACAAGCTAGTTGCCTGTCACTTTTTTGCTCCTTCCCATACAATGCCACCCAATGCGCCTGCTCTTACCTCCAATCAAACATTTCTAACGTATTTCTACCATACGTCAATGAATCTCTACAACTTCAAGATACATATATATTTTGCTGGCTAGTATTCTATTCATTTTTCCCAGAGCTACCCTAGTGGGAATAGCGCGACAGGGATTCCATGTGGGTTGATGCTCTAGCACGTGATAGTGCACTAACCCATAATGGATGGTAGTCTCATACTGATGAACAAAGAGTAGAGATCACAAGAAGATGAGAGGCATTGAGAAGACGAGGTCTTGAGAAGATGAGATCTTGAGAAGACGAGGTCTTAAGATCTAGAGAAGGTAAGAGCTGAGAAGACGAGGTTTTTTTGAGAAGCTGAGAAGATCTTGAGAAGACGAGGTGATCTTGAGAAGACGAGGTGATCTTGAGAAGACGAGGTGATCTTGAGAAGATGAGGACTGAGAAGGTGAGGGCTGAGAAGATGAAATCTGAGAAGGCGAGGTCTTTGAGATCCTGAGAAGACGAGGACTGAAAAGACAAGGACTGAGAAGGCAAGGACTGAGAAGACCAGGTCTTGAGATTCAGAGAAGATAAGAGAAAACAAAAGCTGAAAAGACGTTTAATCGTAAGGACAATCTGAATATGCTTAACTGAAGAACTGATGATGATCTGAAGAAAAGACCAAAAAAAGAGGGGGATCTGCTATATTTATATACTCAAATGACCTCTCCTTATATCATTCTCTCTTGAATACACCACATGTTAGCTTTGCCCAGCACCAAGCCCGACGATCCTTCTTTCCCATTACAGTAATCCCCAGCGCCAAGCCCAGTGATTCTTCTTTCCCTTATTTTTTTTTTTTTTTTTTTTTTTTAAAAACTCATTACTCGTATGCCACCCTGTAGGAGGGTTATGACGAGCCTAACGGAAGCCCGCTAGGTTTTAAGGCAACCTAAGTTAATCTAGGAGGCCATGCACGATCTAAGTACAAAAATGCACGATCTAAGTACAAAATTCGACCCGAAGCCAACGCTCGCGCCCCTCCGCCGCCGCCCTCTGTCCGGCTCTCCTAACTAGGTATATACTAATGAATAACCTTATAAACTAACTTTTAGTGCGTCAGTACCCAGTCTTGTCTCGTTGACCTACACGACCCTTTCTTGGGCTGCAAAGGTGGGTCACAGGTGGTGGCTCTTCATGGCCTCCCTAACGGGGCCGCATAAGAGTACTGAGTATTTTTTTTTTTTAAAAAAAAAAATGGGTCTCACGCGGCCTTTCGAGCATACAACAAGCTGCGGGTTACACACTTTATACTATACTTACGTCTAGTAGTCTGGTCCAAAACCCTCTTTTATTTGTATGGCTAGTTTTACTAGCGAAAATTATATGTAGCAACCGTCTCAGTGACAATGAGCAAGAATTTGTCTCCGAGTCTTCTTCTAAAGCATTCAGAGATGTGATAATTATGCCGAACTTATTTCGCATCATAAGTACTAACATTTGGCTTTTTCTAAACAGAAACTTCTGTCTCACAGACCAATGCCATTATACATTTACCTATACTTCCTTTGAGAACAGACCAGATTGTACCTCCATTATGGCCTACATGAGCTCTCGCTTACCATGTATCCCATGTGTCATTCACCTCGCTTACGACATATCTCATATGTCATTCACCTACACATCTTATATGTCATTCCATATTACGAGTTCTTACATGAGGGTGGTGCGCGCTATCCCTTTGTTCTTTATTTAATTAGGTAACTAGGCTGCCAAGCGGAGTTGATCATACCCAGTACATAATTTCCCTGCTGGCACACGATGCACACCTCTCAAGTCTGAAGGACATTGGGATTTTCTACCACAACACAAATCAACGAAGCACATGAACTGCGATCTAGGTGAGAGCATTGCCAGACCTCCGGCAAGTGCACGTATAACTAACCTATCTCACAGGGCTCTGGAAGCGACCGAGCAATTTCAGTTGATATGGTGAGAGCATTTCCAGACCTCCGACAAGTGCACGCATAATTAACCTATCTCACAGGGTTCTTCAGCAGTATAGACACCGCGATAGCTCCAATGTCGACATTTCCATGGCTCCGATGTCGACACTGATGTACTGCCATTCTGAGGATTGGCTCGTGATTGTGAGGAGCCAGGCGAGTAGAGGCGGTACTTTTGGAACTGTGGTTAGTAGTTCTACGTTAGGGGCCGGCAATATGGGCAGGGGTTGGCTAAAGATATGGGGAGGGTGGACGGAGGTTCGGTTCATGATAGTACTGCCTCCGATAGGATAAGCTTTTATGTACATAAACCTTTCAAAATACTATTGCTGTTTACTATGCTTCTTTGCAGGTGTGCCCTCAACCATGCGTAGGCTTCATTGGACGTACCAGGCTTCCATTGTAGGGCAGCTAAGATCCATCCCTTCTGGACCGAATAACTAAGGCAAGGTTAGAGAATCAGGCAACCCGGAAGGGGTGGGGTTGAACGCGCCCATACTACGCCTGGGGCGTCTGGGAGACACCAGAGACTCCGGATGCCATAAGCTGAGAGGGTAGTCAGGAGGCACAGGATGACATGGGACGCCAGAGGAGCATGTCTGTACGGAGTGTAATTTCTGGGCGACCTCATTTGACGGTGGACGCCACGGGAGACATTGGCAGGACGAAGGGTAAGACCTGGGCGACCTCAGAAGACACTGGGTGCCATGGGAGACATTGGCAGGACGGGGTCATCGGGACGCGCCCATAGTGGCGTCGGGACGCTACATATAAAAATCGTTCCTGATGTCGGCCGTCCTGGCCTTGCCCGCTCTCCCCGTCTCCCTGATGGCTGCTAACGCTGCTTGGGAGCCTGTTAGTATCAGGAGTCTCTCAGTTCCTACTACTTCTCCGTCCCATATAGTTGCCATTCTTCCAATAGCAACCCTCCACCCCACCTTGCCTCCAGTCGAGAAGTTGGATGTGGTGGAGAGATCCATGGGTCCAGGGGCAGTACCGCTGGCAGTGGAGGGGGCCGAGGTGGGTTGGTGTGAGCCAGAGGTAGTGGTTCTGGGAGCGGAGGAGCTTGGCACGGTTGTCCAGCTTGATGCAAAGCTGGACAAACTCGTCGAAGGTTTCGGGGGGCGAGGCCTGGTCGAGTACCGTCGAAATTCTCGGGTTCATGGATCTTGGGGCGCGGGAGGGTTGTTGGGCATTATTGGTCCCTCCAAGTCAAAGTTATTCCGTGTCCAAATCCCTAGTTATAGTATGACCAGAGACATTCGGCCGAGGTGGAGGTTCCAGTGGTTGGTTGCTCAAAGCGACTAGGGAATCCTCGGGCGGATAGTACTCCGGCATTGGGGCATGGTGTATTAAATCGAACAACTGGGAAGGGGTCCCGTTGGGGATAAGGGGGGTTGCGGTGGGCGGTACTGTATACGACGGGGAAGCGGATCAAATTCTTGGCATTACAACTTCCAATGTTCTTGAGCCATATCTCCACCAATTTCGGTCTAAATCCCATGGAAATTTGGGATATGCTTCGTGAACTTCCTTAGATGCTTCGGACAGTGCACTGGGCCTCAATTACCCTGGGAACATTCCCAGGACGCTGACAAGAGAAGGCATTACCTTTGCAGTCCTGTAGGTCTCATAGTGTCCTAAATGTGCATCATGCGAGCTTTCAAGCTCAGTGTATCTGGGATACGTATATGGTCAAGCTCTATGCCAAGTTCTAGCCCAATAAGAGCAACTTTCGTTGAGTTATAGATACCCAAAACTTAATGTGAGACATGGGAGAGTAGAACGGAACAGAGGGGAGAATTAACGAGTTTCTTATATTTATATTTTTCGGCGGCTTCCCAGAAGGGCGCTTCCTTTAATGTATATAGCACGCGGTGGGGAGGACAGATTAACTTGTCCATAACCTGAATCCTCTGTAGTTACGGGGGCTCCTCATATCCCGCTTATCGGGACATAGGCAGTAATGAGTATATAAAAAAACCAAAAAAGCTGTGGTAGGCACGCATACCACATGCTCTAGGCTGCATATAGACTGCATATGTTACTGCTTAGCCATGTGCAGGCTGGTGTGTGTGTCTGTAAAGAAGCTTGACTTTTCTAAGTCACGCAGCAGGATAACTATGACTAAGCACCGCTATGCACGACGCATGACGCATATGCAACGTGTGGTATGTGAGCAGACTAGCCATGACCTTAAGGCAAGCCAAACTAAACCAGAATATCCAGACTAACCTTAGGGCATGCTATAAAGTTGGCTTAGCCAAAACTTAGACAACCTTTTGCCTACACCAGTCATTCCGCCCTCTTCACTTACACGACACTTTGCATTCACAAGAAAACAGACCTGCTACTCACCTCTACTGTACTTGGGCCTTGAGGCTTCTCCTGTATTTCTCTTCATAAAGCCGTCGACTCACTACCCTTTTCCCAGCTCTCTTGGGTATCCCCACCAATCCAAAAGTACCCAGGCAGACAAACCTTCTCAAATCATACAGGTAACGCTCCCGGAGGAGCAAGCTCTCATCCCTCCTAGAAACCATACTATCCTAGAAGTGCTTATGTACTACCCAGACGGCTACCGTACAGTCCCTACGCCACTTGAACATTCAGCCCACTGTCTCGGGGATCTACCTCCAGCTCTTCAACAAGGTCAACGGTCCCTTTGCAGTCTAAAGAAAACAATCCTGTTGGCAACTTTCAGTGGCAAGGGAACAAATCAGGTGCAGTAAGGGCGATCCCAAGCATACCCTGACCTTTTACCAAGGTTGTTCCAACGCCTTAGAGAGCTGTGGTCACTACTGCTGCTTCTGGTGCCCTGAACCTACCACTGCAGTCTCTCACACGGCACTTCACACTCACAATCAAACAGAACTGCTACTCAGCTCCACTGCCCTGCGGCTTGGCCATAAGCCTTTCCCTCGTGCTGCTCTGCAATAAGCCTCGACTCACCTCCCTTTTTCCCACTCCCCGTTTGTTGGTAGTCTTGACTACCTGGGTATCCCTTGCCAATCCAACAGGCAAACCCTCTCAAACCCGTTTCTGAGCTCTTTCAGTAGCATTAGTGGTTAGGGTTAGGGATCTGAATTAATCCTTCAGATTCACGCTTATTCTTCTCTCTTTTCTGGATCACAGCGGAATAGCGCTCTACGAGAGCTTGTGCCAACCAGACTATGTATCCCTGTGATTTTGCTACTCTCAGTATTAGAAACCTCTTCTCTTCAACTACTACAATTGGTTAACCAGTTCTTCCAAGTGGATCTCAGCGCTTGTCTTGACACTCTTCCTAAAGGCTCACAGCTATTACCTGCTACGGTTTCCCATATACTTAGTCCCTGTCTGCTCGTGCCGTGCAGAGTCTTCGCAAAGGAACACACTACTTCTACGAACACAACGAACTTTCGGCCATAGACAACTTCTTTTCCATCACCGAATCACGCCAAGTGCGAGCTCCAGCCCACTCGGCCACTACAAACTTTGTTCGCACTCGTCCTTCCGATACAGCGATACATAGTTGGTGCATCACAAGGAACGCCTGTGTAGTCAAAACCAACTGCAGCCCCCAGAGACCCGTCACCAGCTCCTGGCAGAGCTCCTACTTCCGTCAGCTCACACCTACTTTCTTACCTGAATCGTTCTCACACCACCTGGCCTACTTTCTTAACTGAAAACACCCCACCTCGTTGCGTCAGTAGTCCCCAAGATGGCCCAAAGCACAACTGATATTACGGCATTAGTGAGCATATGTGGAATGCTGATCGGGCCAACTCAAAAGTTGGCCGAGGAACGGCGGCTAACAGCCGATGAGAATGACTATGATTCTGTATACATTGGCCGGATCCCGCGAATTCTAGATGCTTTTGCATCTATTTCCCTTAATACAAAGAAGAAGGGGCAAGTGATTGCCGTTGCCCTGCAAATAACACCAGCCGAGATTCAGCTTACCATGACAGGCAACAGAGATATTGAACCTGAAGTCGTGTCCTATTTGCAGAGTATATGGGAAAAGTTGCAAGCTATATCTAAATTGCAATTTGATCGTACCGAGGCAAAATGCGATCCTACAACGACGTCTACTACAATCACACCCTCACCACTAAGGATCCCCAATCCTCGGCACTATGAGAAGATTACTGAGCTTACAAGAAATCTTGCGGAAGAGGTCCTTACGTTTTGCTTCCCACGACTGCAAGCTTGGTTTGATAAATTTTGGCCTGCTGTAGATGAATTTGCGGTCGAGTTCATCAAAAATCCGCTAGCAAAGGAGACAGAGGGCGACAATTTGGTAGAACTACTAGAGCATCTCGGATCTATATACAATTTGGTCAAGTCCGTACCTGCGGCTCAAACAAAGGAGGAGAAAAGGGCCCGGAAAACGAAAATCGGTCTCGTCGTTCCAGAGATTCGCATGCACCTGAAAGTTGCAATGAGATGGACCACAAAGCTCTTGTCTGTGGAAGGCCGGCTCACACTGGACCGGCTTGAGGCGGTGATACTAGGTTGGTAACACCTTTCACATTGAGTATGGCATGTTCGAGCTAAATGTGCTGTCCTACCTACAGATAGACCAGGCCTAAATCTCATCCGAAGCATTGACAAGATGACGACATTGCAGCGACAAATCGAGACGCTAGTCGGGTTTGCTTACTCACAGAAGTTGGCTTTAGCGCTCCAAGAGCGACAATTCGGCATACAGGTTTTGCCAGCCGTGATGTCGGCGCCTCCAGATTGGCCCTGCACCCTAGCTGAGTGGGAGAAAACGATGCTCATGTTCATAGAACAACATGAGCTTCATCCCTGCAAAGATAGGGTTGCGGATGATGCTAGAGCAATGGCAGATGGATTGAGCGGAAACACTCTGAGGGTGCATGCCGAATGCAGACTGGTTGCTGAGCTTGTGAGACGGCGGGAGCGAATAGCAATCAGCTACATCGGGGTCTCCAAGCTCTCATGCCGGGCCTGCACGGCATGGCTCTCTACACTACGATCGGTATATGGTTTCCGTTTCACCACAAGAGGATCACATAGGAGGTGGTACCCAGGGTGGGATTTACCAGAAATGCCTACGGATGAGTTTGACAAAGTTTCAAACCTGCATGCTATCTTTAAAAGCAAAATAGAAGAGGCATATCTAGATTACATCCAATGTCAAGGGAGGGGAACGGTCGCAGAGGAAGCAAAAAAGTCCGATAGTACAGGCGCATCTGGGTATGGACAGGCCGATGAAACACAGGGAGCTGTTGGGACAGTGAAGGTCACCTATCATCTTAGGAGGGGTACGGAATAGAGAGATAGTTCACAGGGGCATTAGGATAGGCATGTGTAAGAGTCATGCTAGGTAGGACCGAAATCAAATTCCTGCTGACGATTGAATCTTTCTGACTATCCATAGGCTGGGCTTAAGTATTTGGTGTTACCATAAAACCCCCACAACCGCCGGCGAGCTGTTTGTCGTATTTGTTCTATTGTTCATTTGGCCGTATCAATGGGTTTCCGCATTTTTTTCTCTCCTCTCTGTATGAACCAAAGCCATGCTCTCGGCGTTGTAAAACAGTGGATTTACGCTTACGACCCGGCCGCGCTGAACCCGTAGATGTCGACATAATTTTATTAACATTAAATCTTAATCCGATCAAGTCTATACTTACCTTTTCCCTCCCTATCCAACTTGTCATATTCAGATGTCGGCTTGCGTGTATGTAGCATTAGGATTAGTGCTAGAAATGTCTCAGTACAGACAAGGGCCCCAGCTATCTACAATCAGCAGTTGTACCAAACCCATCTATAGTATTTATACAACCATTAATCAAATGCAGCCAAAACCTAGAACTAGAATCAGAGAAAAAGAAATAAGAAACCAACCCTTAAGTTAACACCATGATTTTAGGAGGTAATATAACCCACTCTTAAGCTCCCTTAGCTGCAGTCGAAAATACATACCTACCCATCGAAACAATAGTTATAGATGACTATTTCTTTTATATATATGTATATATATATATATTCAGTACTTCGTGTGCAGCCCCAATGGGGGGGCCATGACCAGTCGCTCGGGTATATGACTAAATGGAATAGCCGGAGAAGGTAAGGTGA
>Ga0307511_10008179_pt1 | contig 10465 bp, 9 predicted proteins | sample 13_EM_MG_FD_200266 | JGI IMG/M metagenome (GOLD analysis project Ga0307511, IMG submission 200266) | Populus trichocarpa ectomycorrhiza microbial communities from riparian zone in the Pacific Northwest, United States - 13_EM | ecosystem: Host-associated > Plants > Roots > Unclassified | place... | reverse complement strand
TGAAGACTATAGACAAACAGTAAGTAGGTTAAGTGCTGCGAGCTATACACCGAAACACAAGAAATAAAGTAAGATTTTTTGCAAGACGACAGCGGGAAGCTGGAGAAGGTTAAAGATTCCCATCCTGGGAAATCGAAGGGAAGGGGGACAGGCAAACAGACTAGCCTACAGGGAAGTAGGTACGTTCATACCTCTAGGCTCTGGAAGGAAATGAGCACCACGGCAGTGAGTGAAGAATTGCCACCTGTGGAAAATTGGACGGAGGGGGAGTGGTAGTCTGGTTGGCACGACCGCTCCTATGGAAGGTCTGGTATAAAACCTTTTTTTTAGTGTGTAGCCTAGTGAGTAGTGGTCGCTTGGCAAACTTTGTATGGTAACCAAGTCTAGATTGGAAAAACCGGTTGATGTAACTATGACTTCTAAAGTATCGGCCCTTCTATTACGGCTAAAACTACGCTCTAGGTAACTTGTTGTTCTGGTCGGGTATTGCCGCCATCGGTCTGTGTCGGCACGCTTGTTAAGGAGTCAATATACCGTAAAAATGCACAAGTACGACTGTAGTTCATAGAGATGTATATATTCAGTGCAAGTTCATGCACGTTCAGGCAGCTGATGGAGATGTATATATTTACTGCAAGCTCATGCACTTGTAAGCTCAGGCAGTTGATGGATATATTCACTGGAAGTTCATGTATTTCTTGCATATTCAGGCAGTTGATGGAGGTGTATATACTCAGTGCAGTTCATGCATTTCTTGCACGTACAGGCAGTTGATGCATTTCTCGCACCACATATAACTACATGAACCAGGAGACATGTGAACAAAGACGTCATCGGGACGCCACGAACGTATACTGATGCGTGATAATGTGGAGACACCACTAGATACTAGAGGAATGCCACTAGAGATAATTGATGCTTCAGGACGCTAACGTATTTGGCGGGGATCCGGCGCATTACCGGGATCCGGTCAGTATCAGGACAAACCGCCTACCATGTGAAGAAATGTAGTGTACTACATAGCGGATTATGTTGAAAACTATATATTCTGAGGGATATAGGGATCAAGCAATCTTTATATCAGGTTTATATGCGAGCTTAGGTTCAACCACATATGCTTACTATTGGTAAGTAAGTCTTATAGGTTTGGTAGGCCCTGTGCGACACGGTGCAGCTGAGGATAATTAGTGCGCTTGTGCTGATATCACACAGAGTAAACTTGTGTAATATGAAGGAAAAGGTCGTGGTCTTATTGGAAACACATTTATGCATTGTAAAGTACCTTACTCAAGAGCTTGGGCATCTTGCCTACCTTCTAGCCTGAGCTAGTTCAAAATATGTGCTAGTTTTTACACATTTTGGGAGGTATTTTAACTCAACGCATGTTGTAGGTTGTCAATGGTACCAAGGCTTTGTAAGAGGCTTCACTACACACTATGAGTGTTGTTCTAACAACATGGTAGCCCTATGCCTCGGATTAAGGAAGCTGACCCACTGGAAATGGGGAGAAATGGATGGGTTACCCTCAATTACGTAACCTTGTACAAGTGCCCCCATGGCCCCTCCATGTCTCTAACTAGTTTCCTTACATGTAGTAAGTTTTACCCGACCATATGACTATATGTATACCCCATAGCAAGGCTCCTTGATCCCGATATCCCGTAGGATATGTATTTCTTAACATAATCCGCTCTGTAGTTCACTACATTTCTTCACATGGTAGGCGGTTTGTCCTGATACTGACCGGATCCCGGTAATGCGCCGGATCCCCGCCAAATACGTTAGCGTCCTGAAGCATCAATTATCTCTAGTGGCATTCCTCTAGTATCTAGTGGTGTCTCCACATTATTACGCATCAGTATACGTTCATGGCGTCCCGATGACGTCTTTGTTTACATGTCTCCTGGTTCATGTAGTTATATGTGGTGCGAGAAATGCATCAACTGCCTGTACGTGCAAGAAATACATGAACTAGCAGTGAATATATAGCACTCCATCAACTGCCTGAACATGCAAGAAATGCATGTACTGCACTGAGTATATACACCTCCATCAACTGCCTGAATATGCAAGAAATACATGAACTTGCAGTGAATATATCCATCAACTGCCTGAACGTACAAGTGCATGAACTTGCAGTAAATATATACATCCCCATCAGCTGCTTGAACGTGCATGAACTTGCACTGAATATATACATCTCTATGAACTACAGTCGTACTTGTGCATTTTTACGGTATATTGACTCCTTAACAAGCGTGCCGACACAGACTGATGACGACAATACCCGACCAGACCAACGGGTTAACTAGAGCGTAGTTTTAGCCGTAATAGAAGGGCCGATACCTTAGAAGTCATAGTTACATCAACCGGTTTTTCCAATCTAGAGACTCGGTTACCATACAAATTTTGCCAAGCGACCACTACACATACTTAGTAGGCTACACACTAAAAAAAAGGCTTTATACCAGACCCTCCATAGGAGCGGTCGTGCCAACCAGACTAGGGGAGTGGATGGTGTTCCTAGTGAGTGCTTTGCGTTCCTCCTACCTCTCATAAATGAATTTTTCTAACAGCCAGGGAGCTCACCCTATCATAAATCGCCAGCCACAATGCGTCGTGTCTGCAACATTTCAACTAATTTGGCGATGGATCCATGACTGTCCTTGTGCAAGTGCAATAATACTAGTTCTTCGTATGATTACTGCGATGATGTGGGGCTGTGAGGTGTTGAATAATAAAATATATTGGGATATTCCTCTTGGAAAATCTTCCTCCCAACTCGAGTGAACCACTTTTGATTGACTGCTCGACTAGCATTCTAATAGCCTTCAATTCTTAGTATAAGTTTACCTTGCTTCCATTCCCAGGTACTTTACGAGCTCCAATCGGATCGCATTATTGATAATATGCCGAATAATTTACCACATTCTATGTGTCCAATTAGTAAAGACTCTCTGATATGTGGCTGGTATTCTATCTGTGGAGCATGTGCCTGTGAACCTTCAAGATTACGAGGCTTTGCGGTTTAGCTGTCCGATCATGCGATTGGAATGTGAGCGATTTTGGATTCATTTGCTACAGGCAAACCTCTATAATTGCATCCTCAATAAATGTACAACCTCCTTACATGCATGGAATAGTCCAGCCCCGAGCTCGGGGCTGTGTAGTAAAAGTATGCCTCGGTATTTTCATGCATACCGATTTACCGGTCCCAAACCCGCCAAGCACTAACAATTTAACCTGCATATTTCGGTGATGGATGGGTGCTAGTCCCGCTGGTCGGGAAAATGACTTCCGACATCGATAGCTGTGAGAAGAGTATTTTGGGGGTGTATTTGCTTCCATTTACAATGCAGACACTCAGTTACTAGCGCTGCTAATGGAAGTACTAAATAATAGCATATATACTGGAGATGAAGTAGCGCAAGACGACCCATAATGGGACGGAATTCCTATAACACATCGATGGCGCAATCCAGAATGCTCTGAAAGTGTACGGTATAAGTAATTTCTTCATCCTACATCACATCCGAAAACTTCGTAGGAGCCTTGCCAAGTGGGTTTGCCAGCAGTGTAATCAGGACTCTTTGCAACTACGGAAGCCACAATGCCAAAGCACTATTACTTCCCACTCTCAAGCCAATGATGTAACAAAACAACTCAATGGAAATGCAACGGGAGTAGTGGGTGTAGGAGGATCCATGGCAGCAGCGGAGGAGGTGAGAGCGATGGCGGAGGTTGTAGCGGGGGCAGAGGTGGTAGTAGTGGGAGAGGTGGCAGCAGCGGAATGATATTGTATGTATATGGAGTGGTAGAGGGTGCTTGAATTGTTACTGTACCCTTGCTTCACCCGGTCCACCTGCCTCTATAATCGCATTACCTGTCTAAATGTATAGGATTCTCTGGTCCCAAGAGTATCCTATTACACAGGTTTCCCTATAGTGGTACTGCTCTGTTGTGTTCTACGGATCCATGTAGTTGGGGTTCCAACGTTAACCTCCTTATATTGAACTAACGCACTTCAACAAAGTATAATATTCAGATAATGATGCCAAGATCTCAGTAGAGGTTGTTGAGAGCACTTGTGATCTATGTGAGCAACTCAAGTGAGAGTGTTTTACACATACGTAGAGCACAATAAATAGGATAGTGATGTCTCATGATAAGAAACTTCTATATACGAACCCTGAAACTAAGAAACCCCTGATGTTGGAGACCCCTCGATATAAATAATTTTGATAGAAGAAACCTTGATACAAGAGAGTATTAAACCTTCCCCCCCACCCACCAGAATTATGTAAAATCGCAGACTCGTGCATAGCTAGTACTTGACAAGCCTCAGGTTTCTTATAATCAAGTAGGTGCCAAGTCCCATGTTTTACGAATTGTTTCTGGCCAGGTTCACATTATGATTAAGCGAACAAATTATTATGTTGCTCATCCGTGTCAGCTCACTTGGGATAAATTAGCATTCAATTCAATTACAGTAGTACCTTTACCTGTTCTGCCGAGGTACCTGTATATAATGCGCCGGACCGCCGCGGCACACCATAACCCCACGCGCGGCCACATATGAGTAATGAGTATATAAAAAATAAAATAACAAGATACCGAGGGATGCCTATAGGAAAACACAGAGAAATCCACTGCATATCTGCTTCATTCGCTTTCCCCATACGGGCGTGCTTGTCACCGTGTTCCCTTCCCCATTTGCTCTAGGTACTGTTCCATGGATGCACGGGTATATTCCTACAGGCTGACCTGCAACTCCTACGTCTCTTTAGTGTTCAAAATCCCCATTTTATTTCACACCAAGGCGAGGAGGTGGAGGCTATTCAAAATTCAGAAAAAGAGGGGAACTCTGAGTTTACAGTGAAGGACTCGCCAGACACAGCTTCAAAGCGCTTTTTCAAATTCAGGCCTTGCTCGGACGTTTGCAAGAACCTCTGGTTATGTAAGACCTTGTGCTATAAGAAACTCATGTCCCGAGCAGTTTCGTAAATCGGGATCTCACCGTAAGCTTTTTGTACTTGGCAATACGTACTATGAGGGTGAGGGTAGCTTCACGGGGAGATGGTTGCACATGCTCAGTATTTACATGTAGCGCACAAGGTTATTTTGGACTGACTGTTACTATAGCTTCTATACCAGCTGGAGACCACATTAATCCACATTGTTTGTTTGTTTGTTTTTTGTTTTTTTGGAGTCTATGCGCCTAATCAGCCTAAGGCTATGCGGCGCCCCCGTTCCCTCCCCTTTAAAGGTTCGGTACACCCACGGGAATACGGGCTACATAAACGTCCTGCCTTCCAAACAAAGGAAATGTCCAAAGAAATACCCCTCATCCGACGCCACTACCGGTCCATCCCCTTATAAAAGTATGCCTCCTCCGCCACGCCCCTCCCGGCCCTTTCCCGTACAAATATGCGCCTCCACCTCCACGCCCCTTTCGGCCCTCCCCTAATTAGTCACATGACCAAACGATACCCCACATTGTTTGTGCCGGGTACGAAAACACAGATGCTCGTTGTGATAGCAGTTTACAACCACACAATCAACTCTAAACATTCCCTCCACTTTGTGATATCCGTTTCTTCTGATTCTGCGAGATCCACCATACCAGACCATGCATGGCTTCGCCGAAGCCCATCCCACAGCCGCACAAGCCGCTTGTGCTCTGGAGAGTTCACTTTGACCACACGATTGTAAGTATACCAGCGGAGAGCAAATGGGAAAATGAGGGTATTGACCAAGACTACAAAAGCAAGGTAATCATGGGCTTTCCGTGGACGATACATGAGTGTTGAGAGTTCTGACTCGGGTTGCCCACTGGTTTCATCCCCAATACTGCTAAGACTTTCCACATCCGTATCCATGGAGTTCTCCCTGTCGAAGTCGGCACTACCTACCGAGGACCACCTGACTGACGATCCAGAAAATTTTTTTCGTGCCTGGTCCAGCAGCTCCAAAGGGCATGAGATATAACCTCCCTCATAGTGACATTCCTTCCCAACCTCGGTTGCCCGATCAAAATCAATTAACAACCCTTTATACCGAGCTTGCCCTGGATCACCTGGATTATCGATCCAGTTCCGGAACACAACAATATTGTCAGTTCGGACATCGCGATGTACAAGTCCATGCTGGTGGACCCAACGTAAAGCATCGAGGATATCCTCCAAGGAGGCTCGAAACTCGGCCGGCGTCTTGAAGAGTTCGAGGTGTATTGGTTCCCCAGCCGGAGCTATGCCAAACTCTGGAAGGGCAGGGTACGGAGGGTCATGAACATAAACTAGCTCTGGAATTGATTGTGGTTTAGAAGGACCTTGGAGAAGCTGCAGGAATGCAATCTCGCTTGCAATTGCGCCTGCCGAATCGGGTTTTGGTGCTGCTTTCACGATTCTGTTGACCCCCTTGTCTCGATAGACAGCCACAACAGCATTGGAGTGTCGTTGCAGGACATGGACAAGCTCTCCTGCGCCTGGCCTGAATGGGAGATGTGGAGGATTGGCCGTCTCGTCAGTCAGTTCGTGATACAGATGCGCTAGCGCAACACCTAGAGAGGCCTTCCGATACTGAGTAAGGTGTCCTGTGTACGAACCAGGCTGCTGGCTACGCCGACGATGTTGACCTTGGGTGGCCCCAATAGCGTACTTGACAACAATTCCATCCCTAAGGTCGGTGAGCATCCCTAAGAAAACTCGCCGACCGGGTTGGGAGGTGACCATTTCCATCAAGTAATCTGAAATTTGTCCCAGATTGCTAGGCGTCCCGAGCTTGCCAGCAGGACCCCTAGCAGCTCCCTTGAGGTCGATTACAGCTGCGGCGTTGAATCTGTCCGCGCTGCTAGTGTTGCGTTGGATGGTGATATCTGGAGCCAGGTCATTCAGGAAGCGCCGCTCATGTGTATCAAGAACATGGGTCTTGCCAAACCCAAGCTCTCCTTGTGGTGCAAAGAGTTGCGCCAGGTGGGAGATGACTTCAGAATACTTAATATCCTGCTCGTCATCCGAGCTCAACTCTGTAAGTCCCTGGACCAGCGCTATATCGATCTGATAGCCCTGTTGCAGGGACGCAAGTGATGGTGTATCTTTATTGAGTTGGGTGGTGGATAAACGACTTTGGGCCACCCAGTTTTTTGCCCGTGTCATAGAGCCCCTATACTGTGTTTGGGGTTTAGATGGAGCAGGCGTAATAGCCTTATTGAGAGCTTCGGAAAGCTGTCCGATGGTCTGTTTTTCTTGGATGGCCGCCTTGTCACTGATATGTTGTTTTAGCCTGGCTACCTCGTCACTGAGGTAACCGTTATGTGATTGAAGCTGGGTGTTATGTGTTCGAAGCCGGACAACTTCATTCTCCAGGGAAGCTAAGATACTGTTGTAATGACTTTGCACCTGAATACGTTGCATGTACAGCCTCTTGTCAGTACCAGAGCCCATATATTAGGGAACGGAATCCTTGTAGAGGGCAAGACACACCTCATTGATTAGGCTTCGCAGTATCATGTCCCGGAGTGGTTCGGTGTTTGCTTGTCCCAAAAGAGACTTTGCTTCTAGTAGAGACAGGCGGAGGAAAGGCGGGGCAATCAGCAAATCGTGAGCGAAAGCTGGCGAGGAGGGAGGAGATAGTACCTAGGATGAGTCGACTTGCGGTTTCTGGAGGTAGGGGTCCCACGGTTGGTAGTTTTAGGGTATTTTCCATGGCAATAGCGCAAGGGTCGTAGGCAGATAGCGAAGGCAGGTAGGATAGTGGATTCATGTCCGGGGTTGCGGTGAATGCGGTTGAGGTCTATCTAGACCAGCAGTGGCGATATAGCGGCAGAATACTTGTGATGGCTCGCCTGGCGATTGAACTACGCAAGCTAGAGTGTGACAAAGCAGCACGCTAGTAATATGCCAAGCCCCTCCGCCCGCGTTTTAGTGTCTTGGCAGTATGAAAGAGCTGTTCCCACATTCCCGAATTTGTCACGCTGTTTGCGAGATTACACGCTTGTATATTCACAAATGTAGCTATGGGATCTAGTCTGGTGTATTTGATCCGACGGTCCTTTGTATTATTCGCGAGGAGTTTGTAGCTTATGCTTTCTTAGCGCTGTCACGTTTGTACCGACGTAGGTATGTAATGTAGATACATAATGTGTAGTTACCTAGTAACCGTTGCAATTTTCTTCAGGGTATAGTTTTAAATAGTCTGGTTGGCACAAGCCCCTCGGAAGAGGAGTTTTAAAATAGAGAGGTTTTGGACCCCTGTTCTATGGTCATCCCACAACCCATGAAGTTTACTTAGACCCCTGTAAGCTCTAAGGTGCGAAACAAAGCGGTTTTGGAATTTTCACATCTCTGGCACTTGTCAATATCATTCTGTTTATAGCTACACTATTCTCGGCAGGTCGCGACTGATGCCATGTATCTGAGGCGCTGCCCACCACCGTGGTTAATGTGCGATTGACTTGTATATGCTTGAAGTATACATCTGTGATCTCGTTCCTTGACGGCCAAGACAAAATGACAGACATGACTTGGCATGATTGCATAATTGCATAATTGCCTTCGATGTGACAACCAACCATACAAAAGCTATGACTAACGACCGCAACACTACCCCGTGCCGGACCTCTTTGTCCTGTATTACCCGATCCCGCGTACGGATACTGTGAGGAGCTCGATGTATGGAGTCATCACGCCCAAATCCTTTTGATCTTATCGAGCACACGCATGACATCAACACCGGTTATTACACGTGGTTATTACACGTATCGGAAGGCGGCGGCGGTTTACCGGAGGAAATACAGGGTCGACGAGTCCGACTGCCCTACAGAAACAGCCGTACAGGCCACGACATCACCCCCACCACCTACGACACCAGCTGACCTCCGGCACCAACACCCCTTCAGCCATCCCTGCGCACCTAGGCCGGCGCAGACACACAGGGATCGACTATCACGTACGCAGAGGCAGCAACCAACACACCATATTCGGCACCAAGCCATTTTCGCCCACGCCTCCAGGCCTCCGCATCGGATACTACCGTAGAGCCTGCTCCCAAACAGAGAGGGAAGCAGCCAGCATCTACGGACGCCCCCAACACACAGTGAGTGGCCTGAGGCTGACCCCGCTTTCCTATATATACGCAGATCCTGTACATAGATTTGCTCTGCAAGCCTCGAGCGAAGTTTTGTTCCACTGGTATCTATTTGTTCCACTGAATGAACTCTGTTTTGGCACTTCTACGTGCTGTCAGTTAGGCCCAAGCCACTGGTCTAGACTCCGAATACCTATTGTCCGACAGTATAACCTAATTACCGGCTCGCTCCTAACACCATGGAGGTCGTAGGTGGTCAGCCACAGTTGACTTTGCTTGTGGACATGCTAGCAAACCATAGTTGGACTCAATATACAATGTGTCTAGAATTCAGTTTAATGTCCCTATTGCTTACTGGGGCTTCTTTGTATAGGCTAAGATCCTAGTTCTTTGACAATTCTTATTACGAGGTATATTGGTTTTCTCAATTGCGAGGCTGACCTGCCCCTAATGAAGTTCCGTCAAAGACAGCTTCTGAAAAAGGATTTTGGCTATTGTTCTTTTATTACCTCATTGCTTGTATTGGTCCCATGACGATGCTGATGTAGACCATGCAGCAACTTTTTAATTTAATTTAATTTTTACCTGCTACGTTCTTGTCAGCAGGCCCAATAAGCTTGTCATAACGAATCCACCCGAATCACATACCATTGAGTAGAAAGCAGCTGCTAACACTACAATTTACCCATACTTGATGGGGATCCGGCTATTCTGTGGTCTTGCAGGTGGACCGGTTGCCAAAGGCCCAGGCCTCTTACGAATCTAACCTTCTGGCGGGGGGCAAGAAACAATAATATTCTCCAAAGAATACCCCACGTACTTTTAGCTCGATAATTGACACATAGCAAGTATGTACAAAACATAAGTACATAATTACTTATATGTAGTGGGGCTGTTAAATTATGTCACGGAAATCATTGGGAGATATTGGATTCTGGTCCTTGTAAGGGAAGCACATGTTAGAAACCTACAAAAAAAGACAACCTTCATGTATGTGTAAGTAGTTGGCTTAATAATACATCTAGAAATATTCACTTGGGCCTGCACAGGTCTGCTGCCGGAGAAACATATCTAACAACTGCACTGAACCGAACGCTGAGTTCTATCTTAACACCATGCCCAAATATCCCATATTTGCAACGTCAGGCACGGTAATGGATTGAATGTCATAAACTCCTGGAATGGGAAGATTCGTAAAAGATACTGGAGCCTGGTCCCTCCTAAGTTCGGACAGGAGAGTATGTCTCAATACAAGTAACATCGTGATATAAACCTTCTTGCTAATTCCGGGAGGTTTTTCTTTCCATCCAGGGTTTACAGTAGTGTTAGCGAGGCAAACGCCATTCCGTTTTTATATTATCCTTTAATTTTTTTTTTTTTT
>Ga0307511_10008177_pt1 | contig 10465 bp, 6 predicted proteins | sample 13_EM_MG_FD_200266 | JGI IMG/M metagenome (GOLD analysis project Ga0307511, IMG submission 200266) | Populus trichocarpa ectomycorrhiza microbial communities from riparian zone in the Pacific Northwest, United States - 13_EM | ecosystem: Host-associated > Plants > Roots > Unclassified | place... | reverse complement strand
TTGCAGTATCTTATTTATGTGTTGAGTAAAAATGAAATGAATGATAATAAGATGTGTTTATAACAAAAGATGCTACTAAATTTATTGACATCCATGAAGGCATTGTTAGATTAATGACATTTAAAAGGATTGTTGGATTTGTTGGCATCTGTAAAGGGATTGCCAATTATAGATAAGATAAAAGATTATTAGGGTTAGTAATATCTGTGAGGGGATTGCTAGATTTATGACAATCAGAAGAATTGTCGAAGATGGTAGTAATTGTGGAAGAATAATCAGAATAATATTGAAGTAATGTATTATTCAATTAAAGATGATTATAGAGAATTGCTAATGAGAAAAAAAATGGTATTTAATAGTATGTGATATAGAGGTTAACTTGATGAATTGACATTATCATTTGACATTAAATATAGTTTTGGAATAGTTTATGAATAATAAATTTCATGGGTTAAGTAATTACTAAATTCTGATAACTTATTTTTTTTATTACAAATTCATCATATGTGAGATGTGATCGACATGGATTTGGGTATAAAATATCTTAGTGGATATAATGTATTGATGTAATATAGTAGGCTTATGATAACTTGGCATGTAAATTTAATAGGGTGTTGGGCTTGTAAAGTAGATCTTTCTCTTTTGAATAATGTGTGTGTATTTAATAGTATGGGCTTGTGTTGTTATGAACTTTTAAATCTTTCTATATATTCTTAGTCGTTAATTATACATCTTCTATTAAATAATTGTATGTAATTATGTAAATAGATGTAATTATATGCAAGTTGTATTCGAAAGAAAAATAGCATCGGTTAAGATGTGATCTAGAATGATTGGATCAAGATATAATGAAGGGAAGTAAATACAAGAGAAAATATTGATAACTTGATATGCAAAAGGAAAACTCTGTTGAAAGTAAAAATAAATATCTTGGTTTATCATTGAGGTATATATAATTAATTAAATTTTTTCATTTTAAATGAGAAAATATAACTTATTAATTATATTTGATTTGTAAATGGTTAAGAATATTACATTTGATAAAATAAAATTAACCTTCAATCTAATCTAGATTTCAATTCAAATCACTACAAGACTCTTTTAACATTAAGTAATAAAGTGAAATGATTGAGAACAAATATCAATGTATTATCTGCATATTATAAATGACTTAAACATGTATTATTCCCACAATCAATTCCTTTGAAAAACCCTATTGTTGCCCTTGTAAATAGAACTGATATTCCTCTCATTACTATGTCAAATATAAATGGTAAAAGAGCAATCCACGCACCACAGCACCACATCAAACTCGATTGCTGAACATTAATTATGATTGCCAATATAGATCCCGAAATGCATTCAACAAAAAAAAAAAAAAAATTATTTTAATGTATTTTAAATTATTTTATTAAAAAATTAAAAAATATATTATTTTAATATATTTTTAAATAAAAAATACTTTAAAGCCACAACCATCCACCTTTAAAGTGTTGACTAAAAGCAGGGGATCCTCTAGTAAATTACAGGAGTTAATAAAATTCCTGAAAGACCTAGATAAAGATAAACATACCCAATCCGCAGCTATTCCAGAATGAATCCTTCGTATGTAAATTCATAAAAACCTTACCATGTCCAGCGTCAATCTGCAATTATTGAGCTGCAGTCCAGTCCTCAATCTCCCTATCCACCTGTCTTTGTATTTCCACCGCCAAAGTTGTCAAATCTTGAACATCTCCAAAACAGAGAATTTGATCTTGAATAGTATGCAGCTGCTACTAAGTTGTAATTATGAATGTAACGAAGACTTCCATGCTTAATTTCAGAGTCAAGAGAATCCGGTGATCATCATTCAGCTGCTGGACGCTGCCGTCGGGAGCCGAGAACCATTTGTTTCCTTCCTCCTTCGGATGTAAGCGCGCTTGATTATTAATATTAGAATCAGTTTGTTGGCTCCATGGTAGCAAGAAACACTGATCCTCGGTAGGTCCTATATATTTGTTTGGGCCTTCACCACAACAACATCCGATGGGCTTAGCTTCCCTTTTCCAGTTGCTGAGAGCTCGATCCTTTCTGTGATTTGAACTAACAGCTGCTTGAGAAATTTTGAATCTCAATATAACGTCTGGAATAGCTGCATCTCTTGATTGCATATCCCATATGTTTATCCAGCAATCAATCACCTCCTCTGTCATAGCCTTTCTGTTACTTGTAACGGCTGTCTCTCTTTCCATCACTACTGGACTCTGATCATCATCTTCTTCCCCTCTCATTAGATTGAAGGCCTTCATATCATATTTTATAGCTTCAAAAACTGGAAAATGAAGTGTACTGAGTTCCTGTATATTAACAAGATAATCAGTTCCATTCAATCGAAGACTGCTATATCACAGATTGATTTGATCAAATCCAATGATTCTGCCATAATCCAGGAGAATCCTGTCGATGCTAGTAACATTCCAGGCAATGATTGGTACGCCAGTGACTTAAATCCAAGCAAAGCGGTCTAAAGGACCATCTATCACAATGCAAGGTCTTAACTCATGGTGCTATATTCAATTCAAAAGCTCCCATCATATCATCGTAAGAATTAAAAAAAGATCAAGACTTGTGTAGCACCCACAAACCGAAACCCTGACACTTGCACCCCATTATCAATCAAAGCTTGCTTTATCTCTTGATAATCGATTCCTTCACTCAATACTCCCAGTAGGCTATTTTTCATCCACGCAACATCCTCCTCAGTGGGGTCATGAATGATCAATTGCACAGATAGAGGTGGACTATTACTGACCTCTTTGAACTCCTCGACTGCAGAAGAAGGGTTATTTCTATTTCCTGCTTGCACTACCATTGCATAACTTCTTGAGTCTCGTTGTTTAATAGGTACAGGAACACGTTCAACTGATTTGTTGCTCTGACTATTTGGCTTTGGTCCTGCCGATGATTCCTCTATTCGCTTCAAATTTGCTCGCAACAAACCATATATTGTTGAGTTGAAGAACATGGGTTTTTTTATTGTAGTAGTCAATTTCATTGAAACAAAACCGAATCTCCAATTTCTTTGATTATTCCCACGGTATATGAACAGTGCAGTCACCTCACAAAACTTATTGAAAGTTCTTCTCAGCGTCTGGTAATCCAGCCATGGTTGAAATCCCTCGAAGTATAACTGGGTTACTGATCAGGCTGCAGTGTTTTGGGGCAGGGAAGGGTTTTGGTGAAGGGTATGTGATCTTGAATCGGTAGTAGACGGGCAACGATCTCTAGATGTTGTTTTCGGGTTCTGTAGTGTGGTTTGTGGACGAGTGGCTTCAGTGATGTGGGCACGATGTTTGTGGTTTAGGTGGAGTTCATGGTTATGGGAAGATTTGGATTGTGGGAGAAAGATAGAGGCCATGGAACTGTAAACTTCAGAATTACCTAAAATGATATTTTTTTCTACAATAGCTTGAGTTCCAGAATTTGCTCCTCTCTATATAGTATTCAGCAACCACAATGGAAAGCATTAGTCACTCCTCTAATCCTCTTACACGATAATATTAATAGTGTAAATAATCTTCTTTCTGACCTTGGTAGATTGATGATCACTCTTACAAAAAAAAAAAAACTCTTAAGAGAAAATTACATAAAACACCAAATACTTCCAAATTAAGATTAACCACTATAGTTTTAAAAATTCCAACAAGGGTTATGACTAGGTTTTTTTAGTCATTAAATAAAAATAATAAGAATTTTATAAATAATTAAATATTTTTTATTGGTTTTTCTAGGAGGATGTTAAATATTAATACAAGTATAAATTTCAGGATGAAAGTGTAATTTTTCAAATCATAGTTTATTGGAGCTTAATTTTGTAGGCACTTTCTCTTACCCTGTTAAGAAATTGTAAGCAAATTCAACTTGATCCAAAGTGAGATCCTATTGGAAAATCTTTGTACCTACGGAGCGTCTCTAAAAGTTACCCAAACTTTGATTTACATTGGGACAATAATAAAATATAAAGATTGGTACAATACCAATCCATCATATGTCCTAAAAAAATTTATTTCTAATATAACTTCTGCAACATGCGACACCCAAGTCTTTTGTATCAAATTTACTAGTTAATATTTTCTTAGTAGAGTTAATTATGTGATTTTTGCTACCTAAAATTAGCAAGCTTTTGCCATTAAGACATACAATGACATAACCTTTATATGTATTTTTCACATAAACATATTTATTAATTTTGTTTATTTTAAATTCATTTAACAACATAACCTTGTCAAATTTCTCATGTTATTTTTTGGGTGCTCGTTTCAAACCATATAATCACTTGACAAGTTTACACACTTTCTTTTCTTGTATATTTATAACAAACTCCTCGGGTTGTTACATGTAAATCTCTTCGTCAAGGTCACAATTAGAAAAGCTTTTGTTATATTCATTTGATGAATTTCAAGTTTCTTAATAGTTGTGATGGCTATTAACATTGAATGAAAGTTATTATTGACACCAATGAATAAGTGTCAAAACACTAGCAGAAAATTAGAGAACAACAATGTAATATTATGTCAGTATTTAGAGAAAATCTCATCGGTATTAGAAATCACCAATGAAATACGATCATCAAAAAATCAAGTGTTAATAATTTATTTCTTTGGTAATTTCTAGTACCGACAAAATCATTTTATGTAAAAAAATCCATGGCATTGAAAATACAAATAAAATCACCGATGGAATATTTTAACCTCGAAGTCTACTTTTACCACCCATTTTATGTAAAATAATCCATGGCATTGAAAATACAAATAGAATCACCAATGAAAAATCCATTGGCATTTTCAATTTCTAGTTGTGAAAATTTAATGCTTATGATTAATAGACAAAACTAATGAAATGAAGGTTTTGACCACTTCCTATTATTTTCTTTTTGTTTTCTGCTTAATAGATCTCCGGCAAGATGTTCTCTAGCTCCTCTCTTCTCACCCTCCCAATTTTGTTCCCAAACTGTAAAGCCAAACAACCCCCCCTCCCCAAAAAAAAAAAAAGTTATCCAAATCAAAAAAATAAGATGTTAGATTAAACAAAATCAACAAAAAAAAAAAACCAAACACAATAGAAAAAACTTTAAGAAAAAAAACGATTCAACACAACATGTTACTTGTTCTTTCTTCCTTGCTCTTTTTGCTCAATTGAAGACACAATCATCCAACGAGCATGCAATGAGCCGGTCACTTTTTTGTAAGTGATAGAGAAGAGGTTGCCTTTCTGAAAGTTGAGATCATTAACAGGTGTGTTGGGTGGCCTGATTTGCAGGGGGACTTTCATACCAAAACTTTTTAGAGAGAGAGGGCTACTATAATTTTAATTTGAAGAAGAAGATGAAATGGTGAGAGGAAAGGATTAGCGGGTTTTAATTCATCTTAATAGTTACTGATGGAATTTTCATCGGCATTTACTGACCTTTCAAAATGCCGATGAAATTACCAACAAAATCTTTATTGATTTTTTTTATTTTGAAATTCCATTGTATTTTCCATTAGAAATTACCTTTAACAACAAGTTTTGCTTTGTTTATGCTAATAGTTCCATTTGTTTTCACCTTTCTTTTAAAGATTTATTGATATCCTAATAATTTAGTTCCAGGTGCAAGGTTCACTAGTTGTCATATATGATTATTTATAATGGATTCAATTTCATCATTAATTGCATCTTTTTAGTATGAAGCTTCAGGACATGAAATTACCTAGGGGTAGATCTAAGGTTCATTTTCTAACAAATATGTTAAAAAATCAGGACCAAATATTTTGGTTATTTTTTCCCTTTTTCTTCTTCCAGTCTAAACTTCATAATCTTCTGAATGGTGATAATTAATTGAGCTAACCTCAATCATTCTCTTAAGTAAATTATTTTCTTGTGCTTTTTTAAGTGGAAATATATCTTTAAAAAGTGTAGCATTCCTTGATTCCATTATAGTATTATGATAAATGTCTTCATTACCAAGCTTGTGTACTATAAATCCATATACACTACTATTGTAGGTTTCATAACTCAATTTTGAGTTCTCCTAAAAAATTTATCTTCTTCTTAAAAAAATTTAAAAAAATCAATAAATCAATAATAAAAGCAAACAAAAAATAAAGATGAAAATGAAAAAATACTAGCAACTTAGTAGTAGTAGGATGAAAAGGGTTACAAACACATGGAGAACTAAACTGGGATTTTGAACAGAATTGAAAACTCAATTGTACCTAATTATACCCAAGATTGAAAGACAAAGTAGATTCAATGTCAAATTAAATGATTATTGGATGAATTTGCATAAAAATTAAATCTAAGGACTTAATTAGATTTTTAATAGGAAAATTTGATTTAATCATGGATCTAAAGGGTTTAATTAAGTTTAAGAATTAATTTGGGTCGAATTAAAAGATTTAATTAGGTGCAAGGACTTAAATTGAAGAAATTAGAAGTTTGAAGATCAATTAAGAGCAAAATTAAAAATACCCAAGACCAAGGACAAAGATGAAAAACGTGTTGGAATTAGGGGGTGCTTTTAAAACTTAGCAAGGGTGAAATTGAATTTGATTCTTAGAATCAAAATTCAATTGAGGACTTACTTGAATAACTGAAAGTTTAAGGGCTGAAATTAAAAGATAAAGTTTAAAACTTAATTTTACCCTAAACACCAAAACAACATCGTTTCATTTAAATGCAACGGTGTATTTTGGAAACTTTTTAACCAAAACAATGTTGTTTTAGTCAACGTCAAGTTAAAAAAATAAAAGTCAAACGACACGTCATCTAGCTATTGTTCATCACCCTAATGAACCCAAAAATGGCAGCTTTGATGCCACTTTTCCAGCCTTCTCTCTCTTTCATACCTTCACCATACAAGAAAAGGAACATGTCACCCTCGTGACCTGACAATGTACTACACCCTCAGCTCGAAAACCACCGATTTGTCACCCAAAAAGTCAATGGAAAAGTGGCATGAATCTCATAACCCGGTCAACCTTACAACTTGGTTTTGCAGAACCAGGTTGTTGGTTTATGTCCAATGGATGATATCCTTCCCAAACGAATCAACGACCAAAAACCATGCTCATGAGACCCCCTCATGCTCTTTTATCACCCTATATAAAAAGGAGTAGATTTCTTATAAGATAAGAGGAGAAAAACCACCCCAACACCAACTTTCTTAAAAAAACAGGGAAGACAAACCTTCCCTTACAAAACCAAAAATAAACTAACCTCTAAACTACCCATAATACAACCTTTCATCCTATATTATAGCCACATACCACCCCTATCTTACGCCATAATAACAAAAAGGAATCCTAAAAAAAAAACCCAATAGTTATCCCTATCATTGTTTTTCTTTTTTCTCTAACAACTTCAACATGGTACAGTAGCCACCTCCCCAGGACAATAGCCACCATAAAATCCATCAAGTCACTGGCTACTTCAGCAACACCACCAACTAGCCAACAAACTACCCCCAAGCCAGGTAATCTCATTTCTCCTTCCTTCTTTGCTTAAAGTTTCTTGTTGCATGCATGACATGAATTGATTCATGTCTTGCTGTTTTTGGTGTTTGCCAACAAAAAAAGGAGAATGGGCAGGACTTTTGTTTTAGCGCAACCCGTATGGCTAGGTTAGGTCCAACCCATAAAAAAATGGGCTTGTTAGGCCATCTGTTGGCCCAACAAAACAAGTTAGGTTGGGCTTGAACCTAGTTCGTATATGTGGGCTTAAACCTCAAACCTAATAGGCCCATCCCAGGTGGTTGTGCCAAGCCCAAACCCAAACATAAGGGCAAGTTTGGCACGCCCCATTTTTCCTTAAGGTATAAGGTCTTGTTTGGCTCCTTAGGGTGTGTTTGTCAAATACGCCCTTAAAGCATTTTTTATTCCTCTGATTTTAGGCTAATGGCGCATGTGACAAACTCGCCCTAAGCTTTTTCCTTTAGTTTTAATTTGTTTATATTTGTGTGTCTAGCCAAATAAACCCTTAAAATTTTCAAAAAAAAAACATCTGAAAAAATTCAGGGACCATTTTGAAATTATTTATAGGTCCTTCGTGTGTTTTTACAACATTTTGTTTAATATCAGGTTGTAGACTTATACTATAAGATACAAACCTAATATTAAAAATACCTAATTTTTCTCAAAAAAATTCAAAAAAAAATCAAAGATTCAAAAACAATTTCCTTGTTTCATAAAACACAAAAAAAAAACATGTTTTCCTTCTTATTTTTTTTCCTCAAAAACCATGTTTGGTATTAATTGAAGGTTAATTAATATTTGTATAGAATTATAATTCACATGCTCTATCATACCATGTCATACATCACAACACTCAATCAAATAAGAAGAAGAGGTACTACTACTACTACTACTACTACCACCACCACCACTACAATGTTCATTACATTCATTTTGAAAATCGCTAAGATATCCCTTTCTTACAAATATACTTAAGAGTACAAATTTATCTCTCAAAGACCATTGTAAAACTATTTTTGCTCAACAATGAGCTAAACACTAAGTTTTTTCTAATGTCAGCAACATGGAGTACATTGTTGAGGCTGATAAGCTTTCCAGAAGTTATTTTTAATATAATTTTCCCAACTAGGTTGATGAGTACCCCATGTACAAGTTTTCACCATCCACTTCTCTACAAGTAAAAAACATCTTTTTCTTGGTGCACGCATCTTTTGTTGCACTAATATCAACCCACCGCTGCTCAGGATTATTAATGAGGTTGACTTTAGAAACAATAGTAGATATATTCATTTTTTAAACTTTATTTATGAGGTGATCAACCTCAGTAACATTGACTTATGCAATCCTTTTGTTAGAGTTTTCTTATTGACCATTATTTTTACAATTTTTGGCTTGGTGTCCAACCTTATTGAAGACGAAACATTTAATATTGAACTTCTTAGCAATCATTTTCCCTTGCACAATAATATTTTTCTTTTAGTTTTTGTGTGTCTTTCCCACTTGTTTAATGATATTTTCTTTATAGGTCACACTAATAGAGTTGGCTCTTCTTTCGGAAAACTTATTGTCCTCTTCTATCTTTAACCTGAAAATGAGGTCTTCAACTCCAATCTCTTTGCATTTATGCTTAAGGTAGTTCTTAAAGTTTCTTCAAGATAGTGGCAATTTTTCAATGATTGCAACCACTTAGAAGGATTCACTTAGAGACATACCGTCAGCATAAATATCATGAAAGATGAGCTAAAACTTGTGAACATGTCTTATGATAGTCCTTGAATCAATCATCTTGAAATTTAAAAATTTATTAACTATTTATTTCTTTATATCAGCATCTTTAACGTTATACTTTTTTTCTAAAGCTTCCTACAATGCCTTAGCACTTTTAATTAAACTATACATATCATATAGTGCATTGTTCAATTCACTTAGGATGTAGTTCTTGCACAAAAAATTACTATGATTCCATTTGTCCACAATTATTATAGTGGCAGGGTCACACTCATTAGCTGCTAACTTTGGTGCTTTCTTGGTAAAGAACTTTACCCCAAGTTCAAAGTCGTTAGATCGAATAGCACCTTTTATGACCGTCTTTTAAAGTTCAATCTATTTAATATTTTATGTTTCTCATTATACACCAAAGTAGATGATGGCGGAATCCTCCCTATCGAAGTAGTAGTTATCAAAGCAACATTGGTTGGAACAACCACTTCTTGATATGAAGACATAATGATTTTCTATAATAAAAAAATAGCAAAATATTTATAAACAAAAATTTGGCTCCTCAAAGAACAAGCAAATATAAAACAATAAATAAATAAAGCAACTATAAAAGGCTAAACAAGTTATCTTTAACTATGCAAGATCAAACTAATCAAATATTGAAAGATATAAATCAATATGTTTTAAAAATTTAAAAAATTAGCATGGTCATACATATAAGTTTGCAAATATAACAAGAATATAAGATAAATAATAAAATAAAACTTAAAGATGCTAGAAACCTCTTGAACAATCAATCTAGTTTTTTTTTTGCAAGATAAACTAAACAAAGTTTAAGGAATAAAGCCATTAGATTGTTGTTTGTGAGCTATTGATTAAGCAAAGACTACAATTGTGTGAGTGTGTCTATATATATATAAAACACTAAAACTAGAGAGGTTATGGTACTTACTAGTTGAAGAAACTCGGAAGCATAAATGCTAACAAGTTGTTATCAAAGATACGTCCTTTATTTTTAAAGCTTTATTACTTATCTTTTGGTGTAAAGAAATTATATCAAAATATCTTCTAGGATTCCAACAATTATACTCTTAAAATGTGCACTTACTTTAAAAGTCAATGAACCATATGATAAAATAACTCAAAACTCTCTACAAGAATAGGAACCTAAGCTCTAGACCAGAGGAAAAAGGAAAAATAAAAGGGAGGAAGGCTCCAGAACATATCCCTTTCCACCCCTATTTATATTGATA
>Ga0307511_10008176_pt1 | contig 10466 bp, 12 predicted proteins | sample 13_EM_MG_FD_200266 | JGI IMG/M metagenome (GOLD analysis project Ga0307511, IMG submission 200266) | Populus trichocarpa ectomycorrhiza microbial communities from riparian zone in the Pacific Northwest, United States - 13_EM | ecosystem: Host-associated > Plants > Roots > Unclassified | place... | reverse complement strand
GTTCCCACGCACAATCATCCTCCCAGGAATATATTGATGGGAGGGAGTGCCGGGGGAACCAGGGGAAGCACGGACACCCGACTGATGGCGGGGGTTCTCACGGTTGCACCCTCTGATGGCGGGGTTTGCTCCTGGTGCGCCTGATCGCGTGCCCCGCACTATTCCTGACCCAGGTTCCCACGGATCCGGCCCCGGGGAGTGCATATACGAACGATATACGAATCCGGGTGGCCCTGGCATCACCTCTAGTGGATATACGAATCCTGGAGTTGTTGCACGAAATTCCCGGCAGTCACTCCGGATTCGTATAACGAATCGTGTCAGTACTGTTGCGCAGGCGCAATGTCCGTCTTGATAAAGAGCTACGATGTGGGTGTATTTCGGTGAACTAAACGCTTCCCCGCCTTTTACCTGTTTATGCTTCCAGCAAACAGCAGATAATACAGATGACGTGAAGGAGATAGAGCAGAGGGTGCAGTCATTATCCAGTATACTTGCCTCTCCTGTGAGTGAGGATGATTATGCGGAGAAATGGAGGAGATCGGTACTCCGGAGGTTTGCACTTATGGGTGTTTCCAAAATTTCCTTCCCAGTTTACTTACCCATCTATTATAATAGGAAGCTTGAGGGAGTCATCACAAAACTTGAACCACTCTCAGAACAACATGTGCTTCTGAAGTTCTTGTGCAATGTTGACAATGCCAAAACCTTGGCCGGATTCATAAAAGAACTAGCTGATGCTGTTACAGATTACCAGGTATGATCTACCAGCCCTACTTTGATCTTTTGTGAACACATGGCTAGGCTTTAGTACAACAAGGAGTGTATGAGAGGACAAGGAACATCCATGGTGACACAGAACATCCTAGTAAGGCTATTCACTGCCTAGATATGATCTGTACTAATGACTTGAGCATCTAATAGGAAGCTGCAGACCTTGAGATTTTAGCAAAGCTGGAGCCTGTGCGCAATGCCAGATACCAGGCTGGGCATCATGACAAGTGCTTTCCTGGAACTCGAGAATCTGTCCTCCAGGATATCATGCAATGGGCAAAGGATTATCAAGCCCAAAATGTATTTTGGTTGAATGGGTTGGCAGGCACTGGGAAATCAACAATAGCTCAGTCATTCTCAGAAATGGTTGCAAATGAGGGACTCCTTGGTGCCAGCTTTTTCTGTTCCCGGGATTACCTTGACCGAAAGGAGCTCAAAAATATCTTCCCCACCCTTGCATACCAACTTGCATGCTACTACCCCCAATTTCGTGGCCACATTATCGCTGATCTCAAGAAGGACCCTATATTAGCCCATACCTCCCTCATTTCTCAGCTTGAGAACCTCCTTGTAAATCCACTCTTTGGGAAGGGCATCTCATGTGTCATTGTTATTGATGCATTAGATGAGTGTGTTGATGATCAACCAGCCTCTGCAGTTCTTTCTGTTTTGGGACGGTTTGTCAAGCAGTTGCCCCTGGTGAAGTTCTTTATCACTGGTAGACCTGAGCCACGGATTCGCACAGGCTTTCGCCTTCCCCTCCTGGAACCCATCACCCAGATCTTCTTACTCCATGAAGTGGAACTATCCAGTGTCAATGATGATATTCAGTTGTTCCTTACACAAAGGTTGACTGCAATTGCCAAACAAAGAAGTGACCTTGAGCTTCCTGACCCATGGCCCCATGATAGTGAAATTGAGGCACTGACCAAAAAATTATCTGGGCTCTTTATCTTTGCCTCAACCTTGGTCAGGTTCATTGAATCAGAACACCATGAGCCAAATGAACGCCTCAAACCTGTTCTTTCCAACAGTACAATATATGAAGGGCATGCTGGCATTGACTCCCTATACTTGCAGATCTTGCTCATTGCATTCTCAGGTGTCCATGAGCCAGTGGTGTTTGTCAATATGAGGCGTGTCTTGGGAGCAATTATACTTGCTTTCAACCCACTATCTCAGATGGAGCTTTCGACAATTCTTGGCATCCACACAACCCTTATATTAACCACTCTACGTCACCTCCACTCAAGATCCGCATTTTTCACAAATCATTTCCAGATTTCCTGCAAGATGATGCATGATGCACTGACTCTAGGTTCTACATCAATCCAGAGACCTATCACTGCTCCATGACTACTAGTTGCTTGAGGCTAGTGAAGGGGTTAAAGAGGGACCCTTGTTCCCTGCCACCCTTCACAATGAATCAAGACACAGTTGACCTCCCACAGATACTGGAGGATAAGCTTGGTGGTGCTGTGCGATATGCTTGTACCCATTGGACTAAGCACCTCAGGCTCTCCCCAATATCTGAACAATATGCTGATATAATTGTGGTCATGGCTACTGAAATGCTTAAAAGTGCCCCTCCATGGATTGAGGTGATGAGTCTTGAGAATAACTTAGAAGGAGTGATTCATTCCATGCATAATGTGCTAGCTTGGCTGGATGAGGTGAGTGGCCCTTTATTACTGACCAACATGCAGAAGCTGGTTTATTAATAACCCTATAACCAAAAGGTTGCAACTAGATCCACAGTAATGGCCCATCCTGTCATCCCTCTGTATAATCTTGCAACAGACTGCCTCTGGTTGTCAATGCACTTCTTCCACCCCATACAACAATGTGCACAACAAGTATACCATACTGCCTTGCCTCTCTCACCAACCTCATCAGAGCTACACAAACACCACATTCAAAGCATCACAGATGACCAGCTGTCCCATGTCACTGCCTTCTCAGGAGCCCCTGGCACTTGGGGGTTACTCATAAGGACAATAAATATCAGGCCAAGGCAGCTCACCTGTATTGCAACCTCTGTCCAGAGGATTATTGCTGCATGTGAAGATATGGTGGACATCTATGGTGCAGTTACCTTTGTGCTTCAACAATCTCTACATACTGCAGAAACAGTCACAAAGATACAAGGCTCCCCAGATGGGTCTTGTCTGTTTTTTGCGCATTATTTTTCTGTTACTATGTGGGATGTGCAAACAGGTGGACCCATTCACGCCTTCACCACAAAATCCAAGATCAATGATATTGCAGTTTCTGTAACAGGGGACCACATTGCATGTGGCACTTCTGATGGCTCTGTTGTATTCCGGGATATCCACACAAAAGAGAGCACACATTTCGGGAATGGCCAACCAGTTGAAATTCTCTATTGGTTGTCACCTCTGGAACTTGTGGTTGCAACTGATACTACTGTATACTGCTATAACATCACCATGACTAAAATCATGACCAGTTCATCCATTCCTGGTCGTGTGTGGGGGATGGTTCATCTGGGGCATGCAGATGAGTTTCTGGTGGGAACTCTTCAACCACGCATAGGAGGAGGCCAGAAGTTGTCCTTTCTCAGGACCAGGGGACCAAGACAAAGCAAGATACTACTCTCAATGCAGCCTTCAACATTGGGACCTACAGTACCAGAGCTGGTGTTGACACCACCACCAATGCATCCCAAGGGACTGTTGGATCCCATACTTGTGGACAACAATGTTGTGTGCATGACCCCCCTAAGAGGAGTACAGCTTTTTGATACCAGATCCTACCATTGGACCACCAATCCTCCACTCTTGGATAAAGCAATATCTGTGGTTATGCCATTAAATAGAAATATTGTAGTGCAAACCAAAGACTCCATCCAAATCTTCTCTGTTGATGTTCTGGCAAGTTGTGAGGTGCACAATAGTGTGCGCTTATCTCATATTTACCCCTTGGGAAAAAAACACATTGTCTGCTTCCTCCAACCAGAGAGGCACCCCACTCTACTTGAACTGGAGACCCTGCAAGAAATACGTCCTGCTAATGACACCTCACCACTCACAGTAATGTTCATGGGACCAGTCACTACTCAGGCCCAATTTCATGAAACACTGGGAGCAGTCCTTACTGACCTTGTGGCACTGGAGGTGCCATTTAGTGGTCTGCTCCCTGAATGGACAGGGGTAGCTGGAGAGGATGCACCATTGAGTGGATTATCACCAGGGTGCACACAAATTGCTACTGTCTACAATGCACCCCAACTGGAACTCCATGTGAGAGATGCAAGGGATGGAATCATTCTTGCAAGCCTTCCCCTAAAACTTGGTGAATTTGGAGTAGGGAAGGTTTATGACCTCATCTTTGAGTCAGAAACCAGGTTTAACCTCAAGATAGATGGGCCAGGATGGCATGTCCAAATTCCTTACAACATAATACCATCCTTATTGGGGCCTCATCCATACATGATCACCAAGGGGGAGCCAGTTCCTTTGTCAGAATCCCAGCCAACACCACCATACACACTTGATGAAAACTGTGAGTGGGTCCTTGATGCAGAGTCCAGGAGGATCTGCTGGATCTCACCGCAGAATTTATGGAGGGGCAGTGGTGGTCATTTTTGGGTTGGTCTGTCACTTGTCATGGTTGGGGATGATGGTATTGTGAGGAAGTTGACCTTCAAAGACCCAGACTGTTGAGGTGCATTTATACACACATAGGATAACATCCCCAACAGTGTCAGATGTTGTTATTCTAAGTAGGACCTAAATATGCTCCTTACTTAATTTCTCTCATGTCATTTCCAATAACTTTTTCCTTTGTAAGCATCAGTATCTGATCCTGTTAAATCACTATCTTTCCTCTTCCGAAGGTCTCCACCTCCCATATCCCAATCCCCCAAATACCAACTGCAACCCTAACTGCAACCCAATGCACCAAACAAGAAGCATTATGGACCAACCAGGGTATCCATAAGCAGAGGCAAAAACAAGACAGGCTAAAGCAGCAATTTACTACCAAGGATATAGCATCAGCATGAGGAAAGTTGGGAGCTGGCAATAAAAGTAAACATGGTGGTTCAATTTTTAGGGATCAAGGGTGGCTGTCATGGGAGCGCCAGTAGACACGGATGCATGAGGCAGTGAGTAAATTTCTCCCATGTTTATAGTATCCTCAATGTGTGAAGAAATCAATGGCACGATTCACTGGTTGAATACCGATGGTCTTATTCCGGGGGAATCAGTGGAACCTTGTTACTAGGGACAAGTGTCTTAAATGACCTGACAGCCACACAGTAAATGTTACTAGTAATGAATGTCACCTAAGTCCATTGATTTTTTGGTCCTGGTTTGCAAACCATCAACAGAGGTGTTTCATTCCCTCTGCAAGCCTGGTTTAGCCATCTCATCAGAGAAACAGAGCCTTCGAGATACCTTGTGAACCCTTGACATCCAATTGTCGTTCTTAGCAACATGATCAGCCCAGACTCCGCGCAACAGCAACAAATGTGATTCACCAGATCATCTAGTAGTTCAGCCCCCGTGTAGAACTTGTTGGCGAATCCAAACGCAGGTCAGGGGGTTGGGCTTCGAATCGAGCACGCTGTCCTGGAATGTCATCCGAGGGTACATGATAACAACCCCTGTCCAAGTCGTCCACTTACCATCACGACGATTGTGACGCTTGAATTGAAAGTGACGCAACAAACCGCACAATCAACTGGTTGATCCGTGGTAACCGGCCCGTTGCTCAAACGACTTCTGGTATTGGGTGTCGCTGCATAACTTGGTCCTTTCTGAGCTCCGCTCTAAGCCCGACGTCGATGGCCGCGGTCGACTTCATTCGTCACATCGCCTGAGATATACTATTGTTGTTCCAGGTAGCCGAGTACCGTATGCGAAGGGAATGGAACCCAGAGACCCGGTCCTCCTATAATGGTACAAGCGAAAGGATGTCGCCCCGGTGAATCATCAATGCCGTCAAGCTCGACTACGGAAAACAGCATGAGTTGGGCCCTGAGCAGGAGTCACCATCTCATACCATTGATGAAACACTGGAACAACAGGAAGAAAAAGCATTCTCGTGAGCCGATCCTACCAAGGCACTGTAAACGAAACCGACGAGAAGAGGACTGCGGCGCTCATGTTCGGAATATAGGAGACAGTTGCAAATCCTCAGGATCTAGTGTGGGGGGGTCAGAGGCTTCATCGAAACGGACAACCCAACCACGGACAACTTCCAAAGCCGTCAATCTCGATAGGTCGGGGTTAATACAACCTAGTGGAGAGTATCCATTGATTCGACATACCAGATCTGTCAAAAATTAGTCGGGATTCCGTTCAGAGAGAAACCAGTTCTCTCTCACCATGATCGTCTGTAGTCGAGCTCAGAAAGATCAACGACAGGAAAACGGGGAGGTACACTTACCGCACATGTTCAACATTGGCCTGTGACAACCGCTGTCAGCCCCTACACCTTCAGATAATAACACAAACTCACATGCTAGAGTTCGCCTTCGCAAACACCCCGCTCCAAAACACCTGGCAGTAGTGGTTGAAGTAATATCTATCAATCGCAAACAAATCGCAAACAAAATCTCATCCGTCGACTGATGGTTTTTCTTCCCCCCTTGCTTCGTCATGCGCACCCAATCCTGCAACTCCAATTCACGAATGACACCATCGCAGTACAGCTGGTCACCGCCACCCATAAGCATATGAAACGGCTCCTCGGCGTGTTTCCCCATCAAGTCCGCCCAAACGGGATCGTAACCGGTCTGGAAACCAGGTCCACGGAAATCAACGGGATGAACTCCAGCAGAGAACCCGTTGTACAGTGCGTCGCAAAGTCGAACGTGGATGCGAGATGTTGGTAGGTTCCCCGAGCGGGGCTGACTGGGCTCACCGAATACGATGTCATCTTTCGCTTCAGGCCAGAGACCCAGAACCCCGTAGGCGGGCCATTATTGACATTATACATCATTTTCATTTCGTATGGGCCAAGGGGGACCCGGATCACGAACCTCCAAAATGTATACGACCTACCGAGTAACACGTCGTTAGCAGCACCCTCGTCGCTTAACTGGTATAAGTTACCCACCGTTCCCGCAGTAGACCAAGATTTCCAGTCCGGTCACAGCCACGGTCCGTGCACTTGGGCAAGCTTCAGAGAACTTTCCAAACGTATCTTGAATGGGCAGACTGGGGGCTGTACCGCTACTCGAGCTATATTGCAGGCTGTGGTAGCTGCTAGAAGAAGTGCGCTTTGGCGGGGTTGCTCGAGAGGGTGCTTGGTGGATATGGGTACTTGCGTGGAACTTTGGTGTGTGGAGCGCATTGTCGCAATGGAATCTGAATCTGAGCGTGGGTGGCGGATCGTAATATGAGCCGGCATCCGAGGCTTTTGCAGAGAATGTGGGTCAGGGCACAGGACGCCATAATTCAAAATAAAGGAACTAGAAAAAACCGGATTCTCGAATAGGCCCACTCACTGATTATCAAAGCCGCACCTCTCCAAACCCCATTCTCGATCGTGTCATACCTCAACAACGGCCCGACCATAAACTGCAAATGCGGTTTCGCCTTCGTAACCCTCAAATTCCTCGGCCTCTCCGTGGCGGTCATCGACGAAATCAACTGTAAATGCGAACTGGACGTGAATGGTGGCATGGCTGGATCTGTGTCCACGTGTTGCTGGGTGTAGGAGTTATATTGCTGGCGGTATGGGAAGTTGGGGGATCTTGGAGGTAATGGTGGGATTTGGGAATTATCCATGACTGATGGGCGCGGGGTTCCATCGTACGGATTCGGCAGTGAATAGGCTGTGGTGGGGGGTCCGGTGATTGAAAGGTGTTCACTGGGAAAGGGTAGTGAAGTCTACGGCGGAGAAATATCTGATCTACCCCGTACGGTGCATATCAGCCTACCCGTTCGCCGGAGGTGTCAGTTAAACACGTCAGAGAGGGTCTGAGATTCGTGACGGGCCTGGATTATCCATGGTGGGGCCGCGAGCCGCTACGCCAGCGACCCAATGGACGAGACAGTGGTGTTTTACCAGCTTGGGGCAAGTTTCCTATCCGTACCTTGAATAAGCGAATTGAGAGTGGTGCCGCTACTCCGAGTTCCGCTGTGTCGGAGGTTGTGGTAGCTACTGGAAGGGATGTGTTTTAGTCGAGAGGGTGTTTGGTGCTTGAGTGAAACTTCGGTGTGGGGAGCGAATGGACATCGTAGGGTGTGGGCGTTGGCGGTGGGTCGTAATACGAGCCGGCGTCCGAGCCTTCGCAAAGAGAGCGGGACGGACACAGGATACCGTGATTCAAAGAGAGGGTAAGGAGATCGGATAAACGCTGGGCCTCTCGGATCCAAATCCCGTTTTCGATCCGGTCAAGCCTCCGTATATTGGAAATGCGATTCCGCCTTTCCGATTCTCAAGTCGTGAGACATCTCTGCGGCGGTCACCTACGACACCGACTACAAGTCCCAACTCTTGCGAATTGGACATAAGCGGTGGCACGTTCAGATCCGGATCGGTGCTCTCCTTGAATGGTGCTGGGCTGGAATCGGCAATCCAACACAGGATCGTCTCAGGCAACTCTTACGCCACCCTCATCACCCCCACCTCGGCCACCACCCCCCACCGTCCACCATGGTCGAGGATCCCAAAGCGTTCACAGCTTACCGACGGGACAGTCATCGGAGGAAAGCTCAAGCCTTTGCTCAAATTCATTGGTAGCGACGCGCCAAAAGAACAGGTAGAACAGCAACCCGACCACGACATGTGAAACCTGACGCGTGAAGATAGGTATCTCTCCCCTAACAGCCCAGCGCTGTGTGACAAGTCATCCACACTTCCAGGAACCACGTACATCCACCACATGCCCAGTTCCTCAAACTTCTCAACCCCCGTGCACTTCGGTTGCGAAGCGGTGAGCCTCGTCAAGGGAAGAAACACCCGCGACGGGAACGGTCTCCATCATTCCGCCATTGCAACTAGGATATCTTGTGTCAGTTAGACCACCGTAAGGAATGAGGCGATGTGGTTAAACCCTACTTCCTCTCATGCTTCCTTTAGTAAGTCAAACCGGGGCCGTTCGTGAAGGATATCAAAGAGGAGACCGAGTTTTATGACAATCGACTGATCAAGGACAAGTGCGTACAATAGTGTTTCACGCTCAGTGTTATCCACAAACATCTTTTATAGAGATCCGAAACGCGTTGAATGGGTTCGTGCGTTCATCCGTTTGTTGGACGAATCGAGGAAATACAACATCGAGTACCACGCCACCGGATTGAGCTGGAATCCCAAGGTACTCGGTATTTCATCGGAACGGCTGACTTAACCATTTCCTTCCACTAAGGACATTCCCCTCAGCGAGTACAAGACAGCCACGTTCGCAACTGGTGGTGCCCCCCCCCCTCCACCGCCACCAACTCCTCCTAGCCCGCCTCTAGCATCGGCTCCGATTCAGGAGGCGGCGTTGCCGCGATATTCGCAGAACTCCATCGTGACGCCGACGCAAGGTGGAAAAGAGCGAGATGATGCCCAAAACCTCCGCTTTCTGCGCCTCCCCGACAGTTCCTAGCAACGCTTCACCCTCGTTGGGTAGGGAACCGACCAAACCGGCCAGACTCTAGTCGCTTTCGACCAGGAAACCTGCCGTGTTTGCTCTCGAAGGGAACAAATGTATTGTTGTATTTGCCGTTCTTTCCCCGGCTTTTCTAGATCGAACTCGACGGCGGCCTTCTAGGAGTACCAAGAGAACGAGTCAGGGCTTGCGGTAGAAAATGGCGAGTTCGGCCACATCGTCAGCTTGTGCGGCCGCAAGGATACCACTGTGGTGACAAATTGGAAGGTCAACGGAGCCACTATAGGTTTGTGAACCGTCTCCCCAATCATTGCCCTGAATGGTCCTTGACTACGACGCCACAGTGCATTACACAAAGACGTCTGTGCTTGTCGACTTGGTGATATCTTCCGTCTTTGTTACGACCCCACCCTCGCTCGTAATCTGGATCACCGGTTCGGCTCCGACCGCTCACTGGGTAACAAAGACTCGGGTCGAATCTCCTGTCGAAGAACCACCTCGGAGTGGAGATATTCACGGTCAAGTGCAGCGCGATTAATACCAGCTTGCCGGTTGAAGGAGAGGAGAGAATATTCGGAGAGCCCGTCCCAGAAATACTCAGGATCCCAATGCGATTGTGCTCTCGTTACGGGGCCATCGAACACAACGGTTGGTAAGTATCTCACGCACATACCTAGCTTTTATCACTTGCTTGTATTTGTCTTTGAATACATGATACATCCACTGCCGGCAATTTTACATCGATTGAACTTCCCTAGTGTTGGATCATCGCAAACAAAGCCCGCACCACCCTCTCAGGCTGATAAACGGACGGGTCCTGCGGATGTTTAAGTGTTTCCGTAGGTTGTAACCAAAGTTACTTGAAATTCTAACTTGAGTAATACAAAGTTAACTTACCTAACTTAAGTTAGCTTGTCGTGTACAAAGTTAACTTCGCAAGTTAACTTTGTAAGGGCCAAGTTAAATTTACCACGCTAACTTGACCCTCCCATCCCAAACTAACTTGTGGGCCACCGCCGTGAGTTCACTTGCTCGCCTCAAACGCACCTCAAGCTCGAAGCCGACATCACATATCACTTCGTGGGTCCCACCCGACCGCCCTTCCCATCAATAATTTCAC
>Ga0307511_10008175_pt1 | contig 10466 bp, 15 predicted proteins | sample 13_EM_MG_FD_200266 | JGI IMG/M metagenome (GOLD analysis project Ga0307511, IMG submission 200266) | Populus trichocarpa ectomycorrhiza microbial communities from riparian zone in the Pacific Northwest, United States - 13_EM | ecosystem: Host-associated > Plants > Roots > Unclassified | place... | reverse complement strand
GACATTTTGAACAATGATGCAGTCGAAACCTCCCCCGCAAAGGAGGTCTTCAGAACCGTTAGGACTACCCTCGCTCTGGTTCGGGTTAGTGCCACCATTCTGCTCCACCTGTGGGCTCTCATCGATAGCCCAACCAGGACAAGATGACCGACGACGAAGATTCTATCCAGCTGTCTGACTACTGTTTCGACGTATGCAAGGAGCTGAAGACCGTAATCCAGGGAAGGAATGCGGATAGTCTCGACGAATCCGTGAGGGCGGCACTCGAGGATTTGGGAAGGTACGTCAATTGGCCCTGTTCAGTCTGTTCCCTCACCGAGCAACCCCAGCGTCACACGCGAAATCGAGCGGACCCTAAGGAGAGGGGTGAATACACCACGCATCAAACGTAACAAGGGCAAGGTTGAGGGGCACAAGCAGAAGATCCAAGAGATATTCGACACTCTCAACGCACCCCTCCCCGTGGATTCTCGTGGCACCGCCACGACTTCTATATCGACCTCTAAACCCGAGAGCGGTGCGCCCGAACTCCATCCTCGCCGACCTTGCACGGAGTACTGATTAGTTCTGCTTTCTCGACTTCAAATTTTCAGCTTGTGGACGTTTGGTCAGACGCGCATTTACTCTGCATGAACTCCCCTCTCTGATCGAAGTTATCTTCTCGAGTCGAGATGAGGGTGAAATGATCCGCTGCCTCCTTGGGACCAACGCGCAAGTCTTTGTTGATGTGTTATTCGAGGCATGTTCTATGTCCACCTGTCACCGTGAATCCGTGTTAATTGAAATTTACATCAATACGTTCTGATGAATTAGGCACTGGATAGACCCGACCTTTCGCCACAGACCCGAGCGGGTTGTCTCAAATTGTTACGCAAAACATGTGGTAGCCATGCCATCCTTCCAACAGCCTTGAAGATTCCAGTTTCCTTTGAGCGAACCGGTGATCCGTTGTACAGGGGTGGGTTTGCTGATGTGTGGAAGGGGGAACATTGTGGTCGGGATGTTGCTATAAGGGTCTTGAGGACATACTCAAATGGTGACTTACAGAAAGTGATCAAGGTGAACTGTTGGTTGTGCACTCTTCCCATGTCCCTGCACACTGACAGTCCCTGTGTAGAGGTTCTGCAAGGAGGTCGTTGTGTGGAAAGCCCTCCAGCATCAGAATGTCCTGTCATTGACAGGGGTAACAATGTCTGTGACCAGATTTGAAATGATATCAGACTGGATGATGAATGGAAATATCAATGACTTTGTGAAGGCACATCCTAAAGTGGACCGGTTGGAGCTGGTAGGCTTTTTATTCAAAGCTTCCTGTCTTCACTTCAAATTTGCTGATACATGGACAACTTGTTCAGCTGAGAGGTGTTGCTAGGGGCTTGATTTACATCCATAGCCAGGGGGTCATCCATGGGGACCTTAAGGGGGTGAGTTTTTTTTTTTTCACAGCAAGCCACTGCCATCTTACAAAGCTTACCTGCCAAGGCAAACATACTGGTTGACCAAACTGGATGTGCCCGCCTAGCAGACTTTGGTCTGCTGACAATCATCTCAGACCCCAAATACCTTTTATCCTCAAGTTCTCATACACAGGGTGGTACAGCCCGGTGGATGAGCCCTGAGCGGATCAATCCAGAGGGGTTTGGGTCCAAGGATGGTCGCCCAACAAAACCTTCTGATTGCTATGCTCTTGGAATGGTCATCTATGAAACTATCAGTGGGAATGTGCCGTTCCACAGACATCCAGACCTAACTGTTGTCATGAAGGTGGTGGGGGGTGAACGCCCTCCCCGGGGAGATGGGTTCACAGAGAGTTTGTGGGAGATGTTGGAAATGTGCTGGGTGCCCCAACCAAACAATCGTCCCAGCATTGAAACTGTTCTTCAGTATTTGGAGATGGCCTCAAATTCAATAGAGGCAACTCCTAGGGTGGGTGAAGGAATGGATGAGGGTGATGGTTGGGACTCAGCAACAAATTCTTCTGGTGGTGACTCACCTAATTCTTTTGCCCTTGGTGACCATGAGCAGCTCCCACCAATCCACTCTCCACAAGATCACCACCTCACCAATGATCCTCCTGGACAAGGGCTACCCACAAACCCAGCCCCTTTCAACTCAGGTGATCTGAACTTTGAAAGGGATTTTGGGCGGTGGTTTGATCCTGGACAAGGGACACCCGTGACCCCAGCTCCTGACATCCAAAGTGATCTGAGCTTTGAAAGGGATTTTGGACAATGGTTTAATCCTGTGCAAGAGCCACCCACAAACCCAACTCGTGTCAACCCAGACAGTCCGAGCTTTGAAAGGGATTTTCAACGATGGCTCAATCCTGGAGATGTGCCTTTAGGTAGGAGGTAGTCCTGTTTTGAAAGGTGAGTGGTCATTCTACCTCCTTTCCCTCACCCAGACTGATCAAGCAGACTTATTTCTGTGGTGTACAGCAGGTTCTGTGCTTCCATCTCCCACCTCCCTGTGTCCTTGTAAACCCTACTGTCTGTCAGTCCTCCCCACAAATATTCTACATCATACACAACACCTGTCCATGCTTCCCATCCAATCCTCTTTTCAACTCTCCCCATTGAACTGTAGTGTGGTGTCATAAACTCATAGACCACGCTCCCTTTTCTTGGTATGCACAACAGTCCAGTGATCAAGAGCTTGGTCTGGTTTGAGAGTGGGAACATCCGAGTGTGATCATTTTTTGGAGTTGGTGATAAAAAATCCCTTCGAAAACATCCGAAAATTAGTGCTCTATCTTACCCAATACTAATTATATGAATGTACGGGAAGTAGTAGTTATCTAGCAGTAGAATGTACCTGTCCATCTCTCAGTTAGAGTGAACTCGAGGACAACGAAACCGAGACCCCTGGTGGTCGGTTACTCGGGTTGAGTGAGCAAATTACCCCCGAAAAGGCTCGGTAAGGTAGATAAATCGAGAAAAACGGCTCGAAATACGAGCCTCATATGATATCACTTTCAACACTAATAGGATAATCGAAAAGGTACAGGAGCACATACACGCGCATGCAAAAGTCCAGGACACAAATCCAAACGGCCAACGGCCCACTCGGGACCTCATGGTGGCACCGTATTTTCACACCACGATACGTCGACAGGGGCTCTGACATCCCATACGCTTTCCAACGAAACCTCCTCGCCAGGTCCAAGCTTACCCACCCACATGAACTTTCCTTCCTCCTTATCAACGATATTCCCGGTCAGCGGGCCCGCAACACCTTCCCCAGTCCCCCACTGAACGCAGAAGCCATCCGGTCGGTCGAGTTCGACTGGATCACTAGTTTCGCTCTCCGCAAGGCCCAAGGGTTGCTTAAGTAACACCTTTATCCTTGCCTCGATGCTGTCAGGACCGACCGGGCCACCGTATTTCGTCCTGACGACTGGGAGACTCGTCCTCTCCACGACATCAATTGCATCTCCGTCGCCGCGTCGGTTCCGGATAGTCGTTATCGAAGTGTACGTCACGGTCTTGAGCCGTTCCACGAACTGAACTTCCGGTGACGTGGTGGTTGTGGAGGAGATCTTGTGAGTTACTTTGATAGCGGTGTCGATGCCGAGGGTGCAACGGAAGGAGTCCCTCATTCCGACTTCAGGTATGGTCGTCTTGGAGACATATTTGTCGTCCATGAAGGTAGAAAGGACCCCAGGGAGTAGGGTATAGTTGCTGTCATTTGGGATCGAACACTAACCGGCGAGGAATCAGTCAACTAAAAACACGGAATACGGGTCCAATAACCCACCTGCAGATATGCGTCGAGGGAAATCCTCGGGGTGATAACGTGGTGAATTGTGGCAGTGAACGGCAGGATGGCAAAGGTCACTTTGTGCAACTTCCCATCACCCGGAATGCTACACCTCCCGTCCATGATGTACGAAACGGATGTGACGTCATTCGCGATGACCACCGTCTCGTTGGGGTGGTACGGGTATTGCGGCGGTTCCGATGGGCTCATCCTTCCTCGTCTGCGAAGGCGTGGACTTGGGCACTCGATCATTGGGGGTCCAGGTGAGGGTGTGCGGCTCCTTGCGCGACTCTGGCCCTCGTCTCGACCCGGACTGGCTCGCCTCCTATACACTCTCCTGCTCACGCTCCTGCTCCTGCTCCTGCTCCTGCTCCTGCTCCTGCTCCTGCTCCTGCTCCTGCTCCTGCTCCTGCTCCTCCTGCTCACGCTCCTGCTCCTGCTCCGATCGCGGCACCTCAAGACGCGGCGGCGTGGGCTCCGACTTCGATACACGGGAGTAATCGATCGAATCCGCCTACTGGTGTTGCAGGGGATTAGTGTGATTGATGCGTATGGGAGAACTAGGAAACGTACCTCTCATGACCAACCCCCTGTATTTGAATGGTGCTCGGCTCGGGGATACCGCCATCGAGGTCCTCCGGGGCTCTGGTGCTTAACGTCAACTGAGCATCGTTCCAGTCTTCGCCTGTGGATTGGGAGAGGTTCGCGCGGTAATGCAGATGCACATTCGGGGAAGGTTTCCCTTTCTGAGAGGTGGCGCGAAGATCGTAGAGCGGGCTCCATGACGCATTGTTTACCACTGGTGGATGATAAGGTTTCGAAATCAGTGAAAGCACAGGAGCACAACTTACTGTACGTAATGGTCAGCGCCGTGGACGTATTTCTCGTCGTGAACAAAGCTATTTGGGCAACTCCGCGAAACGGTGTCCGGGAATTCCTCCAAATCTCGAGCGCGGTCTTCTCTGCCTTGAGTTTCTCCTCGATGCTCCTCACTTCGGCGTCGCATTCGTCCGCCACGGAGAGATATTTGTTCGTGAACTTGAGCATGCTCTTCTGCGAGGTAGAACCCTTAGCCAGCGTGTTCCCGTAATCGCGCAGCATCCCCATGACTTCCCCCCTACGTTTCTTGGTTTGTTCCAATTGAGCGACAAAGGCTTCTACCCTTCGTTCATGTTCGTCGTTCCTCTCGTGTGCGCATAGGACGTCAAGGATCGCATAATCCCCGCTGTTTGGGACACGCAACGACTCTGGTTGCATTGCATTGGGGAGATTGTCAATCACAACTGTGTTTTCGCCAGACTAGTAGACCAGAAGACAGTAGGTTAGTCCTCGCATGACGGTTCTCGCTCGAGGAACGACGCACCTTTAGCGTCAGATCGTGAAACGTGCGTACAACCTGGGCGGTGTTGTTCCTAAACACGGTCACCGCCTGGACGATGTGCTGGGAGGCGTCAATGGTAATAGTGAAGGCACCGCCGGGCGCATCTGGCGTGGCGGCCTCGGGAAGTTTGGCCCCGCCAATCGAGTTGCGCTTTCCGAGCAGACGAGATAAGAGGGACATGTCGTGGTTCTATGAAAGCCTGCGAACCGAGTGCCCTTAGCCAAGGTCAATGTGGCAGCATGATGATTGACGCCCAGAGGTGAAGGAATGATTACCCGTTCGGATCTTGAAACTCGAAGCTGGAAGTTTGAAGCTCGAAGGGAGACGCGGTCTGTAGATTTCGCAGTCAGCCGCACCATTCCACTCCATTCCTGAGCAAAGAGAGTCCATTCTCGCACGTTGTGAACGTTTGGTGGAGTGAATCGGGGGGGGGCCGATGATCGACGGGACGGAACGGAGACGCTGGGAGTGGGTCGCTTCCCGCACGGATTTCAATGGCGGGGCGGTCAGGGGCATCGTAGACGTGAGGTACCTCTCTACGCAACCGTGGGGAACAATCAGCTCAGCAATACAAAGGCAGAGGGAACGGCTTTGGCGCAAACGGTTGAATAGGATACTCTACTGCATTACAACACCTCGCGATTGAGAGCCACAAAACTTACACATGCTTAGAAGGTACAGGATAGCACTGGGGTATTGGAGACGCAAGTTAGAGCTCGCCGTAGAGCACATTCTGTACATATTCTTGGTCCTCGTGCCCTTCCTTGGTGGAAAGGATCTCCAACACCTGGAAAGTCTCCCTCAGTCGCCTGCGGCAAGGGCAAGCCCCGAGAGGAAACACACCTCGACAGGGGGATTGAGGCCTAACGCCTTGGCTCTTTGCCAGCGTTGCATACGAGTAGTCCCTATGCATGGGCCATAATTATACGACCTTGGAAGAACGGGGGGGTTTAGTACGACAGAAGCGAGAGGTGTGGCCGAGACACACAAATCAAATACTCTCAGAATCTCGTGTATCTTTGTCTGCTTCTCGCCATGGACTATCGGAGGCGTGAGGCTCGGCAAGATAAGGAGACCTCAAGCTTGACTTCTCACCTGGAGGAAGACCGCCCATCGTCTCCTTGACGCTTGCATAGAGCTTGTTCCACTTCCGGTCTTTAGGGTTCAAGCGCTCACGCTCCACCTCCTCAACGGCAGGTGGGGTCGGGACGACCGTCTCTTGGGTCTTGATTCCCTTCACACTCTTCGACGTAGGCCGCTCAATCTCAGTCTCATCTTCACTAGCACTACTGATTTCCAAGGGATCAGGAGATCTAGGTCTCTTCGCTGGGACCTGTGCCGCTTTGACTGAAACCGGGGCTGGAGCTGAACCGGTTTTGCAGATTGGCGTTGGCTTCTTCTCGTTGACCTTGCCGGAGTGCGCCCGCTTCGAGGAAAACGCGAGAGTTGATTGTTTGAGTGCTGGCTGGGTTTTGGATTTCTTTGTTGCAACCATGGTGAAGGTCGGAGTCAAGGAGGATGTTGAACTCTTTCCATATCAGGCAACCAGACGTGGTGTCATTAGCACTCGCGACCTCCCCCCACCTCTGCAGTCCCGTTACCGTTCCTTCTGCAAATTAACCGAACGAAGAGGTCCCAACAGGGATTCCAGTCTGAAATTTGAGGACCTCACGGGTAAACTATAGGGACGGAGACGCCTGCCGAGCACCTCAGTCGCAAGGACCGCCGATGTTCGACGACAAAATATATCAGGTGCATACGACTCTGACCGAGGGTATTTCCGACCTTAAAGCTGTCGCCTTTTTTTATCCCCCACTACTCTAAACCTTGAGGTCCGTCAGATCTTCGACGCTCAATGAGGGGTCGTACAACGGAAGCTCTTTTAGAACGTGGGGTTTCCCGCAAACGCTTTGAGGGGCTTGTCACAGTGAGTCCCAGCCCGTTGGCGCCGCTACCACTGATGGCCCTGTAGTACAACTAACTTCGTCATCCCGGTAGCTTCTTTCGTAAAGGGCGGAACCGCAGGGCGTATCTGTACCTCAGGGCAATACCAACAACTGTAATGCATGGTGAACAGGATCTGCTTCACGTCCTCCATCGTATGCGGTCTCCTGAACCTAGGATCGCGCACAACTTACCCCCCTGAATTGGTCGAAAATCTAGGCTGGGTGCTCTGAATCCTACGTTTCGACACCGCTAATACAGGGTCCATCGACGTGGACCTCTTTCGGTTGGTTTCTGGGATCGGTAAAGAGTTCCAGTTGTTGGGAGATGGTGAGATCCCGTTCTTCCTTTATCGATTTCAGGAGTTTGGCCACCCGTTTGACGCCCTTTCTCGGATATTCACACGAGCTGTTCGTTTTTCGTCTGATGGCCGCACACCCTCTTGCGCTTACATTTCTGGTTTCCTTGGTTCGGGATGTTAGCCGCTATGTTCATGACGCCCCTCAGTGTCTTTGTTTTATGTTTGTTTCTAATACCATATCCGTGTTTTACACAGCATTGGGAACCGTGGATCTTGGGCGGTTCTCTCCCTACTTCACTCGCATGGCGCCCCATCGGGCGACCTCACCCCCAACTTCCTCAGGGCTCCTAACCGTTCCGCCCGAGCTCCCTATTAGGCTCGGTGCCCTCTCTCTCTCTCCTCTAACGCTAGGTCCTGAGGAATCTCTGTTTTCCGTGAAGGTTTCATTTCCCCCGGGACGTCAGTCTCAATGTGTTTCCAAGATCCACATTGATGACAAGCCGGACCACCCCGACGCTCCGTTCGTTTATCGGTGATTCTAAAACTCAACCGCGGGGAGCAAACCGGGTATAATATTAGGGAACCTAATACGGTTTTCTGACTTTTACGGGTTCTCAAGGGGATCTTCGCCGACTCGAATTCACCACCACAACCCTTGGCCCCGTGGTTTTCGATCGAATTTACTACCTTTTTGAAAGTCACCGTTTTCAGGTCTCCTCACGAAATTAATGCCATCCATTGGCCCTGTGGTCTGATTCCCTGGAACGCTAGCCACCCCGATGTTCTTTAAAGGTCCTCGCATTGAGCACGGACACATACCCCAACTCCATTTCCTCCCATTTCCTAGGCCTTTCACAGTCACTTCATCCACATGAGAAACCCTCTCGAGGCAGGGTCAATCACCGTCGTGGGATCACTCATCTTCCTCTGCGCCGCCGCCTTGCTCGGCGCCCGCTCGCGCCGAGCGAAACAAGCAAACGTGAACTCAACTCCCCTCGTGACTCTCCTCAAGACTCCCCCACATGGAACAGGGGATATCCTTCCAATTCATTCCACGACCCCTGGACCGAAACGCATGCACGTCGCTGCGTCTGCCAGTAGGAAACATCGACATCCGCCGGTGAGCCACCCTCGAGTTCTATCCCATTAGGATCTCAGCGCGTTGACACTTGCGGTTGTGACAGCTATACCGAGACCCTGCCGCCACTCTCGGAAGAGGCACGAGGAGAGGCACTCCATCTCCCCCGCCCGACCGGAAACTTCAGGAGTCCAGCATTCAGCCACCTCCCCCCGCATACACAAGGTACCCAACGCGTCGTAGTGGCACGTCATACACACTCGTCGCTAGCATTCCAACAACGAGCTGTCTCCCACAGACCAGCACAGACTCTGGCTATTGCCCCGTGCGCTCTCTGTTCCGTTCATAAAGCCTGCGCGGGCACGGAGCTTTGTTTATTCTCTCCCATCAACACTTACGCTTTGTGCTTCCGCCCACAGTTGGACTTGTAGCATTCCATAATGTGTCACCTTGCAAATAATTAGATCCCCTCTACGTTCGTCAGATGCGCGTCCCACCGATCGCCAGAATTTCTCATAGTTTGATCATGCGGGCCTCAGGTGTAAGCCACTGGTATCAGCATTTCAAGCTGTCCCAAAAAGAAAATGTCATACGGCCAAAAACAAGACGGCCGAGTCGTGTACAGTATTATCGATGATCGATGAAAGCCGAACGGAAATAGGTAGTATGCATATTGGTGGTGGTAAAATGCCAGCGAAATAATTGGCTGGGATCAAGTGATCATACGACGGAAAGGGAAGCTCGAAGGAGAAGATATGTCACCTGAGATCGTGAGTGCGAGTAAGGTATTATAACGGTGAAATCCTGGGGGAAGTGCGACGAATGTGGTGAGCTCTGGAGAAATAGGAGCTGCTTCTGCGCGAGCGCAAAACTTCACAAAACAACTACGAATAAACAAAAATTGAAAACAAGACACAAGGAGGGAAAGGTATCACGACGAATCGACTCTCGTGAACGGGGTTGGTATCCTCCTCTGTGTAACGACATCCTGGAGGGTTAGCGAAGGGGTCGCAGGACTCAGCACCGTCACCGGAGAAGATATCGAACCCGAGGAATATTCGGACGAAGAAGAGGATGCGGACATCGACGGTTGTTGTTCGGCCATCTTCCTTCTCCTCTCCCCGACTCTCCAAATCACATCCTTCAACTCTTGGACGACCTCCACTCCAGGCCCAATACCACCACTAGTCTTCCTGTTCTGAGCCGCTGACGGGTCAGTCACCCAGTCATCGTCGATGGGTAAGAGTCCCAGCTCCTTCCTCTCTCTCCGGGCCTTAGCGAGCGCAATCCTCTCCTCCCTCGTAAGCTTCGATCGCTCTCTTTTGAACCCTCCGAAATCTTCGGTATCAGCCTCGAAAACCTCCTCGATGCCGATGAACTTTGGGTGAGGGTCTTCTAGGCGCGACTCCAGATGCATTGAGAAGTCATCGTCGCCATCTTCGAGGCCAAGAGGAGTGTTCGCTACGAGTGTCGAGGTTTGGAGTAGAGCCCCCAGGGTCGCGGGAACCCTCTCCACCGTGCACTCGTCGGTCACGGCGTCGTGACCAAGAGCGGGAACTTCGTCCATATCCGATCCAGAGAGGACATCTTCGACGTCTCGAGGAGGAGGCGCGGTCAGTTGCTGTATATGCTGGAGGAGATGGTCTCTGCCTCTCTCGTACTCCCTGAGTGCAAGCCCAAGCTCCTTCCGTACTCGCTCGTAGGCCTCGATAGCAACCGTAGTGTTCGCTGTTGCCGGGGTCGGACCTTGCGGTTGTGGGTCGGCGAAAGGATCGTCCAATGAAACGTCCAGGGGACTCGGATCTTGAGTCTTCCCTGAAGCAACGTCCCGTAAAGCGGTAACGCACTGTTCCAGGTGGTCCCTCGCTTCGTTCAGAGTGCAAGTGAGCGCGTCCACATGACCGGCGAACCTCATCAAATGGCTGGGCGTCGGAGCATAGGACAATATTTGCTCGATGCTCCGAAACGGCTTCTTCGCTTTAGCGATTGCCGGGAACTCCGAA
>Ga0307511_10008174_pt1 | contig 10467 bp, 10 predicted proteins | sample 13_EM_MG_FD_200266 | JGI IMG/M metagenome (GOLD analysis project Ga0307511, IMG submission 200266) | Populus trichocarpa ectomycorrhiza microbial communities from riparian zone in the Pacific Northwest, United States - 13_EM | ecosystem: Host-associated > Plants > Roots > Unclassified | place... | reverse complement strand
GAGAACATGGGAATACTGCATGTAGTTAAGTAGTGCGAGAATAGTCATAAAATCAAACTTCAAGGCAATTTTGTAGTCTAAAACTGGAAGCCATGTTAAATTATTCATCATAGTTGCAATCAACCACTCTTCAAATATACGAAATAGTGTCAATATAGCAAGCCAAAATGTTTCGAATTTCTGCTAACTCTACTATAAGAGCTCTTGATGTCAGACTATGGCGCCCTTGGAAGGCCAAGGAAGACGTTAGAACTGAAGTTTGAAGATGGCATATAACACTATGAATGCAGTTTGTTGACCAAAGATATTATTGCCGCAACTCCCAACACCATAAACACATATTCATGGAGAACAAAATCAGATGGATTACAGTAATACAGCTTGAAATCTCTCCCTATCCTTTTCAAATTTGAAACATAAAGATTTGGGTTTATGAACCTGATTGTATTCATCTCCTGGCTTTTCATTGTAACAGGCTGCGTTGATTTGTTACCTCTTCTCCTGTTCAGGGATTGAAAAGAAGAATTGCAAAGCAATATAATTGACACACAAAGAGACGCAAATGGCTGTCATAAGTTTTACCGCAAGAAAGAACATTGTCTAACGATATGGAGATTTCCATCATTAGCTATGCATGGTGAAGTCCTCGCATGTGCATTGCACATCAAAATCCCATTTTAAAAGCAATTCATTGCAGCTAACCAAAATGAAGGCTGTGATATCTTCTCAATGCCCTGCACTCCTGTACGAGTATATGGGAGAAAAACCTGTATAAATGATCCCATCTGTGCATTTACTACCCTACCAATGAATTAAGTTATCAGTATGGTTCTATCATCTCACGAACTGCCAGGGATCTTCCAAAGCCAGAACTTCTAGAAAGAATTTAAAGGAGACCTATTTAATTTTACAATGGCTAAACCATCTGGTAGCCCACACAGGCAGAGGTGCACGAAACATTAGGGGCTGACCAGTAACAGGATGCTCAAGAGACAAGCTCTCTGCATGAAGTTCATGGCCGTCATATGTTCTTCCCTTCCACTCACACACACCCTCATATTTCACATCCCCCCTTATAGGAATTCCAAGATACTGACAATGCAAGCGGATTTGGTGTGTTCTTCCACTCCGAGGAAACGCTCTTACCAAAATCTCATCTTTCTTTGCATCAGTATCTATCACAGCTTTTTCTTCAACAACTAAAATATTCTTATCACTGTTAAATTCAGATGGCTCTCTGAAGCTCCCTTGTCCATTTATTGACAGTACTTCAAACGAAGTTTCCATGTCCTTAACTGTGGACCCACCTGGCAATGATCGGCCCACATCTGATGCCGCATACACGCGAAACGCTCCGAACTTTGATCGACCATGACCTGATTTAATAGTAATCTTTTCCCATTTTGGAGCTGAACCAATGCACAGAGCAATGTATGTTTTCCTAACTTTGTGATCGGTAAATGCCTTTACAAGCTTCGAAGCTACTTTATGCAACTTTGTAATAACCATCACACCACTTGTATCACGATCAAGTCGATTGGCAAGATGGAGCTCTGGCCTCGCCACAGGACCTAAAATTGAGAAATTTGAACTCGGTTAAATGTTCACAAATAACATCTGTACTTAATCTGAAAAGATTCTTTAACATTCCAATTTGCTACAAGTACTTCGGAGTTTAAATATACAGTATCCATCAATCAAAAGAATGTGCAGCTTTTCACTTGAAAGAATCGAGCTATAGTTCCAGCTGATAGAAAGGACTGATTCCAGGGCAGCTTGAACCATATAAAGAGCAGAACGTATCCTAATTCCTAAAAACTCCTTTCAAACCCACGCATTAACTTAAGTGTCGAAACCAAATAGTTCTTTCTTATGCAAAACATCCTTAACAAAAATCCAACTCAATTCATAATCTACCCTAACAGTTTACAGACTGATGGGATTCATAAAGGCTCACACCTATATACTGCTAGGAAGTGCATATCAAACTTTATCAAGTAATTAAAAGCAGCTCAGTACAGTACTCAAATTGGTATCAAATGCTTTTGACTTCAATTTCTAATTATTTGATAAAAAAAATTACACATCAGACAAGAACGAACAACTTATTTTTTTCTTTCCTAATACATTATCTCCATATCATCGCGGGCCTCGCAATTGAAAGAACTCCATTGGGATATTAATTCAAGCCTTCCTAAACCAAATTTAATTCAGCAAAACCACATTTCAAATTCTCTCAACGAAGCAAACAAAGACCCACTCTCTATTTATGAGCTAGCATTTCATTTGGCCTCTTGAAAATTAACTACTGAGTCCATTTGAACTCTGGACTACTGTACCTTGTCAACTCAGACAAACAATGTTTTCAAATTCCAACAAAAACCCACAACACAAAAATGCCAAAAGTAAAGAAAACATACCTTCATCGAGTCCAGATGACTCAACCAAGCAATCAAGAACTTGAGGGACAGAGTCCAACACTGTCTCACAATAAACACCTTGAGGCTTATTAACAGCAATAAGCCACTGATCTTGATATAAAACATTACTTTTAGACAAAGCAAAAAGACTTGATCTTGAAGAAGCAGACATAGCTCTAGCTAGTTCCATCTCCTTTGATAGTGGATTCAATGGAGGGGAGAGTGGTATGGGGTAATTTTGGAGATTTATAGGGGTGTTTTGGGAAGTGGCGTTCATGCTGTCTTGTGAAGCTGACATGTTTGTGCTCTGAAGAGTGGAAAAAGTGAGGGTTTTGGTGAGTTTAAAGAAGGGTTTTGAGGGAAAGAAGAGGGTGGGATTAAGAGGGGAATAGAAGGGCATTTGTGTCTGTTTAGTTGTGGTTAGAAAAGATGAAAACTAAATGAGATACACCACCAGTGTGGTTTTATACAGTAGAAAACGATGTCGTTTTAGACTATTTGATGCTTCTTCTTGGCTTCAATAAACCCTGAAAGATTGAAACTTTATTCTTTGTTAAACCCTAGAGCTCAAATCCATAGAGAAAAATCATCCCTTTCTTCAATTTAGAAGGGAAAGAATGTCTTCTTTGATTGTTAAAAGGTCAAGCAGTAGATTTTCACATGTAGACTTTTCAAAGTTTCAAATTTTTTTATCTCTGAATCAAAATCACAAAGTTTTGGTTTCTGGGCTGCCTCCAGTTTTGATTAAAACCATAAAAAACCCATCTTGGTCTTATTTCAGTGTGTCAAGATACCACAATTTTGCACATTTGAGTGGAAAAGACAAGGTCTTGGCCTCTGGGTTTGGTGTCTTGAAGAGTTTGTTTAGTACACAGGCAGCAGCGGAGCTATCAACATCTGATGGGATAACTGTTGATGGAATTGTGGCTAGCAATTGGACAATTCTTGATGAGAGTGAGAGTGATTGGAAGAGTCATGCTGCTGCTATTGCTCAGTCCATTCAAGTGATCAAAAGGCGCTTGCAGGTATAGTCCGTATGATTTAGACTCTAGTTTGTTTAGTTGTACTTAAGCTTAAGCACTGATTTTCACTGTGCTTCTGAGTAGCGTTTGATTTCAATGTCAAGCATTATATTTTGTTGAAAATTCAATTACAAGGTCATATTTCTTAGACGAATATATCACATTCAGTTTTAGGTGAACCTTCTTTATCAATCTGTTGTATATACAGTGTAATCAAGGTTGTCTTCGTGTAGTTTATTAAGATTGACGTGAATTGATATTTTGTTGTATGAGGTGGCAGTGGAAGAAATTGATGGTTAGGTTGGATCTGCTATCAGTACAGCTGAATAAGCCTGATCTTTGGGACGATCCTGTACATGCTGGGAAAATAAGTCGAGAGCATGGTTCATTGATGGCTAAAATGAAGAAGGTGAGGACATTGGAACAAGAATTGCTGGAGCATATTGACATGATAAAACTGGCTCGTGAAGAGGATGATAATGAGTTGGAATCGGTGGGCTCTCACTTCCTATTCTAGGCATGTATTCATTCTGTTTCATGGTTACCATGTTGTGTTATGTTCAATATCGCAAAAAGCCACTCGAAGATTTTCTGATTTTTTACGCTTTACACTTCATTTATGGCATAAACTGTTTATTTCAGCTGTGCTGGAAATTCATTTCTAACCACAAAAGCAAATAACTGATCTCTGTGGTGTATAAAATAGTTTAACAGGTAGCCATATTTATGAGTTGAACTATCAAATAATTATACAACACAAAGTGGCTTTTGATTTGCGATTAAAAAGGTGACCCTCCAAGAAAATTTATCAAAATTTATGACCTATCACTGCTGGACATCTCCTCGGCACATAAGATCCAACTGTTTGCTAGATGCCTCTTCTTAATTCCTTTGCGCCAGTTATTCATGGAGCACTGCCTGCTCCTTTTTGCAGGAAATGTTGAAAGCTTTGCTTCAAATGAGAAGAAATTCAAATGAGAAAGAGCAGGAAGCTTTGTTATCTGGGGAGCAGGATTCCTGTCCTTGTTATATAGAGGTACTTTTATACATGCTGGTCTTGCTGCCTTTCTAGTAAATGAGATTTCATACCTTATGATGTATTTGGATGTTGTCAACACTCCATTTAGAAGTACTGTGGATGTATAATTGATCCACAGCCAGTGGATTTTTCCTTGTTTCGACCATGTATAAGGACAATGAACACTTTTGTTGGAATGTTACACGGATTTAAACCTTGATTTTCCTGTGCATAATACAGGTCCAAGCTGGAGCTGGTGGTACTGAGAGCATGGACTGGGCCAAAATGGTTATGCAAATGTATAAGTCGTGGGCGCAACGTCATGGTTATGGAGTAACTGTGGTGGATGAGATGCCTGGTGAGATTGCAGGAATCAAGGTTCAATTTCTTATCATCCTCCATTCCTCCTCCAAGTTTAGAAATTCACAATTACATAATTATTTTCTTTTTCTGGCAAAGGAAATCAACATAGAAATCATGCCTTTCAATTTTAAATTGCTGCCATTTGCTTCTTCTGGAATGTTGAATGGCAAGCTGCTAAAAATAAAGCTCCTCCTATGTATTATTGTTCACCCTAGGCTTCATTTTATGGTGAATATGACATGGAATCAGTTTGTGCCCTCAGCGCGCAACAATCAAAGTTGATGGTGAATATGCATTTGGATATGCCAAAGCAGAAGCTGGAGTGCACAGGTTGGTACGTATCTCACCATTTGACAGTGGAAAGCGCCGGCATACTTCATTTGCTGCTGTGGCTGTAATTCCAATCCTAGGGGATGGATTTACCCATGTCCCAATTAATGAATCTGATCTCCGTATCGAGAGGTTTCGTGCTGGGGGAGCTGGTGGTCAGCATGTTAACACAACTGAGAGTGCTGTGAGAATAGTTCATATTCCAACAGGAATCACCGCCACTTGTCAAAATGAAAGGTGTGAATTTTCTTAGAAGTATCCACACCTTTTATATGCTAAAATCTCTCTTGATCCCATGTGGTTCTTGTAAACACAGATCTCAACATATGAACAAGGATTCAGCAATGGCAGTGCTCCAGTCTCGATTGGACCAACGTGAGATGGCTCGTCAGGCTCAGATGAATGCATATCATACACAATCTCTCACTGACATAGGTTGGGGCAACCAGATTCGTTCTTATGTGCTCCACGTATGCTCTCAACACCATTGCAACTTCCATTACTTTCCTAAAATACCATCAATTCTGTACATTAAACCTACGTTTACCACATTTTCTTCTTGACGCAGCCTTACCGCATGGTCAAAGACCTCCGAACCAATTATGAGGTCACTAACCCGGATTCTGTGCTCGAGGGAGAGATAGATGGCTTTATCTTGAGCTATTTATCAGCTTTGTTGGACAAGGACGAAGATTGCCGTAATCTAAGTGCATAAGCAGATTGACAGCAAAATGGAATGAAGCAAAGCTCACAATCATCCAAATTCCGATCTGGGTGTTTTCACAAAAGCTTGAGTTGTGAGCCAGTGAGCTGCAATGTCTATAACGTATCGCACACGCTGGTTTAGATTGATACTCGATTGTAAGATACTGGATTGAATAATATGAATTTATAGAGCAGGAAGCATTTTTTTTGTCTTTTGAAATTTCTTAAAACTTTTTTTTGCTTCAAAATATTTTTTTTTATGATTTTGAATTGTTTTGATGTATCAATATTAATTAAAAAACACTTTAAAAAGTATTCACTGCTACAATTTCAAACACTATTATAATATACGAGTAACTTTAGTTTAAAAAACACAGATTTAAAAAGATTATAAATTGTATCGTTTTTACAGCAATTTAAGATGAAAAATAGATTTAAGCTACGAAAACGAACTCTTTTTTCTTTGGAATTTGTGGTTAGTCAAAGCAAAGCACCGCAGCAACATTACTAAACGAAGCCTTAGGAGGACGAACAAAATATGGCTTCTCAGAGTTGTAGCGGGTACGTATTCATTTGTCAAGTTTTGGTTATAATCGCTTGATACTGGAATGAGACATTATGTGCAAGTTTGGTCTGTATAATTTTCTCTTGAAGTTAGAAATGCGTTGCTGTTTCAAAGATGATGTCTTGAGAGAACGGGAGGCTTTAGCTGTGATATCCAATGACAATGGCTTGTGAACAACGCGAGTGGTTTATAAGGAACAACTTAGGTTTGATTAAAGTGGTAAGAAGAAAATTCATTAATACAAGAACTCCGGTAAACATTTTTACTTGTGTTATTAAATCTGACATGGTAACCTTGAAGAATATAATTTAAGTGGTCAGGTCCTGAGTTTGATTTCTAGAAGTCACGAGTTTGAATTTTATAAATCTCAGAACCACTGAAAACTTACATGATCGTTAACTTCAGGACCCGTAGGATTAGTCGAGTGCGTAAACTGATCCAAATACTCATGTTAATTAATAAAAAATTCTGACTTAGTAAATTTATTTATTTAGAAACTCCATGAGTAATTGAGATTTAGATTGGATTTGAATTTAAATTGATTTTAATATTGATATAGCAAAATCTAGATAATCTAATATGTTAATCTATAACTATATTGAATCGCAACACGACTGACCTAACTATATTTAGTTTAAACAAGATCATAACTAATTTTTTTTTAAAAAAATAATATTATTTTGGATGAAAATATTAAAGAAAAAATAAAAAAACTTTGGATATGATTTAGCTGGCGCAGTACCTTCTCGTTCTCTAACTAGCCTCAGTCCAAAACTAAAAATATTTAATTCTCAATTTTATTCCAAAAATAAAATTTGTTTATCAATTTAATCCTAAAGTGTGACATATTTTCGATTCTGTATTTCTTTTCATGTATTTCACATATTTTCTACCAAATTCTCTTCAATCTGGCGCCCATCACGCAGAAAATACCAACATAAGGACTCACTTTGTAATTGTGTAATAATACAAGTAATATTATTTTCTCATTATTTTCATGTATTTTTCAAGTTTTTTAATTTTTTTTATGTAAAATAGCTATATTTTTAAATTACAAAATGTTTTTTAATTTTTTATATAAAATAATTATATATAGTTCATAATGTTTTTTTAATTTTTATACGTGAGATATTAAAATTTAAAATAATTTTTTATTTTTTTTCGGGTTAACTCATATAAATTATAATCTGGGTTAACCTGTATGTTTTGAGATCCGGTCTCTTAACCGGGTCAAGCGGGTTTTTTAACGATGGTTTCAAGTCAGAGACAAAAGAGCTCTCGTCAATCCACAAATCACAAGGAAAAGTTTTTATATATTTCCCATATCAAAGTTCCAATCTTTCTTCAATTTTTGAGTGTTAAAGATTGTTTCTCTTTTGTGGGTTTTGTCTGTTTTTCGGCTGCAGAAAGCTCAGAATTGTTAATCTTTTAAGCTTACTATAGATTAGAGAGAGAGAGGGAGAGAGTTATAGAAGAATGGAATCAGCATCTACGTCGTCATCAACATCGATAATAACACCAGAAGATGTGTTAGAATCATTAATGAATGATGGTACCATTGATGCTCTTAGACTGAAGATCATCAATCAGCTCAAAGCGAATGTACGTTTCTCTCCTTTTCCCTCTTTTTTTGTGGTTGTTGCTATGAATTTTCATCTGGGTTTTGTTTGTTTCTGTGGAAAGTTGTTTGCTTTTTTGGTTTTGATTGGAAAATTGTCAATTTGGCTGGTACCCGTTTGTGTTTTCAAGTTTTTAAAGGCCTTGTTAGTGAAAAAAGTTTACTTTGTTCTTCTGTTTGTTTCTATGGAAAGTTATTTTTTTTATTGGAAAATAGTGAATTTGATGAGAATTCATTTGTGTTTTCAAGTTGTTTGAGGTAATGTTGGTGAGAAAAATCACAACTCTGTGGAGTTAAGTTTGGTGATGTTATGCAATTGTTTGTGTTGTAACGGATAAGCAATTTTTTGGTTGCTGTATGGCCTTTGATTTAGTAATGGAGCATGCATGCTTTGAATTCTACGTTTTTTCCCTTGGTTAGATATGTTGATAAACAGACGCTATAAGCATGCTATTCACGACTGTATTTGGTGTTAAGGATTGTGGGAGATTACTAATGTAGATGCTGAGTGTGGAAGTTATAGCTGCTGATTTCTTTTTGGGTACAGGAAGAGTTAAAGAATACTGCTATTAGAATGGCTGAGCAGAGCAAGGTTTTGAACACTCCTGGAGCAGAGAAACAGACCAAAAGAGAGTTATTTGATGCACTTCGACAGGAGCTGGAGTAGGTCTTCTGTTACCTTGTTCTCTGCACTCTCTGAGTCTTTAAATTGCTTTCGCTCCGTGTTTTAATTGGGAGTTTTGTGAGTTTAGACTAACTGGAAATTTTTTATGTATTTGAGGAAGCAGTTCTTGTTGTTAAGTATTTGTTTACAGTTTTTGAGGTTTTTTATGTAGAGCTATGATCGTAATGACTTTGTAAGTTGGTCACAGCAAGATTACTTCAGGTTTTTGCATTATCACTTGATTTTAAGCTATCTCATCACTCAGGTTGCTGAAAACTTGGAACTGATCTATCTCAATTCTCATATGTTATTTGAAATACACTGATCTATCTCATATGTCATTAGAAATACATGGAGGAGCGGATGCTAATTGTTTGTTCCACGTTATCCTCTGCTCTTAAATGCTTAAGCGACATTCGTCTTCATTTTATTTCACATAACACTCAGTTTTCCTATGTCAAACCTGAGATGGATAGCCAGGATAATTAACTGTAGTCTAATCTAATGGATCTTTTTTCCCAAATGGAAGGACAGCTTGCATGATTCATTATGCTCTGAAGTCTAGAATGGTTACTGAGTGTTTATGATACTAATTTTATCCCACTACTGGATCAGCAGTTCCATTTTCTTACAATTTCATGCTGTTGTCATGCAGAGCTCCAGTGCTTGAGAAGGCCTCTAGATCAGTTTGGGAGTTGATTTTAGACAGTAATGGATTGGGGAAAGAAATAAGTGAAACAGTTGAAAGAGTGTATTGTCGATTAAGTGGCCAGGAACCTCCATTGTTTCCACAACCAAACGCTGAAACCCAGCCAAATAAAGGAAATGACTGCAAGGGGAGGGAAGAAAAGGAAGAGGAAAGTGAAAGTCAAAAGGAAAAATCAAGCTCAAATTCTAAAAAGAGGAGTCATAGAGAGATGAGTATGGAAGCAGGGGCAAACGAAGTTGCTAACCAGACAGCAAATGAAGTTGCTGGCAAATCTGTTGATCTTCCACCAGCACAGGAAGGAGCTAACAAGTCCCCTCCATCAACTTCGAAGACTTGAATCCTTGCATCAAATTGGCCGTGTTACAGAAGTGACTCTGAATGAGCTGTGTGTTACAAAAGTGACTCTGAATGTGGTGATCCTTGACTGTTATCATTGTCACAAATCACACGGGCTTGGTGAATCTCGTCGCTAGCTTGCTGTCTAAGCCAGCCCACAGTCAACCTGGCATTGTTAGGACATCCCTAGTAGTTTTTTCTTTGTTGATTTCCTAGAAGTAAATGTAGTATCACAAGTCTTGACATTTTTACCTCACAGCTGATGACTTAACATTTTTTCTTGCATGCTTCAGTTTTAATTATTTGCGGTGCGTTTTGCTAGAATTTCCTTTAATGTAGTCCATCTATTCTTGATTATGAAATCATTCATTCTCTCAGCCAGAGAACACATGCCAGGAAATCTCAAATGAGATTTTGATTGTAAATGAAAGCATAATTTGCTGTACTTTGGTGGCCAAGGACATTGCTTCAGGACGTGGGGATTCTGAATTCCATTTTACGTTGGTCCCACTGAGAATCGGTGAGCTCCAAGAATGCTTGTTGGCCAATATGTTGAGGTGAGAGATTTGGGCACTCTTAACTTTCAAGCCTCCAGTCAATGCATCATACTTTCAAGCCTTCAAGCCTCCAGTCAATGCATCATTGGTGCGCATGGAGGACTGGATATTTTCTTGAATCATAGGACTGGATATCTTGGAGTAATTTGCGAGTTTCAGC
>Ga0307511_10008172_pt1 | contig 10468 bp, 9 predicted proteins | sample 13_EM_MG_FD_200266 | JGI IMG/M metagenome (GOLD analysis project Ga0307511, IMG submission 200266) | Populus trichocarpa ectomycorrhiza microbial communities from riparian zone in the Pacific Northwest, United States - 13_EM | ecosystem: Host-associated > Plants > Roots > Unclassified | place... | reverse complement strand
AGACAAGGATACATAGAGAATATATATCTAGAAAAAATATTTATTATTTTTATCTTTAAAATATTTCTATAAAAAACTCTTAATTTTAAAATTTTCTAACTAAAAAAATATAATGATAAAAATAATAATTATTATAGTTTTAAAACTTAACTAAGTACAAGATCTAGGTCGTGAATTAGAAGGGTAAACTTAGATTAATTATTTTTTACTAATTTGTTTTTAAATCAATATAATCTTGATATAGATTATCATCGAGTTTTATCTAGGTCAATTCAAGTTTTTAACTGGAACAATAAATAAATATAATAATAAAAAAAATTGAAACTTATAAATAACTAAAAAAGAACTCTTTAAAATGATTTTGATCAAGCTTGCAAGAATAATCGGTAGAAGTTATAATACTTTATTTCATAATTACATGTATTCCTTTCATAATAAGAATCATGCCCCTAGGAGATGTTTAAATTAAGGAGAATTTGCAACTCGTGGGTTCAAATTTGGTTCTTCCATGTTCATAATTCATACCCTTACAACCCAGCCATTCCTTGTCTTACGATTCACATATAGCAAAATATATTATTGACCCTATATCTAATTAATTAAATTGTAATTGAATCAATAGTCTAATTACCTTGTAGCATGTTCTGAGTTGGTTTTATAAAAAACAAAAAAGTAAAATCTCAGATTTTACCAAATCTATCACCCCAATTTTCAATTTATTCTGGTAAACTAGAATCCTTATGTTTTAGAAATTTCTTAATTATATCTTTTTATATATTTTCTTGCAAAAAAATGGTGTGTGTTCTTAGGAAAGTCTACAGGAAACAGTAACAAAAAGCTCCAAAAGACTTGTTGAGAAATGTCTTAAGACTTCGAAGGACTTAAGAGATAAAATAATTTGTTTTGGACTGTATTAGCAATTTAATAGTGAGGTAGGGTTTAATCTGAAGTTTCCAAACACAAAATTTGGATTTTTGGAGGCCTCTGTGTTTCATCACTAAAAAAATATCCTCCTGTGGATTTGGCTGGTAGCTAGTAAGGTTTTAGAGAGGTTTGTTTGATTGATTTCCTTCCTAGTTCAGCTCTCTCCTCCTCTTTTCTCCTGTCTTGTCCTGTCTTCTCTTCCACCCCTACCCTTATCTCCACTCTCTCTCCACAACAAAAATGGCTTCCACGACCACTTTCTCTATTCAACACCCAACATGGACAACATCAAAACATCCTAAGTTTCATAAACCCTACAAAAACCTCCATTTCCTCTCTAACCCAACTTCTCATTCTCTTTCCAATCCTTCTTCCATCTATTCCTCTTCTTTCCCTCTCAGTCCCAAATTCCCTCTTCTAAACCCACCACTTCCATTTCACCCTTTGCATGATTCTTCTCATGACCGTCTCCTTGAAGACTTTGAAATCCCCACCATTTGTAGCCACCAAAAGCTTGAAACTTTGATCAAATTTGACCAAATTATGCACGGAGAGTCTTCGAAAAAGGTTTTCATTCAAGACCCACCTTGGATTTCTGCTCATTTTTGGAAGGGTATGTATAAATTAGCCAATAAAAAGGTGAAGGTAGAGTTCAAGGATATTGAGAAGAGGAAGTATAATTTGTTGAGGAGGCGGCAAATTAGGGAAGAGACTGAAGCGTGGGAGAGAATGGCTGATGAGTATAGGGGGTTGGTGAGGGAAATGTGTGAGAGAAAGTTGGCACCTAACTTGCCTTATGTGAAAGGTTTGCTCTTGGGGTGGTTTGAACCATTGAAAGAGGCTATAGAGAAGGAGCAGAAAATGGAGAAATCCAAGAAGCAGAAGTCGGCATTTTCTCCCAATATTGAATTGTTACCTGCTGATAAAATGGCAGTCATTGTTATGCATAAGATGATGGGGTTGTTGATGGTGGGGCATGAAGATGGGTGCGTTCGGGTTGTCCAGGCTGCAGTGCAGATTGGCATGGCTATAGAGCAGGAGGTGAGTGTTAACAGTTGCTGTTTTTGTTTCTAAGTTCTGACTTAGTATTGGGATGCAATTGACATTATTATTTGTGTGGTTCTCGATTTTAGGCTGGAGGGTATATGATTAATTAGCTAAATCTGAGTAGTTGGTATGCATATAGTGTATTGTTGGTTGCTGGAATGTGGTGCTCTTGTCGAGGTACTATTTGGAAATTCTGTTTGAATAATGTATCTCAGTATTTTTGAATATGTGTAGGAAGCACCAAAGTAGTGAAATGACTTTTAACATTCAAAAGGCTACTGTTATTTAGTATATAGATGAAAGAATAATACTGCCAACAGGAGATATAATTGTATACACTTTAGTCCATGTCTATAGACAGATTCAAAGTTAATTAAGAGTACAAATAAAACTTGAATATTGTTCTTGAACTTGATGCTAAGTTCGTGTTAGGCTTTAGCTTGATTTAATGTAGATAAACCAAACTTGAAAGTTATGAAACTCAACTTGTTGATTATGGCCCTAACTCCCGTATATGACTTGAGAACAGGCTTAATTTGAGCTACCCATAATGAGATGAAAAATCATCCTGCAAAATCTATGCAAAACATCAAACTTGATAACTTAATTCTACCATTGAGCTACCAGTTCTCTTTCTTTTCAGGTTAGAATTCATAATTTCTTGGAGAAGACCAAGAATTACCAAAGGAAGAAGACAATGCATGAAGTTCAAGAGACCATGGACAAGGAGAAGGAGGTGCTCAGGAAACGTGTAAATAGTTTGATTAGAAGGAAAAGGCTCATGGAGGTGCAAAATCTGGTGAAACAGGATGAAACTAAACCTTGGAGTCGAGGTACACAAGCTAAGGTTTGTAGCCCTCACCATTTCTTTCTGAAATGGCTAGCTGTGCCCCTTCATCTATTTAAGTTTTGATTATATTTTTTATTAAAGTTTTTTCTTTTTGGGTTTCCCCATTGTTCTTTCTGTCTTTTGTTCCCCCCCTTCTACTTTCTAATGCACATTATAATTTTGCAGCTCGGAAGTCGTCTAATAGAATTATTAACTGAAACAGCTTATGTACAACCTCCTGTTAACCAGTCAGAGGATATTCCACCAGATGTTCGACCTGCCTTTAGGCACATATTTAAAACTTTAACAAAGAACCCAGGGTGAGACTTTATTTTCTATTGCCTTTTGTAAGCCATTTTTTCCATGTGCTCCCTATGCAGATAGGTAATCATCTAGTAGATCATTCTCAGACATCTCAGTTTTTGGGTTCTTCTTAGGGAATTGATTGCGTAAGTGAGCGTTGGCCAATACGTGATTCTTAGGTTCCTCGTCTTGGTTTCTGTTTGATCATTGACATTCAAGATATGGCTTTATGTTTGATTATTTGTCCATAGACTTCATTCAAGAGATGGCTTTATGGTTGATTATTGGTCCATAAGTTTCTTAGGGATGGTGAATGGTGGATTTTTTTTTTGTTGGTTATTTGCTTTTACTTCCAATGCTTCACTCCTGGTGCCATTTTTTTTCATGACTCATTTTTATCCATGTAGGCAGAAAATTGTGAAGAAGTATGGGGTTATAGAATGCGATCCCCTCATCCTCACAGGGCTTGATGGAACAGTGAGTCAAAACAAAACATCTTTCTCATTCTGAATTTGAGGATTTTAGTACACTTAAGTTTAATTTCCATTACTAAGTTGTTCTGAAGTTGCCTACCCATTTAATCCACCTAAATAATTTTAAAAAAGTTAATGCATTTCAATTACCCTTTTCCATACTTCTCGTTTTTCTTATCATAAAGTCAGCAAATGCTTCCAAAGGATCTTACCATAGTACATTTGACATCTCAAGCTTTTTATTGGTCCTTCAGAAGATAAGGAAATTGGTTTCTGATGGTATAACTCATCGTTTACTTGGTGCATAGATCTGGTATGACTGTTTTCAAATCTTTATTTTGACCCCACTAGGAACATGTCATACTTTTAATCCTCTATGAATTTGGGGAACGGGTGCAAATATTGGAGCTATTAAATGCATGTGAAATTGTGACTTTTGGCCTTTGGATGCTCTACTAATATATGGCATCTCTGTCCTAGTGCAGGCTAAGCACATGCTGATTCCTTATTTTCCAATGCTGGTGCCTCCCAAAAAATGGAAAGGGTATGTATGAAACACAAAGGATAGATAATGTAGATATCACATGCTCTTTCTTAGAAAGATCATTGTTACCTTTTTATGAGAGGCTGCAAAGGTCCAGAGATGTTGTTTTAAGTTATAGCTTAAAAAATGGAAGTATAGAATCTTGACTGACCCTGGCATGCTTTACCCAGCTGAGTTTTTCCTTTTGAAAAATAATGTAAATATGGACTGCACATGGCCAACCAGAATATTTTCTGTTATTTTGAAGCTCTTTGGAAGTTTTATTGTCAATTTATATCAGAAATCCTTGCAGGTATGATAAGGGTGGGCACTTGTTCTTGCCTTCGTATGTCATGCGCACTCATGGATCTCGGCAGCAACAAGTTGCAGTCAGGAGTGTTCCTGGGAAACAGATGCAGAAAGTATTTGAGGTGAGTGCTTCTTCTTCTTCTTCTGTTTCTCCTCTTGCATAGAAATAAAGAAAAGAGCTGGCTCGGCTGGCTAGAACTTGTGCAGTAATCATGGAGCAGCTGGCAGGTTTCGGCATTCTCCAAGTGGACACCCCTGTCCTGCTTCATGATGATAACAAAAATACTGAACAAAAAGTTTAATTATATATCAGATCAACAGGATAGTGAAAGATTATGTGGTATCATTAAATAAAAATAAAATCTAATTGATTTAAATTAATGGTCCTAGGACTGATATGTGCACAAGCAATAAGTTGATAGTATAGGTTATTCTAATATTTTTACGATAATTATGCACATCACCTTCATCCAAATATTAAGACCATTAAACCTATACTGTTGAATCTTATTTCTAACTTATGATTTGTTCTTAAGACTGATGTCATTGTAAAGTGTGGCAATTGTTTTTTTGGTATGGGAAGTGTTCGTATAAAAATGCTTCTTATGCTAAAAGATGACATTTAAACTTGCCGATTAACCAAAATTTATGCCTGGGTCTGAAGTATGCTGCTTTAGATTCCTTGTATAATGGTAATAGTCTGATCATGTTGCTACTTTTCAATCAAGCCATGGCTATTGTTTTCCATCATGAAGTTGAAATATGACTTGATTTTGGTCTGATGTCATATAAACAGGCTCTGGATACACTCGGAAATACCAAATGGAGGGTGAACAGAAGATTGCTGGATGTGGTGGAGAGGATATGGACAAGTGGTGGTAACATTGCAGGCCTGGTTGATAGAGAAGATGTGAGAAGAACCTGAACTTTCTCGGCAACAATTTCTTGTGAATAGTTGGTTGTGTTAGTTGCATGGGCAATGGGATCATTTGAAATGTTAGAACATACAGTATGGCATTATGCAACCATTTTGATAACTTCCTGTTTGTTGTGAAAACCCATGCTAATTTGATTTGATCCTTGAATCTCATAGAACACATAATTTTAGTGAAATAATCTATCATGCAGTTAGAATCTTGGTGTTTGTATATACTGCCACAAGCGAATAGTCCTCTAGTCAATTACAATGACAAAATTTCTCCAATCTGTTAATTTTTTATGTTGTCAATTCACCATTTAAACAACTTGAGATGTTTTTGATTCATACTTCGATGGGTTTCAGATTCCTATACCAGAGAAACCATCCTCAGATGATCTAACAGAAATTCAAAAGTGGAAATGGAGTGTGAGGAAGGCAAAGAAGATAAACCAAGAGAGGCACTCTCAAAGATGTGACACTGAACTTAAGCTTTCTGTAAGATCTACTTCCTTCTCAGTTTTAAATTGACAAGATGTCTGATTGCAGTATGCTGCAACATTGAGTAGTTGATTAAATTGATTCATTCATATAAATGAATGCTTGCGAGTTCTTATGCCAACATAATCAAGATTGTATTTATTGACAATCTCTATATCTATCACAATAAATTATTTTTTGACTTCATATTCACTAAAAAGCTCAAGTAACTAGATAAATTTTGATTTTGCATGTCTTGCCTGAGAACATGCGTATCAATGCTTTACCTTTCATTCCACAACCATGGCTAATGCAGGTGGCTCGGAAACTGAAAGATGAAGAGGGATTTTATTATCCTCACAATCTTGATTTTCGAGGTCGTGCATATCCGATGCACCCACATTTGACTCATCTAAGTTCTGATCTTTGTCGAGGAGTTCTTGAATTTGAAGAAGGAAGGCCATTAGGGAAGTCTGGATTACGTTGGTTGAAAATACATCTAGCAAACTTGTATTCAGGCGGGGTTGAAAAGTTGTCCCATGATGGCCGTCTAGCATTTGTCGAGAACCATCTAAGTGAGATATTTGATTCAGCAAAAAACCCTGTAAATGGAAAGCGCTGGTGGTTAAAAGCTGAAGATCCTTTCCAGTGCTTGGCTGCTTGTATTAATCTGTCAGAAGCCTTGAATAGTGCATCGCCACATACTGTCATCTCCCACCTGCCAATCCATCAGGTAAATGCTTCACCATAAGCATGGTTGTGACAGAAAAGAAATTTGCAGCTTTTGCAAAAGAAACATGCTATAAACAATTTGTTTAAGGATGCATTTCCTTTCAATGATTGTGGCAAAAATGCAAATAAACAGGTAAATATTATCTGACAGAGACTGCTGGTGCCATTACCTTTTGAATCCAGCTCTCCTAGTCAAACTATTCCTGAATTTTAAAGGTTGTGGCAGAGAGCTTAGTTGTCACTTGAAAATATTTCAATTATAATAAAGTAAATTTAGATGAAATCTGCCACTTCTATCACAAGGCATGAATCATCCTTCAATTTTGTTTTCATATGTTTAGGATAAAAGTGTATATTTTGCATGATTGATCTACCATTTTCAATATGGCTGAATTTGTATGTAAAAAGAAGTTTGAACTAATATGCAAAATGCCACACGTGTGCAAAACCCATTACAGTGTAATATTTCAATAGCTTCCACTGAAGTTCTTTTAGTTGATAATTAGCAAAGATTGCAGTGCCTTACTTCTTGAGTTTTGTTTCTTTCATCTCCTTGTGTCTTGTACTATTTCTGGTTTTGTTTCCTCACTGCTGTTTCTTGTTCTAGATAGAAAATAAAATGTTACCATGGTTAATTCTCTTATTTAAGAACTCTCGTGTACTATGCCTTAATGATTGGTTTTTTCTTAGATATTATATCTCATGCGTGTTGCATCTTTTGATTAAAAGCATCTGGGTACACTATTGTTTTTCAGTTCTCCTTCCGAAAATAACATGCTAATGCAACCCCCACCTCTTTTCTTGTTATAGGATGGTTCATGTAATGGTCTACAGCACTATGCAGCCTTGGGAAGAGACACTGTAGGTTTACTATTTCATTTTCTTCATGGAACAATTTATTAATGACACTGTTCACTCTGGATTTGTTTTCATTTCTCTTTCTTCTTTCTTTCGTTTGCTTTTTTTTTTTGGCATCATCATAGAAAAAAAAGAGAGAAAACAACGGAAAAACTCAGAAGTATTATTTGGTTGACATGTCACCCCTGTAATTTTGATTTTGATTTTTGTGCATGATTAAACCAAAGTGATGTTGTTGTTGGCCAAAAAAAGACACCACTGTCTGGGTAATATGACATCATTTGGGTTGATTTTTGAAGGAAATGAAAGTATTAGGGTGGCATTTGACTTCATAATCTCATGTTTTATTTCAGTTCTAAATCAGAGTTGCTTGTTATGTAATTTTTTTTCTATAAAAAAAGTTGTTGAGCTGATTGTGATTATATAACCACTACTTAGCGTTCAAAAATTTTAGTATTCGGTGAGGGTCTCCCTTAACCCCTTTAGACTCATTTATGTTTCATGAAAACAGGCTTGGATGTAGTACATAAATCACCTCTATGTTGTTCTTGCAGCATGACATAATTACCTTATAGGCACCGTGTTTATCGTATTACTCCCTTTTTTTAAAAATGATTGAAAATACCTCTTTCTGGTTTCAATATCTTTAAAAACAAAATAAGTAGAGCAATAAACTATATGTGATTCCTGGCTCTTATATGTTACTCATGTACTCATTTTGCTCATCACCAATTCTTTTATCCACCTTGGCTGTGCACTTTTGTACCATGCTCATTTTCTCCCATCTCCTTAAAAAAATGTGGAACGCTGAAAAAAAAATCATAATTGAAGTTTATTTCTCAATCATTCTGCTGATTCGTTCGTAATTTTAAAGCATGCTATCCTAAACTTGATTGATCAAAACTGCATCCATGAATACCTGAAAGGCTTCTCCTGGGCCTCCCAAAACCATTTATGATCCATTGGTGAATTTGGTTATAATAATTCCAAATGATAAAACTTCAACTACGTTCTCTGATGCTGGGAATCAGAATTGTTCGAAATAGAGTTCTGTTCTTATGCTGGTTAATACACTGTTTATTCTCTTGCATTTTGAACATAACTATCTTCCACATCTCTGGCTCATTTGAACTGAAGTTATGCATTCACTTCTTCTGGTGTTCTCCAGCTGGAAGCAGCGGCAGTTAACTTAGTTGCTGCAGAGAAACCTTCGGATGTTTATTCAGAAATTGCTGTTAGGTATTCTAATTTCCTCTACAGGATGTTAACTTGTTGTCTACCATGAATATGATTCTGTATGACTCTGCATGTGTCTTTATTGCATGATTCGAATGTGCATTTGATATTTATTATTGTGCAAAATGAGACTGAAAGGATTTTTGCTGACAGGGTCCATGAAATAATTAGAAGGGACAGCAATAAGGATCCTGCTACAAACCCACATGCTTTATTAGCCAAGATCCTAGTTGATCAGGTCATTCTTTCTTTTCCTGCTCTGATGTTTGAATTATCAATATGTTTAAATAACTACAAAAGCTTGATGGAGAATAAGTCATCCCCCCAAATAATGAAGCTTGATGAAGGATAAGTCATCCTCGCACATAATGAATCTTGATGGATTATCAATTTTTTCTTTTAGAAAAACAATCATTTACTTCTGAACTTCTTTTGTCTAACATTTTGGAAGCTTTTCAGGTGGATCGGAAATTGGTTAAACAAACAGTGATGACTTCAGTGTATGGTGTCACTTATGTTGGGGCACGTGAACAGATAAAAAGAAGATTAGAGGAGAAGGGTCATATTACGGATGATAGACTGCTCTTCAGTGCAGCCTGTTATACTGCTAAAGTGAGCATCCAGCCTAGTTATAAGGACATATTATGGCTGTTCTAGGATATGATAAATTAATTGAACGTGATTTCTAGAAAATGTCAATGAAAAGTTGATGATAGAATATTATTTCAACTAATGTGAGATATTCTAATCCTGATGTATTTTAGCCATGTTTTAATTTGTGCTGTGGATCACATGATCATCCCACTTTAGGCACACCTAAAACTATGAGAAGATCCTTGTATTAGTGGAATCATTCTCAAATTTACTCACTACCTCTTCCATAGGTGACATTGACTGCACTAGGAGAGTTGTTCCAAGCTGCTCGTGATATAATGAGCTGGCTTGGTGATTGCGCAAAGGTATGGCTCCATCACATTTGGGAATCAAATTACATGGACCACCTTTATTTTTATTAATAGTAACATTTTATTCAAATTTATTTTATTGCTTGACCATGAACCTATTATAGATTATTGCTTCAGAAGATCAGCCTGTGCAGTGGACAACTCCACTTGGCCTTCCTGTTGTGCAGCCTTACTATAAGACCGAACGACATCTTGTGAGTATTAAATCCTTACTGCATTTTTTATTTGTTAAGTGCAGGCTGCTATAGATTAATAATATACCAGTATGGTAGGTTCCTTGCTTTCATGGTGTTTGTAATTTTAAAAATGTTCATTTGCTTAACTCTTTATTGCTGGTAGAGGAATATGAAATGGTTGGTCAAAATATTCCAATAGATAAAGTTTTTTTTTGAGTAATGGTAAAGATCCTTTAAGAAAACTCTGTTGGGATCCTTGCTTATAGCACTGGAGAACATTTGTAGTGAACTCATGCCATGTGACTATGACATTAAATATCACAAGAAATGAATGACATGATATTATGTTAGTTTTTTCTCCTACACTTAAGATTGGCATAAAACTTATGTCCTCTGCTTTGCCACTTTCTTTCTTTTAAGTAAATGGAAACAGTTAGGTAACTAATTTGGTGTTGCAGATAAAAACTTCACTTCAGATTTTGGCCCTGCAGCGGGAAGGCAGTTCGGTAAGCTTTACTCTGTTGTCTTGCTTTCAGCTCTTCTTTCCTTTCTGACATTTCATTCACTCACATAAAAACATTATTATACTATCAATATCAGGTACAGGTTAGAAAACAGAGAACTGCTTTCCCTCCAAATTTTGTGCACTCACTTGACGGCTCACACATGATGATGACTGCAGTTGCATGCCGGGATG
>Ga0307511_10008170_pt1 | contig 10471 bp, 10 predicted proteins | sample 13_EM_MG_FD_200266 | JGI IMG/M metagenome (GOLD analysis project Ga0307511, IMG submission 200266) | Populus trichocarpa ectomycorrhiza microbial communities from riparian zone in the Pacific Northwest, United States - 13_EM | ecosystem: Host-associated > Plants > Roots > Unclassified | place... | reverse complement strand
GTTTAACGATCGTCCGCATGTGTGGCACGTGCATTCTTCGTCCTCAACCTCACCCTTAATATCCTTTAATATGGGTATAATCTCCTCGGTCCTGGGAGCTATCGCGAACCTCCTCTTTGGTTCAGAGGGCAAGCCTCAGCAACCGCCGCCCCAGGAACGACCCCCGCAACGACCCCACAAACCATACAGGCCACCCGGGCCGCAGCAAGAGCGGCCGCCACCGTCTCCCCCCACAAGCCCATCCAAACAACACCAGCAGCATAGACCACATAGCTCTCGTCCATCCAAATCCCAGCGTACCGTTCGTCCCTATTTCCAGTAGTTGATTGATTGCAAACTGACCGCATATATGGATCCTGGACCTCACGATGTCATCCTAATACTCCGCGACATGCACCACCACCGACGCTATTACTAACAGGATTTGAACCAGGTCAATCAGGATGACCCGCACTACGTATCCCTACGTGATCGCGCCAACGACGAAGGGGACAGGATGGCGCGTTGTTTTGAGGAAAGCAAGAATGCATACACGAGTGGAGATAAAGCCTACGCCAAGGCATTGTCCAACGAGGGTAAAGAACACAAGGCAAAGATGGAACAGTTGCATGGGGAGGCCAGTGCTTGGATATACGCGAGTGAGTCGCGCCGCTTCTTCACGGTCCCCAGATGTTGACGCGGTCGATACTCTTTGTTGGCGTTCAGAGAATAATGAAGTGAGCTTGATCCCCTTATGCGCGGTTACCTGATCTAACGTTGATGCACGTTCTTAGGACAGTGGCCCTGGCGAGATTGACCTGCATGGATTATTCGTGAGGGAGGCCATCGATTATACCGACAGGGCCATCGAAGCTGCCAAACGTCGTGGCGATACCACCATTAATATCATAGTTGGTTCGTCTTTCCCCTCCTTGACGCGATGGATGGTCTTGTGAATGATAGAGCGATACGCGCTCAGGTAAAGGTTTGCATTCCAGCGGTGGGGTTGCCAAGTTGAAACCTGCCATCGAGGCGTTGATGCAAAAGTACGTCCTCTCTTTCCACGCAACACGCGTCGCCCGAGCTTAGTGGTATTATCTCACTTCACAGGCATAACCTGGTTGCGGAGGTTGACCCCGATAATGCCGGAGTGTTGATCGTGCAGCTCGGCGGAAGGAAGTCTGGCCGTCGTACCATGGGTGCCGACGAAGTCACTCGCAGGCTCGAGAAACCGGGTGAGGGCTGTGTTATCATGTAAAATGTGTAAGAAAGTCTGTTTCTTGGGACTCTTGCTACAGAGGCATTCCATCGGCGGTGTTCTCTGCTGACCACCGCGACGAGGATGAGCGATGTATGTATTATACCGTGTCTATACCGTAACCTGTTCGATAGAACAATACCATCTTGTGTACGAACTCCAGGGGGGTCGTATCGACTGAGGGAGTTGGCAATGGCTCAGATGGAGTTGTAGCGGATCCCTGCGCCCTGCGGTTCTGTCGGAGTCCAACGAGGACGAGGACGACGTATGTATCCTCGTTGAGACGGGTCAATGCACGTCAACCGGTAAGTATCTATAGAGCATTCAGACTGCCCTTCCTTCTACATTCGCTCTCCACCGGGCGCTCTAGTGGCGAACCCGTCGATGTCTGACCGCGCTTCCTTTTTGGGACCCCCCGGCTAAACTGCTCACGCTGCTGATCATGATGGAACAGTATCCCGTTCGTCCTTATCCCCAGACGTCGATTGGCTGTGAACTAACCGGACGTGCGAACCCTTGACCCCGTCTCGATCTTTCACGACATGCACCACCACCGCCGGCGTCATCGCTAACAGGACTTGAACCAGATCAACCAGGATGATCCGTACTATGTATCCCTACGTGCCTGTGCCAACGACGAAGGGGGGAAGATGGCTAGTTGTTTTGAAGAAAGTAGGCTCGCGTACGTGACCGGAGATAGAGCCTTGGCCAAGGCGTTGTCCGATGAGGGCAAAGAACACAAGGAAAGGATGGAGCAGTTGAATGCGGAGGCCAGTGCTTGGATATTCGCGAGTAGGTTGCGCTGCCCCCCCCACCAGCAGTGATCCCAGACGATCTTACGAGCCGTTGCCCTTCCGGCATTCAGAGAACAACGAGGCGAGTGTATATCTCTTGTTTAGGAGGTTGAGTTATCTGACCCAGTGCCGGTGCGTTCTCAGGACAGTAACCCCGGCGAGGTCGACCTGCACGGATTATACGTGAAGGAGGCAGTCGATTACACTGACAGGGTCATCGAAGCTGCCAAACGTCATGGCGAGACCACGATTAAACTCATAGTTGGTTCGCCTGTTTCTTTCTTGGGGAAAATGGTCTTGCGAATGAGAGATGGATTCGTACCCAGGTCAAGGTTTGCATTCCAATGGCGGGGTTGCCAGAGTGAAGCCCGCCATCGAGGCATTGGTGCAAAGGTACGCACTCGGTTTTTCACTCGACACCCGTCGCCTGAACTCAGCCACGTTATTTCACCTCACAGGCACGATATGGTCGTGGAGTTGGATCCGAATAATCCCGGAGTGTTGGTCGTGCGGCAGCGGGGGATGTGGTACTATTGATATGCCGACGGGATCCCCCCCCAAGCTCGAGAAATCGGGTGGGGGCTGCGTTATCATACAAGACGTGTAAGAAATCTTGCTTCTTGGGTTCTCACTGCAGAGACTTTCCACTAGTGGAACTCTCTGGACCGATGCGAAGAGAGAGATGTATGTATTATACCGCGTTTATACTATCACACATTTGAGACAACGAAGAATACCATTTTGTATACGATGTCAGGGTGACCAGGCGTGTTATCGAGCGGCTAGTCGCCTCTCATCCTCGATTGTCTGTCTGCTCCTGGCATCGGTTGTCGGATCTTCCGGCGGGGGATGCACTGCGAGAGTCTCTCTGGGTGGTCCCCTCTTTCTGTTCGCTCGTGAATTTGCAGCCGCGGCCATAGCTAACCCTTCCCTTCGTGTCTTGAACGTTTGATACACAAAAATCACCATAGTCTGTGAACCAGCTTAGCATATCACCCCACACTCGGGGATATATTGTGGTGCTGCTCACCGCGAACAGAGCCCCGACTATCAACCTCTCTCTCCACTTTTCGTCATGCCCAACACTGAGCTCAGCTCTGGCCCTCAGCTCCCTTCGCCGTCTTGCTGACATCCTGCCCTCAGTAGCATCCGCGAAGGGGTTACCTCCCAAGTGAGCTTTACCCTTGACTTTACCCTTCTGGAGAGAGTCGTAGGCCTTGGTTATCGCCTGGAACCTCGCTTGCGCAATTTCTGGAGTCAAGCACTCCTCCGACGGCGTCGTAGGAGATGATGCCCCTTGCTCTCCCAAGAGCGGAGGATCCTGAGCCGGAGAAAGGGAGACCACGTCTGGGTGGTATACCTTCACGAGCTCATAGTCTAATCATTGACAGTCAACTCATACCACGCGAGGCCGAGAGCAGAGAAATAAAAATACATCTGGCCTTGATTGCTTCTGGAGGTGCGTTTGTGGGGAGGTGAAATATTTGGAAAGGTGTTGGGTTCGGGTGTGTCGGGAAAGGGTATCGGGAATGAGCTCGCGATGCGTGATGACCCTTGCGAGCGTGCGATTTTGCTTTCGTGGTTTGCCACCGTCGGGGGAGTGCCGCGTAGTACGAGGAGACCTGCACTCGTCGTGAAGGTGTTGCCCGTTTGCAAGAGAGCCTGAGCATGATGATCGACGGAAGCCCGTCGACCGCTTGTAAGAATGTGTAGCTAGGCTATGTCGGCATGAGGGGATCACTCCACAACTCCCGCTTAGCTCAGTGGTAGAGCGCGTCACTAGTACCTGTCGGTTGCGAAATGACGAGGTCAGTCGTTCAAGTCGGCTAGCGGGAATTTTTTTTAGGGTTTGTATTCACTATTTATTGCTCGCAGAGTTACATCTATTGAACGACAAAGGGACAGGAAGCCACGCAGGGCTGCGAGGAGGCGAGCGAACATGTAAGTAGAGAGGGTCTACGAAGGGAGGCTTTGGGAGTGAATTAGTTGTTCGGGTGCATGTGACAAGTCGAGACGTTGAATAACAAACGAACAGAGTGGGTATCATTTTTCGCTCTCCCCACCATCTCCTCCGTGCCCTCAACATGCTCCTCCCTCCTGGGTGATCACTCTCCCGGAAACCACACCGCATTGGTCATTTTACGGACAATTTAAAAATACCCCTACACCAGCACCCCCGCTCCTTAACAATGAACTCTTCCACACCTGAACACCTGTCCACCACCAAACACTTGATCTCGACCTTCTTTCGCGAGTCCGGGCGCGAACTTTCACGCCTCGCCGAGAAACTTCCGTCGGACTCAGGAAGGTGTGACATTTCGAATGTGTCAGAGGTGATCCCCACCTTTTTTTTCAGTCGTTGACAAGGGTGTTTGTATTGACCTTGGCTTAGATCGACCGGTTCATAGACCAGGCCAGCGAACTTCTTTCTTCGCTTCGAACCCTCAGGAACTCGTTGGCCCCAGTCAACCGAGTCCCACCCGAAATCCTCACATCCATAATATCGTACCGACTTGTGCAAACACCTCGTCTCGAACGGTACCAAGTGTTGTCGACGCCCGCGGCCGTATGCAAGTACTGGAGAGCTGCGATCTGTTCGTTTCCGTCACTTTGGACAACGATGAGTGACGTATACCACCCCCAGCTCCGGAGGATCATCCTCGAACGTTCAAGAGCTGCCCCCCTTCACGTTTTCTGCTTGCGGCCTTCAAACGGATTTGTGGAAGACATTGGGGTGCATGCATCGAGAATAAAAACCTTCCAGTACAAGGTCACTTTCGACGGCGGCTTTGACAAGCCGTTCGACCGTGGGGGGAACCCGAACCGGATGGTCTCGGACTTTAGGACCTCCTCTAACGCTCTGGAAACTCTATGTCTGTCCAGGAATGGGAGTTCAGACATACCGGAGACAGTCAGGTTCGGGATAGTTTCCACCAACCCGGCGGCTTTGAGGACCCTGCGACTCCACTCCATGCCCCTCACGATCCAATTCACTCAACTCACCACGCTCACCAACTTCTCCTACATCAACGTCCACGTGCGTTCGGAGCTGCTACTCGATTTCCTCGCGGCGAATACACTGCTGGAGGACGTCACTATACGCTGCACGAATATCTCTGACCCCCCGGACCGTGCGGTCATTCCCTTGGTCCACCTTCGTCAGTTGTCTCTGATGATGGGGCACACGGCTCAAAACCTTTTACAATGCCTGCAACTCCCCTCCACCTCACGGATCGACCTGTTCCTCGATCGCTTGCCTGAGGGCAAGCTACTGTGGGAGCTGTTACCTTCGTCCCTGCACAACCTCCCTGGGATCGCGGAGACCTCGCTGCTGCATTGCAATTTCACGACCGAACTCCATTTGATAGTGATCGGGTCCAACCAAGCCGGTGGTACGATCGCTGTGCGTGGACATCCTACGCAACTTCTTGCGGGGAAACCGATAAACCTTCGGCCGTTGAATTTGGGGGCAGTCCGGGAGATCGTGGTATCCTCCAGGACACAACCGCCCGCCAGCATATGGAGCCGCTTCCGACAAGCGATCCAGGAGATGAGCTGTGTGGAAACGCTCGTCATAGGCAGTCGGGTCCCGTTACACGATCTGCCCACGATCCTGATGGTCAAGGACTTACTCCCAAATCTGTCTGCGATCACGTTGGTGACTCCATCCCTCGACGAGATCGCGCCCTTTGTATCCTCCGTCATCGTTCGTAACGGAATCCCCGACGTGAAGAGGATCGAGTTTTTGGAGATCTTGTGTCCACGGTTTGAAGAGGGTCTCATTGCAGAAGCGGTAAAAGGACCATTAGAAGGTCATGTGGGTCTGGTGGAGGTGAGATCTGTCCAGGGCGTTGAGAACGTCTGGGTCAAGTCCATAAAACGGACCGTCGAACGCGAGTTCTTTATGTAGTGGTTTCCTATGGTGATCGTAGATGACATTCACACGATTTAGATGAGAATTTAGACCGCCGGTTACAAAGACGTTTGGTTCCCCAGCTCTGCGGGATAATCGAGACACCAACACCAAACCAACAGCGGAGTAGTTGCGGCCCTCGTGGGCGACAGAACCCGAGACTTCAAGCTTCAGCGGAGGCCCATTTAACAGGTTTGCAACCCCGCAACATGGAAAAAGCGAAGTAAACAAAACGGGAGTTAGGAAACACGGAATACAGTACATATTTGCAGCGAACAGTGGGACAACAGAACGTGGGATAGGAGAGATCAACCGGAATGGCAGAGTGTCCTCGGGAACGAGGGGTGGGAAGTAGTACCTGGAGCAATAACGAAGAGCGCTACATTGAGAATAAGACGTAGGGCCGGCGAGCGGCAGAGCCTGGGACTGTCTACATGTGCGAAGGGGGTTACATGGCGGCCTTCTAGAGCTTGAAGTTGGCGCTTTCGCTCCCCTCGTGGTGGGGAGCGCATGAATTCTAAGAAAATTTGAGTACAGATTGTTTCTAGACACATATGTGAAATATGTAATGTCCCGCTAATAAATTTACTTCGCACAATGCGATTTTCGAAGTTGAAGGTCCAATTGGCCACTGTGGCGTCTCGGGTCGAATCCTGACACCGGGGTATCATCGTTCATTCACCTCGTTCCTATAAAGTACAGGGTTCTGGTATGGAGGGATATCAAGTTTGTGTACGAGAACTGGGGAAATTCGAGAAGTTCCAGAAGAGGAATCAAGGAGAACAATGACGGGAAACTGTCCAATAAACCAGGAATGGATATGGCGAGAAGAGCCAAGCCACGTGATTCCCGGGCAAACCTGGAAGGCAGTGACTGGAAGGCCCGCGATTGGATGTCACGGACTTGGCGGAAATAAGGGTTTTGGCGGACAAGGGTTTAAAAGAATTTGCTAAGACGCTGGACCTTTTAGGTCCCGGGAATAGGATGGAAGGTTGCCGACTCTCGAAAGGATACGTTTGAAAAATATCGTGGGACGGTGTCTGGTATCCTGAGCTAATAACGGAGAGTTAGCGAGTGTATGAAGTGGCAGTGTTCGCAGGAGATCATCAGGACTCTGACTCACCAGAGGCAACTGACGCTTTCATTTTCTCTTCGATATCCCTCAGGATCTTTTCGCAGTTCTCCACATCCGTTGCGGCCCCAAGCTTCCCAAACGCATCGGCAGCACGCAAAACCTCAGACTTCGCCTCTTCAAACCTGCCTTCCCTAAGCAAAATTCGAGCACACAGCCTCGTCGCCCGACCCAGACAATACAAGTCATTGGCCACGTGCGACTTGGCACGTTCGATTTGAGCATGTGCCTGATCGAACCTATTTTGGTTGGAAAACAGCTGCGCCAGGGCGATATGATTCCAAAATTGCTCATTGCGCCAGTTAAAAGATGATGCGATCCTGAGGGCTATCTCGTAGTGGTCGATCGCCTTCCCTGTCTCGTCCTTGGAGCGATATATATTCCCGAGGACGCGGTGGCACCCGCAGACTGTAAATGGATCGTTGTCATCCTGGAGGTTGATCGCTTGTGATATGGCTTCTTCTGCGGCCTCAAGCTGTTTGTCACCAAAGAATAACCAACCGAGGAGTTGCAAAGCTCGTGCTTGTCCATTTCTGTCGTTAAATTGTTTGAACAGTTCCAATGCTTCGTTTGCCTGCTGAATTCCTTCCACATAGCAGCGGAGCCGCTGGTTCGCCCCAGCTAGGAACCGCAACGTGTAAGCAACCGAATGATCGTCGCCCCGCTTTCTCCAGAGCTTCAATGCGTGAACAAGGAGCCGCTTTCTCTCTGCGTGGTTTCCAACTGACCCGAACAATTGTGAGAGCTCGGACAAACATTGCGGCTTGGAGTGATGGTCGTCTGGGAGCCCTTCGAGCTTTGGCCCCAGCACAACAGGCCGGCTTTTGTACCAATAGAGGTGCTCCATGAAGTGACCACAGATGTCCCAAACACTGTTAGAGTTCACTTCAATGGTTGTAAAAACATCGAGCAGGTGCTCAACGTTGACATCCTCCGATATGATCCATCGTGCTTCTTCAAACCTGGGCTCACCAGGATTGACGCGAATCGACAACCGACTGAAGTAATGGTCCTTGGTCGTGTGGAGAAGTGAAAATGATGCTGGATCTTCAGGGCACAGATAATCTCGGAGCGGTGCCAGCATCGTGATGAATCCATCGCTTCGATGTGTCAGAGAGAGGACACAGAATTTGTCAAAGATGGTCCTTCTGCCGGGGATGGCAGAAAACAACCAGTCAAGGTTGTTCTCATCGACCCCTTGCGGGAAGAAAGCGACGATGCTGAGGAGGTCACGGGCATCGGGACCGAGTTCGCGAAACGTCGGTGAAGCGAGCGAAAGTTCGATGGTGGCTATCAAACTCTCATTGTAGTCGGTCCGAAGCACCTGGACGCGGTGTGTGTCCCACTCCTGGGACATTCGATTGTAATCCCACATGTTGTGAAATGCGGTGGTGGCGAGTAATGTGATCGAGAGCGCATGGAAGTCCAATCGTCTGAGAAGGTTGTTGACAATATCGGACCGACCGCCGTTGTCACAGATGGCGTAGAAGATGTTGCACGCCGACTCCATCGACAATGTGGGAATGGCTGGACGTTTGCAGTGCCGGGGGACAGTGGAGATACGGGAGGTGACGCAAAGACATATGTTCTTGATCTGGCTCAGCTCCTCCACTATGGGAAATATCTCCCGAGCGCCCGTTCCCTCCGGATCGAGGATGGATTCGGCATTATCCAGGACAAGGATCATCTCGGTTGAAGATAGGAAGGGTCGTAGGGGAGTTAGATCGTCGGGGTTACCCACCCCTGCACCGATTACATCAGAAAGTCGGCTCAGGAGATGAGTGTGCGATGCAGGGAACTTGTCGCAACGGATGAATCGACGGTTGTCTCCGAACCGTTTCCTAATGCGATCGTGGTGGAGGATGGTCAGAGCGATGGCCGTTTTCCCGATTCCCCCTGCGCCGATGAGAGCGATTGGGGTGAAGTTTTCGGCGAGACCAACGAGATCCTCGATCAGTTCATCGCGTCCGAAACAGGCCCTCGGCGGTGGGGGTGGGGATTCACCAATGGGGGTGCTACACAAATGTGAGATTGTTGACGTCATGAGGTTCGAAATTGCTGACCTGGCTTGAATCTGGGGGAGGTGAGTGTTGATCCAGTGGCGGATAGAGTGCGAGTGACACTCACCGACAGATTTTGACCATCAACCCCTCCCTGACTCTTTACCATAGTACGATGGATGTCAGAGACGATGGCGTGGGTGCTTGCAACGCCCTGACTAACGTCGGAAACAACTAGATTTGTGTTAATCACAAGTGCAGTCTACAAGATGTCAGCTAGCAGCGGTCGTACAGAAGTGGCGGGGCGCACGTTAAACACATGGAGGATCCTGTTGAGGTCCAACCTCCAGGTGGCAATTGCCTCTTTATCGTTCTTCGCATGGAAATGTTGAGAGATTGCATTCCGTTTACTCCGCTTGATGATGCTCCTCCGAATCTCGGCCACGGCCCTGCGATTGAGAGTTCGGTAAGTGCATCGCCAAGCATGTCCACCGCTGGCCCAACTCACGTGGTCAGCCGCTCAATCGCCTCGAGAACTGACTGGCCGAGCTCATCAACTCGTCTCCCGCGCATCCCCTGGTCAAGGACTCCACAGACTTCAGCGCAGGCTAGCCCGAGGTCGACATAGTCCACCTCGTTGATCATGGAATCCTATACACATTGTCTAGTAGCCAACTAACACGGAGCAGATGGAAACCCACTCTAATCGTAGTGAGAATGACGCTGACGGTGCCGAACGCCGCCTTGGCTGGTGTCATGCTCAATACATCCTTCGCGATGTTCATGGCGTCGATGGCCGCATTCAATAAGGATAGTGTGGTGTCCGGACGCTTTGGTCGCTGCGACGTTGTGGCCATGATAGAAACCAGAGGAGGCTGGGGAAAACAGCGTGGCGAAAAAGGCTGTGGGGTTGGTCCTAGGCGCTATAACTTGGACGAGCGGCCATTTTGTTGGACACGCCTTTGACGCGCATTTGACATGCCTTGGACATGCCACAGCCAATTGATCAAGGGAATTGTTCGATCGACCGACCAGTTCTTGTGCACCAGAGGTTACCAAGATCACGAACCCCCTATCCGACGGTGGATGTTTGCGCCAATGGGCTGGTTGGATGGCGCGACCATTGGGTTGTCCGGTGATTTAGAAGGTCCTACCCCAACGGCCACCAAGACGGCCAAGCTTGGATTAGGGTGCCAGCGTAAGCACGAAGTCTCGAGTGGATTACAGAACAACTCTTCGTCCTTGCTAGTGTCACGTTCTTTGGACGTTTAGCCACAACCGTTACTGTATGGCCGCAGTGCTGGGGAATTTACCGTAAGTTTTGTAAGCTTCGTCGCCATCTGAGGCCTGAGGTCTGACAAACCACTCAATAGTTGGCGTTCTCGGAGGGTGAAG
>Ga0307511_10008169_pt1 | contig 10472 bp, 9 predicted proteins | sample 13_EM_MG_FD_200266 | JGI IMG/M metagenome (GOLD analysis project Ga0307511, IMG submission 200266) | Populus trichocarpa ectomycorrhiza microbial communities from riparian zone in the Pacific Northwest, United States - 13_EM | ecosystem: Host-associated > Plants > Roots > Unclassified | place... | reverse complement strand
TTATCAGGTTGTTGCACTAGCCGGTCTTTTATCTTACCCGAACTAGTTCAGTCACCGGGTCGAACTGCTGGGCCAGTCTGGGTTTAATAACAATGATTTCTACGACAACGGTTGAGATATAAGGCAGGCTATAGTTTCTTGACCATAGGCACCCCACAATCCAGCTCGAGTTAACCACTAGTAGCTGTTTAGGAGTTGATTTAAGAATAAATTGCTATTGTGATGGCCAATATGAGGGTTGAACTTGAGGCACAATACGAAGAACAAAGTAAGAATAAATGGGAGCAAATGATGGCATACATGTTGAATCATTATCCTACTCTTTATGTGATACGATCAAGATTACACAAAAAAATCCATTGCAAGTTTCAATTGGGCCAATTACAAGATCAATGGCACATAAGGTCAAAGATGTATCTAATGAGCTTACTAAAAGTATTTGGGAAAATGTGAATTTGAAGGAGGCTACATCTTCAAGAACTAATGATCAGATCTTAATCAATTTAACCTATGTATAAGAGGGGTCTGATCCATCTACTTCACTAGTTAATTAATTTTGGCAATTAGAAGCTTATTTTTCTAGCACATATTTTTTTTTTTCTAACAAGCATAATATTCTATTCGACTGTTGGATCGGCCTGAAACTTTACCAAAAGTTTTCAGAGGTTTTGTTCTATATTGAGTTAAAATTTTAAGGTAATTGGACATCATGAAGGTCTTGTGATAAGGCCTATAAGTTACTATGCATGAATTATATTAGTTTCCGAGTTGATTTAGGATTCTTTTTCTTATTTTATTTAGATTTTATTAATATTTAGGATGTTTTTACCTATTATAAATAGGGTTATTTAGCTTTTTTTTAGTAGTTTTTTTTGACAAATTTTGATTTCAACAATTATTATTGTGTGTGAGGTTTTGCTTATACTTTTTAGTTTTTCATTGAATTACTTTGACTTATCGAAGAATTAACCAAGCTTTATGATGTCTTCTATACTTTTCGTTCACGTCTCTTTATATGTGTCGGGTGAGGGTTCGGTTACTTATAGCCTTGGTGCCTCGACATAGGTTATCGTTGTGTCAAGCTCAACATCAAACTTGATCTTAGCTTTCTTAGGAAAAGTCAATTTGGCTATGTATTTTTAGATTTTTATATTCACAAGATTCACATAATTACAAACCTCCAAAATATTTTCCTTTCCCTCCACCTCCAACTTCTTTCTAAGGTATAAAGACTTTTGTAATTGATTTTACACTTAAATTAATAATATAAAATGTGTTCTTCAATTTAAATTTGCTGTTTAATAATGTTTGTTGTTAAATTATTTGATCTAAATAAGCGTGTATTAAAAAAATTACTAAAATACCGGCGAACATAAAGATTCTGTTGGTGATTCCGTCAATAATGTAGATCTATTTTCTTCGGAGAATTACAGAGAGTTGTGAACTGTTTGATATAGACAAATGGATTCACCGATTTAATTTTAATGTCAGTGATTCTGTTAGGAAAATCATCAGTGATACATAATACATTACCGCAGTATTCCATCGTTGACCCGTTAGTAATATTTATCGATGGATTTACCAACAGAAAAATGATCGCCAAATATTTTCTTGGCACATATATTTTATTGGTGTTTTCATTAGTAAGTAACTTCACCGATAAAATTATCGACGAACTTGATATCACCGACAAGAAACTCATCGACGATAAGTTTCCGTCGGTGAATCTGTCAGTGATTTATATATCGATGGAAATACAGCTTAATAACCGATGAAATATTCCGTTGTTGAAAATCAAATATTAAATTGATAAATCACCAATAATTCACTAAATATTTATAATTTTTAAATAAACAGTTGCTTCATCACCAATTCCATTAGGCTATCTTGCAGGATCTCTCATGTGAAGAATATTCACTCGAAGCAGCTAGTCTATGAACATCGACTGCGCTCAGCTGTTAAAAGGGGTTCTGATACATCCTTTGAGTGCAATATATCACTATCAATTTTTTTTAATTTTTTTTTTAACATCATTCTATTTATTTGTAGGCTACCTTTGTGTTTCTTTTTCTTCTAGTCTCTCCCACATTAAGCAAATGCACACATAACTGAGAACTGCAATTCCTTCTAAATCTGTGCATTGAACCACTACTAAATCCTAAGATGTTAGAGCACACCAAAGACAGAGTAACTTAAGAAAATAAATATTTCACCAAGAATAGGATGTTCAAATCATAGTCTTACTTTTGTTCGAGGCATAAAGAAAATATAAAAACCTGTAATTAATAAACACCCTCCACCTTAAAAATAACGTTGTTAATTAATTAATATAGCTCACGTTCCAAATAATTTTGCCACCATCCATAGAAATTACAAATATCAGCCAAAAGAGTTCTTCATGTTCTCTGCTGAATGATTAATTCTCTGTGGAACCTGTCAAGAGTGTTTTGAGTGCTGCCATCAAATCCTGATGACCATGAAAAAGAGTGGCCATGTCGCAGTAGAAGTCATGCCTGCTCTTATGCCCTTCTTTGTACAAATCGAACTCACTGTGGAAATCTTCGTACACATATTCATGGTTCTCAAAGCGTTCTGTGATCAGATGCCTCATTGTTGCAGTTTCTGCTTCCATATTGTTAGACTCGAGGAAAGATATTACCCTATCTTTAATCGCTTCAGAGTTCTTATTTGTTCATGTTTTCACGGATTTTATGTCCTCTCTTATGCATTGCTTATATCATGTTTTGAATCGGATTTGGATTTACCATGCATAATCACAATCCTTATCGAATACGGATTCTGAGAAAATATGACGTTTTCCGAATAAAGTCCTTAATTATACGGGCAGGAATCCGAATTGAAAAGGAGAAAAGTTGCTTAATAAACAAGCAAAACTTTGCTTATAAGGTTTGCTTGTGACAGTATTTATCTCATTCTCTATGTCCTAGGTACTACAGATTTTAAGACCTTCCATCTCCTTGGTTGAAAATTTTCTATGGAGCCTGTGCAATTCAATTTCACATTGAATCTCCATGATCTTGATGCACCCAAAACCACCTACAAGATTCCACTCGATCCTACTGTCCTTCCAGCCTTTACAACCACCAGTTCCTGCATCAATCAAAATGCGAAGATTTCATCTGAACTTGAAAAACTTCCGGGGCAAGGTGATGGCGCCGCTGTCTACAAATTACAAAAGAAGATGAAGAGAAAGAGAGAGTGTAACGATAAATATGCTACGATCTACTTGAACAAGCTGAGTGCCAGGTTTCAGGATCAGCCTGAAAATATACAGGGCTTTAAAACGGTCATGGCAGATATCATTGGTCATACTGACAGAGATCAATCTGGTCGACTAAAAGACATACCCGACGATACCCTAGACAGAATAGCGGCAATCTTTGAAGGTCATGATGATCTGCTACGTGACTTTAACTCTTTTTTGCCACCTTCACATAAACTTAGCCTGGATGATGAGGAGGAGGAAAATGAGGCGGATGCAGCAGAGGAAAAAGAACCTGGACTCAAAGATGCTTTGGATTTTTTCAAGAAAGTGTGGATATTGCGTGGCATGGATTTCTATGAAGCCTTCCTGAGGACTTTATTTCCACTCAAAAATGGGAGCAGGAACCCAGATTATGTCTATAGGGATGCCCTTGCGTTATTGGCAGATGAACCTGATTTGCTCCAGGGGTTTTATAGATTTTTGCCTGCTTCTAAATCAATCCCTTTGGCATATCATGTGCCATATTCCCAAGGTTTGGATGTTAACAACAAAAGAGCAGTGCTGGTGAATGCTGTCAAGGAGCAGAAGCATTCTGAAAATCTTGAGGTTGTTGAAGATAATGATCATAAGAAAAGAAATTTTGTCAACAAGGCTGGAGGAGTTGTAGCGGGAGGTGGTGAGAGTGTCATAGAAAAGTGTAGGAGTGATGGACTTTGCTTCTTTGGCAAAGTTAAGGAGAGGTTGTCTTGCAATTTCCTTTATGAGAGATTCTTGAAGCTTCTCTTTTATTATACAAAGGAGAAGTTTGGAGAGAGTGAATGGAAAACTATGGTTGCTACTATGATTGGAAATCATTCTGATCTCATGGATGAGCTCAATGATTTCATGGTAAAATGCAAGAATATGCAAGAATCAAGGAGATGTGAAAGAAGGGACCGAAAGAGAGCAAAACATGAATCCCAGGTCTTGAATGATGAGTTGGTTTCTGTTGCCTCAAGAACTGAAGACTATTCCTCTAACATCAGGAGCCAAAAGCAGCGACAGCAAATCATGGTTCAATGTAAAGATGATAGAGATGAGATAGACATGCTATTTACTTGGTTTAAATCAGCTGTTGAGTATGCAGATGAACTGGGGGATGGCAACGATGAAGGGAAAGTTACAAAGGGGAAGAGGATTCACTTCCTAAGATGTGTTGAACGTTTATATAATGATCAAGGCCTTGAGGTGCTTGATGTTTTCGACAAAAATCCCCAGCATGCACTGCCTATCTTAAGGCATCGCTTGAAGCAGAAATTAGAGGAGCTTAAACATTGGCGTGATGATCATGAAAAGTTATGGGATGAAGTAGTCTCTCGAGTTTATTAAAAATCATTTGACAAGCCAGATGATTCCTTTTTCTTTGTAATTTTCAAGTGAATGGTTGAATGGAATTTCTGGATATTTTGTGTTATCTATTTTTGGATTTATTATGTATAATAATATTATTATGATTTTTCCATGGTGAATCATTGTTGTTAATTAGAACTTCTGAAGGCTATGCACTCCATCCTGTTTATCATGATCAAATCTGCTTGAGTCTCTGTAGTTGTACTCTATTTTTATTAATCGCTTTGTAAGCATTATTAAATTGTGAATTAAGAAGTCTTAATAGCTCTAATTAATGTTAAGTCTTAATAGAGTATTCATCTAGAACATTTAAAAGTATTAAATATTAGATTTATTAATCAGAAATTTGATGAATATTAAAAACAAATAAAATCTTTTTTAAAATTAAATATGTTAAATTATGGATAAAGTTAATATCATGAGTAACAATCGATTGGATTGACTACAGGACTTATATATTAACAGAATGTGTAGCCAATGTCTCTGAGTGGTTCCTACTCTTGTCTTGACTGCAAGGTACTATATGATGATAAGAAGGGGTAGTAAGCAAAAGTTCATCACAGAATGTCTTCGGTTTAATTCCTCATAATCAGTTTTCTGAAAATCACTCCTTTTCCAAGCTTTAAAAGCTGCAGGCTAGATTTGGATGCTATCAAACTTCGATTCTCAGGATGATATTGCCTACCCAAATGACCCCAAATCAAACATGAACAGCTCTTTCGATGGATTGAACTGCCTCGTGATATGCTTGACATTGAGAAGGATCTCTAAATGAATGGGATGAAGCCAACTACCAACACTGCAAAGAGGAGGGCAGCAGACCAGTTTCAGGGCATTTCCTCAAAGAAAAAGATCAAGAACAAGAAGCATCGGATCAGACAGATCACTAACCTGACCAATGCACATCTTCCAAAACTTTTTAAAAATCTTGGTTCTTGATACTTCGGAAGTAGATTGCTCCATTGTTGAGCTCATGCTTATCCGCACAGATACACTACTTTCATATGGAAAGTGGCTGCATGTGTGCTGAATGAAGTTGAGTGAGTAATGTAGACAGGTTAAGTTCTCTAGAGTTTGCACTGGTGTGTCTAGCTTGTCAGAATTTTCATATGTGTGCAGCATATTCATATCAGTCATTTTAGCATAATTTTTTAATCTGAAGTGTAATTTTTCATCCCTAGCTACTTAAGTCTTTAGCAACCTGCACTACACAATTTCCATGAACAACGAAAATGTCGAAACCAGTTCAGGAACGATTATTTTAGATGGGGATCAAAAGAACTTTGTTTAGAAACAAAATTGTGATAATTAAGCGATATTCCATGAGATAATAACAGATTAATTTGGTCTTTCAACGCTCGTATTTGTGACAGATCAAGCAAAATTTGAAACTATTTCTGTTAGGACTTGGAAAAACTGCAATCTTTAATCTAGACTGGAGGGAATAGCAAATAAGAAATAAAGAAAACAAGCCAGCTACACTACATTGACAACAGGTCGCAGGCAGGCCCTTGTTCTTTACATGTTGCTAGTAGTCAGGAAGTTTTTATTAGCACTTTAAATTCAATGAACTATTTAAAATTTTCCCTCACAATGCTTTAGAGGTTTTACATTTACATGAGCCTAATCATGCTTTCGGATGCTCCCTTAACAATTCTTTATTGCATGTATTGAATGCATAGTCTTTCTATGGCATACTTTGTACTCTATGGAGGAGGAATTGGTGGTGGTAGCATGAATGGCGCTGGAGCTGAAGTGAAAGTATTGGCCTTGCTAGAGCCATGGAAAATATTCTTTTGGTTTGGGACAAATCACAAAAATATCAAAACAGTCTCCTCAGAGAGGATTTAAATTTCTTTACTTAAAAATGCTACGTCTGATGTCTATATGAATCTTACACGACTTCCATATGGTTCTATACTGAGTGATCAGAGGATGTTATTTCCATAATAAGAGGAGTCGATGAAAAAACTGGAGATGGTAGTGGACTGCACACAGGTTTCTTCTTCTGCATTCTGCAGAATGATATTCTGTGTAATTGTCATGAAGAACATGATAAAAAGTTGATCAAGAAACACCATGTTATTAGAAACTGTAGGAAGACAAATCTATAACATGTAACCTGGAACTAATATTTCTAGTATCATATTATCAATTCGAAGAATGCAGTAGTATTTCTCAACATTGAATAATTACCAGCTTAAATGTTCAAGAGAAGAGTGGCTAGGATTAAGGATGAGGGATTAAATTGATCCCATGGTGTTTCAGGGATTTTGGTTATGGGGGTCAAGTAACTTTCCTTCAGATTTCTCTTCTAATCTAGCTGTTTGCTTGGTTTCTTTGCATATATCTCTGATTTTTGTTGAACTATCTGGACTGCCTAATGATTTATACTAATTTCTAGCATATGCATCCGCTCAAATCCATCCAAGTTCATCTTTATATTCTTTTAACTCCAGTTTTTGTTCCAAACGAACTTTTAGGAGAGGCAGTGCATGTTGAGGATCAACATTTAGTATGTGAAGTACCTCAAGACCCTGATCACCATATAAACGTTCAAGACACCATAGAAATTCCGATTCCCCTTTTCCATTTCATTATCATCGATGCCCTTTTCCAATTCTTCTGCATATTCAACAGCTGAACTAAACCAACTAATTAGCATGTCCATCTCATATCTATTATCTTCACATTCAAGCATGATTTTCTCACTTTCATTGCTCTTAATTTCTAGTGGAGAAGTACTTGGATCCTGAAGGCACCACTAAAAATCGATCATTCAACACCTTCAGTTCGGGTTGCATTGCATTGTGTTTAGAAGGAACACGATAGTCTGTTGGGAGATATCGATAACATAACGCTGGAACTCGTCCATGAGACCAGGATGCTTTCTAATCATAGCAACTATTCTTTCTTTCCATTCATACTTTCCAATCCTTCCATTGATATAATAGAAAACCATCTTTAATAAAGTGTAATAACTGATCTCACACGATAGCTTCTTTCGAAAGTTCTCGAAAAGCAAAAATCCAGCCTGCAGGAGCTTTTTTACTACGTGATCACCTGGTTTCACTGCAAATCCTCTCACAAAATTTCTTTCCTTATCGTTCCCTTGAGCCACCTCAATCTTTTCAGGATGCTGCTTCTTCCGCTCTTCACCGGCCTTAATTAGTACTGCTCCGCTGTTTTTCACATCTTTATCTCGAGAATCTGGACTTTGAGATGCTACTGATGAAGGTGCTTCACAAGCTCGCATAACTCTATAAAAACACTCCAGTAAATCAGCATCGTCTCCGCACAGCGGAACAATACATCTGAAGAGATCACTATGTCCCTGGCATTTCTTAAAATCTTCGCAAAATCTTCCCAAACCTTCTTGCCACACATCCTCAGCTTCTTTGTAAAATCGTGAGCACCTTCAAATCCAGGTAGTAGTTTTTTTTTCTCTGCTAAAGCAGCCTTCCATCTTATCCTCCTCCTCCTCTACCTCTGCTGCCTCACTGTCATCGTCTTCATCATCATCAACAACGCTAAAACGATGCGAGGGCGGCAAGAAAACGTTGAACCCATGTATCAGGTCACAGTGACCTTCAAGAGTTGCCTTCAATCTTGCCAAGACATGGTCAGGTACGTTTTTCAGTCTCCCTGAGAACTCATCTCTTAAATCCCTGATATCTTCCATGACCCTGTAAAGCTACATAATTTTTCAGGCTGGTCTTGGAACCTGAGTCCTAGTTCCTTGAGGTAGATTTCGGATTCCCTGTAAAAATCTAAACACATTGATTTGCATTTTCTTTTGGTATAGCATTAAGGTTTATGCTATTCCGAGTGGTAACATATTAATGGAGAAATTTGATGCAATACGAGGAGAAATTATCCATTTGACAGTATATTGATATTTTTTCCAGCTACTGTCTGTCTTAGGTTTCTTTGTAATTAAGTGTCATTTTCTTCCTTTGTAATCTTTCACGAACCTGTAAATGTTGGAGGAAAATGAAAACGAAGTCACATGAGTATCATTGTTTCATTTCCATACACATACTATAAATGTATAAATGAAGTTACTTTAACCTTTATCTTTCATGAACCATGTAGTCTTTGTTCCTAGAATTATCAAATATTTGAATCTATATGTGTACGAATAAATAAAGTCACTTGAGAAATCTTGTTCCTTCGGCACACATTTATGATGTGTATGTGAATGATGAGCATACAAAGGTGCTGGTTTAGAATGGTGGGCATACCATGGATTCTGGTTACACACACACGAGGGTCATGAAACTTCCTCTCAGATGTTCTCTGAGGTGTAAGATTTTTGCAGTTCAATGCATTCATTGATTGTCTGGTTATTCATATCTTTCTTCAGGCAATTCACTAGTAAATTTAACTGAAGTTCGGCTTGGACTTCCTTGAACAGCTTTCTTAATGATTGAAAATGGTCAGTCGACTCAGTCAACTCAAGCCCGTTGCCGGCAAGGGTTCCTGTGAATGGATTAGCAAAACCTGCAAGGCACAATAGCTGATGAAGAACAAAAGATGGTCCGAGGAAATCTCTGTCCAAACAGTTAAGCTCACCCTGAGATGACACTTAATGAGTCTGATTCGACGTGAACAGAGTGACCCTGTATGTCTTAGTTTCATCATCCTATTTGCAATATGAAGGTTCTTTGACAAGCAAAATCAACAACTCTTCGTATTCCTATTCCCTTCACAAGATTACTGCTCGCTTATGAACACTGAACACAGTGTTCTTCAATGTTTTCGCTACAGCACAATTACGTGCAGGCAACATCCAATCTTTCAGAGGACACAAATAGTACACAGAGCAATCACAAGTAATATGATCAGTATAACAGAAGTATTAAGTCATCATCGCAGAATAACATAGGAAACAAGAATGATCAGGCCAGTAGAACAGGAAGATGGTTAGTTGCAATCGCACCTGAGAAAACTACTGATTCATTTCCATTGATGATCCACAGAAAGTTCAAACATCAAATCATGTTATGCCATAATGCAAGTTTAAGAACCTATCCAGCTCTCCATGTCTTAAAACAAAGTACTGGAGATGATTGGGTACAAATTTGACAGAAACTGAACTTGACTTCACTAAGCCAGTAGGAATTTAGAAGATCTTGCGACCCCCTCCATGCATCTGCAACATGGCATCAATTTGTTCCCCATTCTCTAGTCCAAGCTACACATGCAAATCAAAATTTAGAAGAGAATCACCGAACTGAGAAGAACCAGAATAAATGAAAATCAACATTATTTGCGGTAATAAAAGATAAAGCATAAGCACCAAATCAAACTTCAAGTACAACAAAGCTCGTTGGTGCCCATGCAGCCAAAGTTTTCGATTTACTTGAAGTTAACTCATCCACAAATGCTTGCAATTGCCATTTTTGTTTTTCTTTTGATATTGAGTTACTCTTTAATGTTATCAAAGAAGAGGAAGTAATCTAGCAACGATAATCTTGAATCAAAAACAAATCTGAACGTCCTGAAAATCATGAATCAGTTCTCTTGTTTCAAAGGGACCTTTACCAACATTATCTGCAATTCTTATCGGTTCTAGTAATTTCACTAACGGACAAGAACTTCCAGGACAATAATTGAGTTAGTCGGAAAATATTTCTTGAAAAAAGAAGAAAAGGTTGAAGGGCAGAAGAAGAATGTCACCTTGGCTGCATGTCTTTTGGTAATACACTTTCCATTGTAGAAAAACCGCAAGCTATGACCTTACATTCCCCTTCTCTCAATATACTCATCCATGAGCCTAGATAGAGAGGCATGAGTCTTGATCTTAATTATATCGACATAACGCCCATCCTGCAATGAAAAGAACAAATGACAG
>Ga0307511_10008168_pt1 | contig 10473 bp, 7 predicted proteins | sample 13_EM_MG_FD_200266 | JGI IMG/M metagenome (GOLD analysis project Ga0307511, IMG submission 200266) | Populus trichocarpa ectomycorrhiza microbial communities from riparian zone in the Pacific Northwest, United States - 13_EM | ecosystem: Host-associated > Plants > Roots > Unclassified | place... | reverse complement strand
TATCCTACCCCCTGAACTATCGGAGGTGGGATGAGAAAAAGATTAAAATTTGAAAATTGAGACTAGAGAAGTTGTAAAACATGATGCAGCAAACCATTGAAGGGACCTCCTCCCCCTCCTCCACACCTCCACTGCCCAAAAACTACGCTAAGTAACCCTCGGCTTGTTAGTATAAGTCTCTCTGGATGAGGGAAGGATTTTATAATACGTGTTAAGCTCCAAAGTGTGAATGGTGCTCAATACACCGGTTGCAAAGGCTTCTGCTTCATCAATCCCCTAATTTCGGTACGGTTAGATACTGCCACATCATCTGTGTAGTTTCCTGAGTGTGAAGTAGAAATCCAGTGCCATCTTCTGACAAGCATGATCTTGTGATGACCATAATATCTCAATGACATGGATATATCCAACAATATGAAAGCAGCTCACAATATGAGTTACTTCGTCAACGAGGTCTGACCAATTACTCTCAACAAGTGCTGCAAGCTGAGAGATAAGCTAGCCTCGCTACCGGTAGCTTCAGTGCTGCAATAACTTTGACATGGAACTTGTCAACATCTTCTGTATAGAGGTCATCGTGCAAGATAGGTATCTTAGTAAGAAGCATAAGAAGACTGTCTGCAGGACTGATTACTGATATCCCATGGTCCGCAAAGTAGGCAATATTAATGAATGGTGATTGCGAAGGATCGCTTTGGCCGGCTTAGCTGCACTGCTTTCTCCAACTAGGCACAGAATTTCAAGTTCATCTATATTTACAGCGGCAATATTGCCTCTGCTCAGGCGATGGTGTCCTCTAGTTTCGGTTCGTTTATATCCTGGCTCTTCAGAAAGCCTTTCACAACCCAGCAAATTAGTCTAATCAGAACCAACTCTATTTATACTATACTGGTATGGTCTTGGACATAATATGTGCACTCTTGCTTCTTTGCCGATACAGCAATGAGCATGTCTGCATTACTTAGCTATGCCATGATAAAATTTAGAAGGATGTAATTCAACGACGGGTAAAATTTTAAACATGACGGAAGATCATTTTGCAAAACAATTGACCATGGATGTGAAGCACCGCGTTTGTAGAATTGACAATAATGAATGCCATATTTGCAGTGCAAGATAATTGACCCCTGGACAGGCGGCCCATTGGCCACTGGCCAGCCTACAGCTATTGTATAATAATACATATAATTACCCTGAACTGAGGACACAAGGTATTTTAGTATTTAGCTGCTTAATTTTCCAGCCTAGTTGTCAAGGCTGCAAGATTGACGCAATGGCTACCATTGAGATGTAAACCAAAGAACTAGGAAGGATGCTAAAAGAAGTGGAAATCCTCAAGGTACCCAAGCTACCCCCAGCAGCATGATGAAAAGATCAATTGACTTTCCGCGGGACCATAGGGCCCAGTTCTCTCTCTCTGCTGATGGTGCAGATTCACTTGCGTGTGCCTTAAATCCAGCCTGGGTTCTATCCTACTCGTCATACGCCCCCTATGGATGTATATGCGCATACTGAGGTTTTAAGTAAAGAAGGAAAAGAGAAAGCATCCCCAGCAGCTAACCCAACAGCCCCCCCCCCCCCTCGCCACTCCTAAACAAGATTACTTCAAAGGTGACACATATCCTAAAGCTCCCAGATAGGGTTACGAATTGGAAGTCTGCGATCGAGTCAGGGTAAGTGAGATATTTATTTGACATTACCGCGCTCGGCGCTCATGAACTTAGGAGGATTGTTCCACCTAAATAGAAACTCGGGTACGATATGAATTCCTACTAACTGTGTAGATTAGTCTTGCACGCTATGGGAAGAGTCCTGCTATCTAGGCTGTTCGACTTCCATGGCTACTAGATAGTGTTCTTCAGAAAAACAGAGTTCCCGGGAAATCCTATCTTGTAGACGATGATTTACATCAGCATGAGTGTCTGCCCCATTCGATGTCTTGATCCAATGAAACAAATGGAACTACGCATCCTGGCAGAGAAAATATCCCGAAATCTAATATATGTACGTCAAGTTTTACAGAGCACATTGCTATTGCTGATGTAATACTTGTCGATACGAGTATCATTGACCTCCAGAGAGCCGAAAAGCACATGAAATGAGAATACCTTACAAAGATTATCGATTACAGGTATTAACTACGATCTATAATTAGGCGTAGTGAAATGTTATGCTAATGCCGTGCTGAAATACACTACGTAGGTACTGATACCTCAAGACTCGTTTAAACCCCAGGCCCGTGATCCCTCTGTCCTAAATTGCATGGGGACGAACCTCAGAAGCAGGCTTTGACCAAGAGGCATCTACCACAGTCATTTCCGATTTGACATATGCAGCTGCGCTCAGAGTACCCTCCCAGACCTAGCACGACTATAAAGAGAAGCACAGCTATGACGTTCTGAATGGGGTATATTCCGCGTTTTTGAGCACGATTGTAGTGCGTTTGTAGACCTATTTCACATTATACTGAAGGATAAAACTACTTTAAGGCTACTCACTAAGTACCGACCTAGTGTGTTTTATGACCCATACTGCACTAGGCCTAATTCTGCCGCTCGGCAATTGGCTTTAGGGTCAATATAAGAGATACATAAGACAACCATTACCCTGAGTTGTTGCAACTTGCGTGATATTTTGCCTCCCAGCAGGCAGCGCAATTCTCCATATACCAAGATCCGAAACGCAACCATCTAGAACACCAATGATCAGCTCCAGGTAGGGGACCTGAGTATTGGCCTGAGAGGGTGAAATTGGTACCCTGGAATACTTGTAGGTATCGGCACCCTTCACATTCATGGAGCGGATGGGAGTTGACACACACCTAGTTCAGATGCAAGTTACGCTTTGGTCGTCAACCCAGAGCGCCCCGGAGTCTTCCATTTCCATTCGCCTTCACCACGGGTACAGCACTGAATCAGGAGTTTCGCCTATATTCATTCTATACAGCCCTATAAGGGACACTAAATCTCTAGCAGAGCAAGACATAGGCAAAACCTCACGTCATCTCACCCGGTAACTCTCAGACCTGAGTCCTAGGTATGTCGTCCAATAACTAGAGTATGAATTACAAGATGTATAACACACTTTCGAAGATTACAGCTGTGGTCTGCAGAGCATAAAGTAGCCAGACATCGAGGATATCGATATAAATTTCAAAGGCAGGATCTAGGTACCGACAGGACAAGATTCAGATACTAAAAAAAGCCACTGGTTCCAGTCGAACCCTATACCATTCACAATATACCTTTTCAGGCTCGGCTATGAATGACGGGAACTTTGGATAAGTGTCTCTCATAGGTGCATGCATTGGTAAATATTAATATTCAAAGTACCCCGTGCACTCGGAACATGTTCTACGCCTAAGTCAAGCGAGGTTCCGAATTCGGGTTGATCCGTGGTGAGATGACGTCCAAATAGTCCCATAAGTATTGGCTGCTTCGAATCATAATCACGTGACTTCTGGAAGCCTTCACCGGTTTGACAAAAAGACTTATTCGCTACTTTGACACTGCCGGAACCTTGCAGCTGTCGGTAAACTTGTTTTGGCTCAAGAGCTTGAGTGCCCACAAATGAAAGCGGTAAAGGATCCACCAAAACGACCATCATTTCCCAAAAGATCCAGGTCAGAACAGGTGTTGAGTATTGCTCGCCAGTAGAGCCAATCATGGCACAGAATTTGGAGCTCCACCTTGCCAATCTGTAAGCGTCTGACAAATTGACAGGGGTTCATATCCACATGTCGAAAGCTCTGTGCGTCGCTGCGGGTCGGGGGGCCCCGGTTCAACAGTGACGCTCGCGTCTTATGGTATTAGCCCAAAACCACCCCCATTTCAAAGCTTGGTTGCTTTAGTTGAAATATTCCGATCGTAGGGAATATCTTGTAATATATAGATAGTATGTACTGAATCCATATGTATATACGAGGAGGGGTGACGTATAGGTACGTGTGTACACAAAAAGTTATGTGTAACGTTGTTGCCATCTAGTTACTGTACAACGGCATATGAACTGAGAGCTGCATGGTTCCGTTTCCGTGTGGGGCGAAGCATTTTTGTTTCGCAGATTTAACCACTGGCCGATGCTCGACGTAGACATGCATCCTCACCTTCACACTACACGTGTACACATGGCTTGATGATAATATAATCTACTCAGCACACCCAATGGAAATAGAGTGCATGTTTGCGCACACATCTAGCGAGTACATTATACATGTCACAGTTGTCGGGGTAATCAATAAGCTGTACGGGGTATGTAATTAGCGTATCCCATGCACTCTGGATTCATGAAATAGGGCGAGACTTATCGACCATAAAGTAGCATCACCATCACCCGAGTCAGAATGCTGAATCTAGACCGAGTAGTGTGAGGCATGTAGCATTGCGTGGTGTCTTGTGACGAGGATATTGAACTGGATACCGTGGATATGAAGGTAATATGAAGGTCTCGTGAGGTGGGTATTGCGCTGGTTTTGGGTAGTGACTACAAGGCATGACTGTTATTACTTGGTATACAGATCCTATATGAATTCAGTATGATCTTTAGGTAATTTATAACCCAAATGAGTGAACAAGTATTAACTAGACAAGACGGATCCATCTTAGTCTCATGCAGCTGATGTCGATAGAGGATGTTATTAATTCTGATTACATGCTGTTGATTGAATACTTAGGGGGTTAATTGAGGACACTAAAGCATACATCTAGCAAGCAGGCATCCGAACTATGAACAATTTAGGTACCCTTCCTATTTATATATTGAAGGGTCAGCTCCCAAAACAGATGGTGAGGCGAAGCAAAGGCAAGAAAAGAAGTGATAAAAAGGAGGGAAATGTGTCTAGTCCGCACAGGGGGTTAAGCCGTGAAAAGATACATAAAAGAACAAAAGAGCTAGGATAGGAACACTTGAGCAGTCTTATCTAGTTACCTAGCATAATTAAATGACAGGAAAGACAAGAAGAATTAAAGTCATGGACGCTTCATTGGTAAAGAGTGTAAGTTTGTTCAAGAAAGAAGCAAAATTGGGAGGAAGAGTGAAATAAAGGCAGCTGCGCAAGACCCTATTCCGGTGGTTCAGGCCTAGGGGTGTCCAATGTATCCGGAAGATCAGAGTAATTATTCTCAGCGTTGTCTTCTTCGCTCGAGGTGATTCCCGAACCAGTTTTACTCTTCACTTGCTCTATGGTAGGGTTCATGCTGCTCCAGGTATTGTTGTTTCAATATTTCTGTTATATAAACCAGGGTAGTAATGTGAAGTTTCCTCCGGCAAATCGGGAATGATAACAAAGAGTTAGGTTGGCGAAGTATTCGTCGATGTAGTGGTATTTAATAATCGTAGCTGTTTGGCGACATAGGTAGAAGTATCAGACTCAACATGCCCGTTGTAGATATCCATGCCATTGCGCTCTAAGTGGTAGGAGTCAGTATCAATTAGCTACTGCAGAGCAAATTATATCAAAAGGGTCATTAATTCAGGAATTCCCGTTGTGATTCCTCTTTGGGCACTAGATGTGCCACCTCTAATCCCTCGCCCCAACCTGAGATCCGGCAAACACGGATTTGCGTAGAACCCCTGTGGTGTATCCGTATTGTAAAACTGACGATAGGTATGTGGGTGGATTGCGGGTAAAGTCACCTGTGACTCAATCATGGAAAACTACGGAGTATTCGTTCGGGAGTTTATCGTGGGGAGATTGATAGTCATGAAACAGCACTTCAGCGTAGGTCTCTTATGTAGCGCCTCAGCCCTCCGGGTATGTTATATAATAACTGTTGAACGTTACCGCATCCACTGGCGAACAGCGTCCCTGGTCAATTCCTAAGACATAGGCCGAGCTCACGCAGGCTCACCATTTTTCACGTTAAAGCCACCCTAGGTCCTATGTCTTAGGAATTGACTCGGGACGTTGTTCGCCACTTGATGCGGTAATACAGCTCTTAGTAACGAACGGCTCAAACTTCCAGGCAGGGGTTGACCAGCCACGTGGGTGTCCTGAACGTATCTCGAGCCTAAAGATGACCTAGATTATTCATCAGCACTCAGACATGTCTTGGTCCGGTATAGGAAGAGAGAAATGTATGGAGATAGGCGAAAGGGCCTCTGGCAAACTGCCGAGTCCAGTATCGTATCGTCACCCAGTACTTGGAAATTTGTTGGTATGGAAACCTGAAGCCACTGGTCCATCCGGTGTAGCAAGGGATCCGCTATAGCAAGGTCTGGTATGCCTAGCAAGAGTTGACTACACCTCATTGAGCCTATCCACATCCGTGTCCCCGTTGGTGGTTGCGGGTGTTTGAGAGTTTGTACCGACAACGTTCGGAAGTAGCCAACGAATGCGACGGTGTTGTGGTGAACCCCTGTATTGCTTGTTTGCTCGCCAGGATGAAAAAGACTGATTCTTGGATGTATCTATGGACTACGTTATCTGCCTGCTATATGGAAGGTACGTACCTACCTGGGATTCTGTAGAGTACGACCGGTGGGAGTTCGCTGATTACGAACCGCTAACCCACGTGACAACCCCTATAAATATACTCGTTACATGGCCACAACAGAACAAGCCATAATATTAGCGCAGCTAACAGGAACGAGCCTTCTTTTTTCTTGGCAGGACACATGTAGGTAGGGTACAATAGAGTATGGATATACATGGGCGCATGACACCCTGATGGGGGATGGGGGTGTAGCATTCATAGAGCCATCAATTCAGGGTAGCGCTGTGATGATATTTATGTTGATGTAAAGATACCTTCAGGTATGTGGGGACGTAAGTATGGAGATTTAAAGGAGCACGACCGAAAATGGTGATATATGTAAGGTCTCTTAGAGGATTATGAGGGGATCGTTCACAATACATATACATCGGGTTCCAAATACAACTTTAGCCTTGGCCTTGAGAAATTCTTGGAATCGACTACCTACAATCCCCGAACCATCTAGAATTAATGATAACGATGGCCAGCGGCTTAGGTCCCTTTCCATGTGGCTGTAGGGCTACAGCCAAGGTACCAAAATCCGGACCGAATTCAAATTAAGATCCCGGTTTCCAATATGGTATATAATGTACATGTACAGTATGCTGGCGCGTGCTAGGGTATGAAGGACTTTCTGGTGGCTCAGTGGATGCTATAAACAAACGGGACGGGGAGTTTCTCATTAGGAGGATCCAAGCAGCGCTGGCTCCACGATACGTCTTATGTGCAGTGAGCTCCATGGCTTTTGCAGTATCTGGCAGCGGATACCTCCGCTCAATACGCATTGTTACCGAGAATGTGAATTGCGATTCGCTTGGTAATCCCCACTTCCATTTATCGTATTCGGGCTCAGCCTCGGAAATTTGTTGGCCCCCAACAGCCACGGCCAGGGTATTTACATGTGTATACATGCTCCGACCCATTTATATATAAAGCGGGCTCAATCGAAAGTGTATACTTACTGTGCATAAAGAATATATATTATAGAGTACATATGTATCAAAAGGAATCATTCGCATCGTACTCACGTGATTATTCACCTATGTGGTACAGTATTCCAAAAAGTCACTTAACCACCGTAGGTACCGCTGTCAACCATAGCTGTAAATAAACAAGACTATCCGCAAATGATAAGTAAAATTATTCGGCCGTACGGCCGTTAGCTGTCGCAATTTCGAATTCTCTAGTTAAGTTGGTTCTCGGCTAAGTAGCATAGCGTTCGCGCGATCGCAACCGGCACTAATATTCGGAGTTTATATATGTGGACTCGTACGCCACGATACTAGCCGTATGGATAGTGCTAGAGTATGCTCGACGAGTGGCTTCGGTCGTGCATAAGTTTTCTGATAGCAAGCAAATTGGACCGAGGCTAAACATTGATTAGCCATTTGCCTTTTGGGATACATACTAATCTCTGACTGTATTAGTGGAATTGCGCCCGTAAACAAAGCCAATCGATATCGATGTCACGGTTTGAGAAAAGCATGAAGTTCTCTGATTGAGTCTCGAGGTTGATTATTTTCTTGCACGGGTAATCCCAAAATCTAAACCATAATCGTAAACATAATGCATGTAAGTGCCTAACACAGCGTAGCCCTACCTACTCTGCACGAGTCTACTTAGGGATAGACCTATCGCACAGCTCAAGCCAATCTATTAATATTGACCGGAGCAGATTTGCCATGGACCCGATCCCTGAAACCCACATCAGTCCTTCGAAATAGGTCAATCCTTGTGACAGCCAATTGTCTGTAGCAATAGGTATTAAATTAAAAGGATGCAGCAACTAATGAGAATATTGTTTTGTCCTTCGTCTCGAACCAACTACAGACAATCCTCACTGTTAACGTTCATCAACCACCCCTTTAGTCCGGCCTCAGTCATCCAGGTCCTCTCCGACGATATTAATATCAGTAGCTGCATGCGCAGCGTCACCTGTGATCTGCAGAACGCACGAATATGTAGTGTACCTTTGAGTCGCGCACTGCGCATGCAGTAGCGTTCGCAAGAGACAAGGGTATCCTTGCTCTTATCACAATAGTACTACTGGTCTGTACAGTACGTACTTGTACGTATGGATATTGCTGGCGGGGATCCTGGCAGTACCAAGGCATCTCAGAGGACAGGGAGAATACCAGGACATGCTCCAACACCCTTCCCCAGGCCACGTAATATCTCCAGCAGGATCGATATCTTGACCTCCTCATTATCGTCACGATGAGCGAAGGCAGAGATTGGTACCTCAACCTTCCGAATTTCGTCCCTTACTGAAGTAGGTACTTCTCAGCGTAACAGTCCGCAGCAGCCTCAGCCTTAAGTTTTACTTAAGTAGGTACCGGTCGGCTTTGGAGTGAGACTGGGTAGGCTATTTGCAGCCACAAGTCAACTATACACCTTTAGTTTTCACTACTTTCGCTGAATCTCGACCCAACCAGGCTATCTATATCCTCCATACCCCGTCTGAATACATGGTCTGGTTGAATCCATCTCAAGGACTCCGTACCAGTAGCTATATTTCGCGCTAATTACGCAGGGATGCGCAAGACATGTACCGGTACCTAGCAGGCTCAGCTCTGACGTCCAGCGCTGTGCGAGTCATGAAGCGATGAGGATATATACAAACATGCATTGTCCAATCTACTTCGCTGGAACGGAGGTAGGTACTGTATGGCCTGAACTTCGGAGATCTTTTTTTATCACGTCAAGGACGCTAGCTCCGTCACAATGCACGTCCGCACGGCTGCACCACCCCCGGCCCTGACATGTTGCGAGGCAGCCCTGTTCTTGCCCTGGGCCTAAGACACCCCCAAACACCAAACAGCAGACATCATGATGCAAGTATCCCCTCCTGCGCCCTGTGAAGGTAGGTAGGTAGGTACTTGCTGTGTGCTGCTAATTCTTCACTTGCCTCCGCATCCACCGTTGCTCTGTGTTTCGAATCTTTGTCACCTCCGCATTGCTTTGCTACTGTATTTGCTTTGCTCCCTGATCATACCCGCAGCACCACGCCGCCACGTTCTCGCCTTGTCCCACCACTCAACTGCATTAACCTCGCCCCCGGACATACCCTCAAGCGCCGGTGCAGGTATCAGTTTCATTCGCTCAGGTTTCCAGAACCATACATAGAGAATTCATTGTCGCGATTTGAACACTTGTATTAATTATACCTGCTTATTCCTTACTCAACCTTATCCTTGCACAAAGAGGCACGAGATCTATACTGGTGCACTTGCCAGTGCTTGCGACCCCGAGTATTTTTCGATAGCTAATTCACCATTCGGGATCGAAGTGCTGAATATTACTGTTGCACAGGTTACGGTATATTCTAATACATATATTCCTTTGGTTATCCTCGAGGCAGGGGCCAACCGGCAGCAAGGCACCCATTGACTTGCGAAGCTCTTACCTAGAGGAGGTAAACGACGGCTAATTACCTGCCCGGCGCCCGTTGATTAAACACTGGGGGATCGCGAATTCACAGGGGGCCAGTCGCAAGCTACGCTACGGATGAGTGACCTGGAAGCAAAAATAATAACACTCTCGCCTTAAACTCTGCTATTGGGAATTGTGCTCACATTTGATTCTTTCGCATGACAGAGGACACGCAGGCTGTGTAGCAGTTGAACCGTATATTCACATCGCCAGACGTCACACGCCAGGGCCTATAGCGGCAGGACGAACACCTAAGAGGGAGACCGAAGACAACCTCTACGTGTGCGAAATTTTTTTGGAAAACAGAGCACGGTGTACGTAGACAAAAGATGCATAGACGGAATCACTCCCTTGATCGGCTGGCGGGGGTCATAGGGGGAGGAAGAGATAGCACCTCAGGCGGAGGGGGCTTTAGCTATGGCACAACCCCGCCTTTGACACAAACGGCGACGGCGGCGCAACAGGCAAAGCTTCAGCAGGAGAAGCAAAAGTACAAGGAACGTCATCAGCATCTCTTATCTCATGGGGACTTTAGCCAAAGCGCCGAGTCGTTGAACCAACAGCAGGA
>Ga0307511_10008167_pt1 | contig 10473 bp, 10 predicted proteins | sample 13_EM_MG_FD_200266 | JGI IMG/M metagenome (GOLD analysis project Ga0307511, IMG submission 200266) | Populus trichocarpa ectomycorrhiza microbial communities from riparian zone in the Pacific Northwest, United States - 13_EM | ecosystem: Host-associated > Plants > Roots > Unclassified | place... | reverse complement strand
TGTTCTAGCCCGGTTATGCACAAGCCATAAGCACTTGTTTCTCTTCCCGGTCTGGTGGTTTTGTAGGGTAGGTCCGAGTCTGTGGCGATGTCAACAGCCACAAGGGTTCAGATACTAAAAACAGAATCCATGTGCAACCACACCTTGAAGTTAGAAGGATCATATTTTATTTTCTGCACAACTCTCAGCCACGATTCCTGATGCATGAAGTGAGATGCCTACACTCATCTGTGTGATGCCCGCTATGACTCAGTCGAGTTCAATCCACAGGGTACATGCTCTGACGTTTTTGAGATCCTGGTCGCTTCTTCTCTAGCGACGGGATTATGGCTCGTTAGTGTGCCTTGGGCAGCCAGTAGCACACGGATCCATCAATCGTTATCGTGATCTCTGGTATCCCCGCTCAGCCATTCGGGTGCGCAATCTTGACCCATCATGAGCATGCACCTTCACTTCTGAGACCGCCGAGTGGGCCTACACGCCGCAGGTCGCATTCACCAGTGTCTTCTGTCCATCGTCCTGCATAAGCTGGAGCCCCTGCCCCTTTGCGGACCTTATTGTCGTGATTTACACTGCTGGACTCCCATTATAGTTCTGGGTCAACCACGGCCAGTCGCGCGGAACCCAACTGATGCGATCGATTCTCCACGATGGCGTTTTCTACTTCCTTGTTATGGTGGACTTCCACATCTTGGTGGTATTCTTCACTTCTTTTGCCTGAGTAACCACACTTCCCCCCGCTGAGGAGTATATTCTGATACCATGTCTCCCTAGCCTCCAGTTCAGAGCCCCCCAACAACCATGATCACTGTGGATACATTTTCCCATTCTGATCAAGCCCGCTTACTGACCCTGGATCCCTTCCAGTTTGATACTGGTGATGATTTCATATTTTGCAACGCCCCTCGGAGAAGCTATTGGTACTTTGCTCACCAAGGCTTGGAATAGGAGTGATTTCACTGCTGTCAGAAGTGATGGGCATGAGATAACAGACCTTGCCCATCCACCAATGGTCTGCCCCCCCTTGTGGTTTGAATAAGATCCCTTGGTCGCCTGTTCCATTGTACCTGTTAGGGGTTTAACAGTGTTAGGTGCTAGCTCCTGACTCCACTGGCATGTGGGGATTGGGTCTCCTGCATGTATACATTACACTTTTCTGGTTGTAAATCTTACAATTCCTGGTAAATCCTTGTGTATATTGGTTTGTTTGCATTTGCACTCAGTTCAGGGACTTGAATTGACATCAGAGTGTATGTCAATCCTATGTGAATTGGACTGAACTGCCTGGTACCACCATGGACTGGCACATCAAGACCATTCTCCAGAGAACACTGTTTGTGAATTGAACAGGGACTAACCTATGTACAGGTGTATAGCTATGCTTGAAGAGTAGTGTTGCTGTGATCTGAGCCAAATGTGAGCCAGATCAGAGCCAGCTCACATTTTTGACAGCTGAATCTGAAAATAATTCCCATTTATGGGCAAAATAAATGGCAACCTCAAAAGCCATCAGTGAGCCCAGCTCAGTATCAGCTCAGTTCAGCTCAGATTGACTCAGTTCATGGCAACACTGTTGAAGAGTATATCTCCAATTACCATAGAGGGGATATAGAGGAAGCCAGAATGGTAGCCCAGAGAAAAGGAAATGCATTCAAAATCTCTCAAAGTGGTAGCAGTGATTTGGTGGTTACAGTTAAGAGTGACACTGGGGGCACAGCATACTCAACAAACTAATTGAAAGTGAATGGGAGGGAGTAATCATGGATGGAACTGAATTATTATGGGCTCTAGGTGATGTCCAGACACTAAAGCCAGAAAATTACCATCCCATTTCACATCTTTTGGATCTTCTGTCCCCCAGCTAGGGGGTAGCCACAAAAGCTCTTTACCCCCAGAGTCCACAACCCAACCACTCTTAACACAACATCCATGGGAAGGGGGGTGGTCCCATGGTGGTTTTCCCTCCAAGGGTTCTGTTGTTGCACTCCCAAAACTCCCACCCTCCATTATTTCCAACTCCACAAGTTGGTAAGAGACCTGGTAGCTCCGACCACCACCAGGTTGGTATTCAATGTCATGTTCAGTATATGTATGGAGCCACAGTCTACTCTGGTCAGGGGAGAACCAGAGACCCCAAATTAGGTTGGCTGATACATATTGAGCAATGAGACCTGGGACCCTCAGGTCATGCAGGAAGACTGTCTGACCCCTGGTAAAGGCAACCTGAGAGCAGTTAGGGGATAGTGTCAAGTGTTTTATATCTGGCTCAATGGTCAATGTTTCATTATTAGCCACCTTCCTGGCACAATGCACACTGTCCACCATTCTACTTGTTTCAAGATCCCAGGCCACTAGCTTGTGCATGTCCACTGCAAAGAGAGTGCTATCAAAAATCTTTATATCCTGAGTCCTCATATCTAGGTTGAGAAATTGTTGTGAGGTTCCCAAAAGGCAGTTAACAACTGTAACAATACTACCACCCAGTTGTACTGTTGCAGCATACACCTGGTCTGCAGAATATACCACCTGATGCTTTTTTTGGCATAGATAGCGGGTATCAACTTCAGGAGGAGGCAGAGGATTGGGATGATTGTTTAGGTGTAATAATTGGATTCCCATTGAACCACAACATAAGATTGGAGTGGTGAAGGGTGAGAACAGGAGCCCATCAAATGGAAGCCGGAGTTTGAGATTACTCCAGGGAACATAACCAGTAGATGTATTCTGCCAAACACAGATCCTGTCCTCTGATGTTCCACATGCAAAGAAGCACCCATTTGGAGAGAACTGTCCTGGTATTATGTTACTTTGAACCACTTGGGTCTGCAATAGGATTTTTGAGTCCTGAGTGTCAAGTACAATAGCACTTGTCATAGTCACAAAGGAGGCATGGAATGAAATTTGGGAGAAGGAGAATCCCCCATCACAGGGTGGGATGGAAAGTGAAGAAAGTGTATGAAGTGGGAGGGTTGAGGTTGGTTGGAGCTCTTTGATATTGATCACATGTTTTCCATCCATTTTGAGACTCACAGCAAACTGGAGAGTGTCCTCATGAATCCAGTGGGTAGCTGATCCAGGACCTAATGACAATGGGATATCATTTGGATATAACTCTGTGCCATCAAGCACATTGTAGGTATGGATGTGCCCATTACCCAGGATAAGTGTGATTGCCCTTTGGTTCCCATGGAACATAACCTCACCACAACCTGGGGTACCAACTTTCCAGATAACAACACCTGTCTGGATATCCCAAAGAACAATTGAGCATTCCTGAGATGGAATCTCAGCCTGCTCTGACCAGTCATATTGGATAAAGGAGCAGGCCAGTAGGTGTCCATCAGGTGAGAAGGTGAGACATCCAGGAAGGGGTGGTTTAATGTGGGGTGGTGTAAGGATGGATACCCTCTCCAATGTATTTGGATCATGAATTTGGATATTTTTCCAAAGGGCAGCTACAATGAACTGTCCACATGGTGACCAAATGGCATGATTATTTGAACTTGCATATCCAACACTTGCTGTGCATGAATCCCATGAGGTAGGTATCCCAGTCAGTACTCTTGCCATGGGGGAGTAAATGTGTTGGTTGTACAATTTTTGAACAATTGAGGATTGGGGGGTGAGTGGAAGTGCAGAGTGGTAGATGTGAGATGTAGACTGGCTAATGACCTCAAAGAATTCAGTCACAAAACGGAGGCAGTCAGTGGTGGTGTCAAGTAGGGTGTTGGTATTTGAGGGTGCTTGAACCTGACTTTGGGTTAGCATTTAGTAGTCTGCCTGTTAATCTAGTTGCACACCTTGTTTAACCACTTTACAGTAGTGTTCAATGCATGTGCAGCCTCACCTACTGCACCAAGGATACTCAACACCTCTAACCAGGAGAGGAATTGTTCTTCCAGGAAATGGTGCAGACCAGAAATAATATCTGCAGTGTGGTGTTGTACTGTAGTGAGGTGCCTGTACCATGATCTGCATGCATACTCTAGTGCACCCCTAATCCCACTGTCTTTGATCCTCCTTGGCAAGTCCTTCACCTCAGAATTGAGGGCATAGTCTGGGATTGAGCACATGTTCTTCTTCAGTGATTTGTTCATGAGCCCAAGGCAGCATAAAACAAGTTCAGCATGGTAATCTGGGGATATATGGAACCGTAGTTCACTGCAACGGGTGGGGTCTGTGATGAAGTCAGGAAATGACTTGTGAAATGGTTGCACAGGGTGGTCAGGGTCTTCAGGTAGTATAAGCAGTGATTGGATCAACTCAAGGAGGTGCTGGACTTGACCACAGCGGAAACCCCTCAGTGTAGCAATGGCAGACACTGAGAGGGGATTTGCAACCAGGACCACAGTGCTGAGGATAGAACGGACCATAATATCATCTTTTGGTCTGTTCTTGTGAAAGGACATCTGAAAGATTGACATATAGAGAGAGTCAAGGCTCTTGTATACCTTCAACTCTGCATCTCCTTCATAAGCAGTGCTCTCTGGAGATTCCATGATTGCACTAAGCTGATCCATGGGATCCTGAAGGTAGTGATTAAGAAAGTTGAGAGTTGCAACAGCATAGACAAAGAAACCAGCTGCTCTTTGGCACAGGGAGTCCAGCTGTTTATCTGTTGGCCAACCTTCAGGACTGCCATGTCTCAGTGAGAGTTTTGACAGCTCATGCTCAAAGAAATGGCGGATATCATTGTTGATGATATGTGGCTCAACCTGATGGAGGACAAACACCTCTGCCAATGCTTCCAGCAATGGACCACAGAACCCTGACACAATGTGCACCTCAGGTCTGCTGGTGATGAAGAACTTGACTTTGGGGATGTTTGAAACAGACTTCCCTAGCACAAGAAGCATGGCAGATTCTGGGTCTTCATCCTTGCACTCATCAAGGGCATCAATCACAATCATAGTCGATATGTTTGTAGACTGGAGTGGCTCAACAAGAAACTTCTGCATCTGGTCCAGAAGTGACTCATGAACAACATCAGGATTGGATTGGAGCAGAGGGATGAGTGAGGTACGAAAATCTGGATATTTTTGGGCTAGTTGGAATGCCAGTGTTGGGAAGATGAGCTGGAGATTACTGCGGTCCTCAAAACCTCTTGAACAGAAGAATGAGGCACCCAAACAGTTCTCTGCAAACATTCTTTCTGCAACTGTTTGTGCAATTGTGGACTTTCCTGCACCAGCAAGACCATTAAGCCAGAGGATGGGAGGCTTTGTAAAATCCTCAGCCCAGTGCTCAATTGCCTGCAAAACACACACTCGGGTCCCTTTGAGGCAGCCATTGCGACTCCCGTGTTGGAATCCTGCCCCACGCGCACGGTGACAACCATTCAGAACTGCCATGTCAGCTTTGAATGTGGAAGTTAGTATATTTTAATTCTCATTTGGAATGCATCTAACCTCGATCCTGTTGAACTGTCAGGGGTACCCATGTGTCTCTGTTTCAGGGACTCACAATCAGCTTGAGGTTCTGATTATATATGGCCTGTTGGTGCGCCATCTGGACCGGTTTTACCTAAATGAGAGGAGCGTAGAAGCGACTCGAGACTATGACTCGCCTGGTAATCGATGACAGCGTCTCGGATATCATCTGTAAGTTCAGTCACAATCTGGACATCCCCCTCGCTTGCTATATGGCCCACAGCCCCGATGCGACCTGACACCTCTCTGAGCTTTCCTTCAGCCCGATTGAGGGCACTGGAAGGCATTCAGTAAAGGATCAAGGAGGAGCGAAGATGACCGACGAGAGTAAGGAATCACATCGTACTGACTCCTCCTTATCGACCGCACTGCCACCGCTTTTCCCAAACCCCAGCCTATACAACCGTCCCAAAATGGACACAATCCTTTCCTTGGTCACAGGCGACTTCTGCTGGCCAATCAGGCGGACATTTTGGTTGAAAGATGGGATCGCACCTCGTGCAGTTTCAAGAACATGCCAAACGACCACTTGTGTCACCCAGCACTTCGTCAGCCATCCAGGTTAAATACATCAATGGGTAATCTCACGGTCAATTTTTTTATTTGATTGGATATCGATTGTTCTTGCAATACCTGTTCTGGCCACGTTAAAATTTGATGGGCGTAAGACGGTTTCTACTCGCCAGCTGTGCGAGGCCGGTGTTTGATCCATCGTGCCCACTCAGACTGGAACCCCCCTGGAATGAGGTAGACATGAGTTTCTTGCCGGCTGTAGAACGGGATCTTGGGGAAGAACAGCGTTGTTCGTGAGATGGGCCACGAGGCGTTTGTTTGTGTTTGTGTCGTCTGCGTGACGCTGGGGCCAAACTCAGCGCTCTGCGGGTACAACACGACTCCCTGGAATTGAGCGGGTACACATGACTTGGTACACCAGTGAGGTTCGGGACGGGACACCAACCCGGAGACGATGATCCTCAACGGACTGTTTAAGTCCTTTTCGGGCTTACTGTTCCCTGATGTTACCCACCGAAAGGCCATCCACCTCCGGAATCCGAGGCTCGGCCTTTGGAACGTGCCTCGACTTCCATGGAACGTTCTCCTCATCAACATCCCTTTGGAGGTCATTGTTGACGAAATCGTACACCATCGAGGTCATCCGTGAAGGGCGGGAGCAGCAAGCCTACCTCAATTACTCACCAGTATGAAACCTTCCTGTACAATCTGACGTACCCCGGTCTCTCGCCGGAACAGAGGTACGGTCATTTCCCATCGCGCGCTCACATTTGTCGACTGAACTCCAAGTCAGGTATCATCAACCTTTTTACTAGTTCTACATGACTCCGGCGCATTTCGACCAAGTTTGTACACCTGAAGGTATTTCTCGAATTGGGGCTTGGACGTCGGACGAGCTATCTGGAAACTCGTCGCACACAGCACAACCATCGAGTTGTACGAACGCACCCAACCGACAGGGGATGGGACGCAGGACGGTGATATTGGGGTGGGATGGTGAGGTGATCGATTTAAAATCCAACAGCTCCTTAGTCAACGCGGATGATCTTTGTACACGGGATTAGGTCCACCTCGTTACGATTTCACGGTTCCGGCCCACTTCCCGCTCGACGAATCACACAGGTCTACGTCGGTCTCAAAGTCACACCACCATTGTTCCATAGAGGTCGCAGTACAAAGTAACTGGTACATTACACCCAAAACATGTGTAAGAGTAAGAAAGCAAAAGGAAAGAAAATCAGCTACGCGGTGCACGTTCTGGCTGCCAAGCGCCATCACCCCAACAGAAGGTGGCCAGAAAGCGCCAAACGACGCGAGCCTCGAAAAAGGAACGAAAGAAAGGAGTAGGTGAAGGGTCGAGATGAACGGGATGTGAGAAGTCACTGCAGCGGCTGCTCCTCTCCGGCAGCCTCATTCAGGGAAAACTTGTGCGAGACGTTGAGAGCTTCTCGAACCTGGGTGTGCAAGCCATCGGGAGAATTGAGCAGGCCCGAGAGCTCGGGATGTACATCCCCGGTAGTATATAGATGATCTTTAAAGCAATGTCAGGTTGGGACTATCGTGATGTCCAAGGAGCAGACGGGGCCAATAAATGCAAGGAAACATTTACGGGCAATGCGAGTGTGGGGGATTCGTCGAACATATGTTTCCGTTCCATCGGCAGGGCATTGGCAAGAGCGGTGAGACTGGAACAAGGGGCCAAGGGAGTAGCCGATGGGTGAAGCGAGAGCGGGGGCTGTCGGGGACCTTTGCGTTCTTGGTCTTGGGCTGGTTGCTTGGGGGAGGGCCAACTCCACGTTGTGGCCGCCCGGGTTGGCCACTAGGCTGCCTTCTACCAAGGTTGAATTGACGATTGCCACCGGTGTGGAGAGGACGATGAGCCCCGCAACAGTTGGGGACGTTTCCGTATCCATGGGAAGGAGGTTGACCGTAGGGACCAGGTGGAATCTGACAGGAATGTTGGGAGGGTGACGGAGACGAGGTGGAAGTATCGTATCTGGTTGACGGTAATCGACTATACCACATTCGCCAGGGGAGTGAAGTTGTTGCCGGAAGGGTACTGCATCGAACCGTTCAAGTAGCCACTGGAGGTGCTAGTAGCAGTGGTGTGATACATGCGGATTCGGTTGCGCCGACCAATCTGGTTCACCAGCCATTGCCTACGAAGCTCACGGTTCTGGGCGAGAGAGCGTGGAGAGACTTGGAACCAGGCATCTTGTCGTTCACCTCAGCAACGGTCTTGGTGGCATTCCGGTTGGGATAACGAAACCGAACGCCTTGGAATGGTCCTTGTCGTCGCGCACGATCTTGGAACCGATCTTGGTTCCGAAAGTCTCGAACCTGGCGCGGAATCCTTCGTCGTCGATGTCGCTGCGGAGGTTCTCGACGTACATGACGTCACCCTGATCTTTGCTCAACTTCTCCACCTTGGCCTGTTCGGAAGACTTCCTCGATTCTTCCTCACGTTCCGCTGTGCTCGTGTCTTGGAATGAATGAAAGCCCCCCATTGTCGTGGGACTTCTCAACGGGTTTGGAAGCGTCGACGTGATACACGAAGCCGACAAATCCAAAACCCTTGCTCTTCCCCTCCGGATCGGTCTGGAGGACGGCCGAGGTTGTCAGTCTAATCCGGGAAAACACTTGCTTGTACTCCTCAGTGTCCAACTTCTCGGTGTAGATGTTGGTGAAATGTTCCTCTGCTCACAAACTTGCCATGCATTCCTGAATACAAAGCAGTGTGAGTAACTTTGATCCCGCGGAAGCGAGGAGGTGCACCGACCCTCTTGGACACGCGGCGTTCAATGTGAACCTTCCAGTCGTTCAACGACAGACCGTCGACGGCTTGATAACGGAGTCCGGAACCGCGGCGGTGTCGTAGGGAGCGAAACAATGATACTTGGCGTGCCTGTGTTCGTCTGTTGCGACCACGAAAGAACATTACCGAAGGCAGCGAAGGTGTCGCGAAGAGCTTGGATTACCGCCACGTCAGGCCGGACAAGTGACACGGAAGACGGATCTATGGGACAACTATTACCTTGTCGCCAATCTGCTCGTCACGGTCCTTGATGACGATGTTGTCCTGGGCCGGGCCGGGACTCAGTGAGACTGCATGATGTGGCTACACTCCGAGATGGTAGTCTGGGAATTGCGGAGGTTCGTCGGTGGCGGCCACGCACCAGGCTCTGCTTTTAATGGAGGAGCAGTCGAGTCATCCCTACGCACGTTCTCCTGTTACCAGATAGCCTGGGTCACACGAGGGAATTCATCACCTACATGCGGCTGCTTACCGTCGGCCAGATTGAGGTAGTTGACGCAGGTATACCCAAGGGAACGACCAATCGCGGTGTCACGACAGACGCGAATGCTGCGGATTGTTCCGACTCAGCTGAGCCATAGAATGACAGAACGTTTTCTGACGGAGAATGGAGGAGAGGAGGGTTGTAAGAGGTAACCGAAAGAGGGAGGGCGGGAGAGGAGCAGGCCCAGGAGTTGCTGTCGGGGTGCCAGGGGACCTCCGGAACTGTGGCGATCGACAGCTTGCCTTCTTTTTTCTTATCCGGTGGGATCGTTACTGTTGGTTGACGAGTAGAGACGCACGCAAAAGACAACTCCGCGGCCACCAGGTTCCCGTTCAAGGGGATTTTCAATTGGAAACCATGGGCGGTGTTGCGGTTCGGCTGAAGGGAGCGAGGAGACTGTTTTGGTCATCTGCTTCGCATTTACGGGTACCTATCCACTTCGTCGGTGGTGGTCAACAAATCCGTTGAATGGATTGTGATGAACCATGAGCCAATTCACCCCAGGAAGGGAGATCAAATAACCGTCGATGGATCCTGAGATCGTGAACGAATTCCGTTGGTCGACACGCGGACGGTCTTTTGGCTCCTTCGCCTGTTTGTCGTCGTCCCGGAAGTGGACATTCTAAGCTTGTCCAGATATCGGGGAAAGACCATCCGCCCCAGTACAGCGTTTGACTCTCTCGGCAGTGAACCATCTCACTCCCATGAGGCTGTACACTCGGAGCAAAGCATTCAGTGCACCGTGTCCGGGTCAGTACGTATATTAATTCTTGATTTCCCTACGAGTAACGCGCGAATGCTGATTTCGGTCTCTATGTCGGGCAGAGTCCCATCTCAGGGCAGGTGCGACCCTTACGACCCCAGGACTTAATTGGGAACGCCGTTGTCGCATTCAAACATCCTTCTGCCACAGCTCGAGCGATCCACCGCGTGTCCCCCACATCCCCGCTTCAGACGCTTGGAATCAATCAAGCTGGATTACAAGATCTTACGACAGTAGACGAGGACTGGTACTACGTCCAACCCACGACTGCTCCTCACAAACGCTAACAGACCTCGCGATCGAAGCCTAATCTCCAAGGTTCGACTCACGATCTATGCACGCCTATGGTGCGCGTCACCTAGTCACCACAACTTTGTGACAACCGATCCTCCGCGAAAACCCGACCTCACACAATCCACTTCTGGATAATCCAACTTGATAGATCGTCTCCTTTTCACCTGTGGAGGAG